>Ga0209181_10006179_pt1 | contig 16907 bp, 9 predicted proteins | sample MAT05_FD_187208 | JGI IMG/M metagenome (GOLD analysis project Ga0209181, IMG submission 187208) | Freshwater microbial communities from Lake Fryxell liftoff mats and glacier meltwater in Antarctica - MAT-05 (SPAdes) (version 2) | ecosystem: Environmental > Aquatic > Freshwater > Ice > Liftoff...
AATCCTTCGTCGCGCCTAGTCTCATCTCAAAATAATCTGACCAAACTATCAAAGACTTCGTGCCCCTGCCACTAGGTGTAAATTGGGAAATAAATTTTTTCTTTATCAAGGCGAAAGAAGGGCGCAATACGGGACATTTTAACCGTCGAACAACGCAGAAAAAGGGAAAATTTGGTCGCCATATTCACACCTTATTCGGCGGACGCAGCACTAGGAGCATGGAGAGAATGACAATTGCTACCTTTGTGCCTCGTTTAGCCGCCGTAGCCTTGCTTTATGCCAAGCCACGGTAAGCGAAAGCGGGCTTTGACCAAATTTTTTCAAAAATAAAACTAAGGTGTAGCGAGCAGATTCCCTTCTTGATTGCACCCTCACCACACTAACACATGGCTCGCGTAGAACTTGTGATGCCCAAAATGGGCGAAAGCATCATGGAGGCCACCATCCTCAAATGGCGCAAAAAAATTGGCGAAAGTGTCGAACTGGACGAACCCGTGCTCGACATCGCCACCGACAAGGTAGACTCTGAAGTGCCCTCACCCATAGCGGGAGTGCTTGTAGAAATCCTTTTTCAGGAAAACGATGTCGTAGCCATCAATAAGGCTATCGCTATTCTTGAAACGGAAGGTTTACCCGCCGAAGCTTCCCTTCCCGTCGAGCCTCGGCAGGCGGGAGCGAAGGCAGTTGACAGTAGCAGTTCTAAAACATCAGAAGTGCCTTACGTTCCGACGGCGGGTGCTTCCAATCTAACATCCAATGTCCAAGGTCTAAAATCTGGAGAGGGCCGCTTTTATTCTCCGCTGGTGCGCACAATCGCCAAACAGGAAGGGATCGCCCAAACGGAATTGGATGCGCTTCCCGGTTCAGGACAAGAAGGTCGGGTGACTAAGAAAGATATTTTGGCCTATGTGTCCAACCGGGGCAGTGAACAGGCGCCCGTCGCTGTGAGTAGTGGCAGTGTGCAGTCAGCGCCCGTAAGCATTGCGCCGTCCAACGTCCAACGTCCAATGTCCAGCATCGGGGGCAACGTCGAAATCATCGAAATGGACCGGATGAGGCGCCTTATTGCCGACCACATGGTGATGAGCAAGCACACCAGCCCGCACGTCACCTCCTTTGTGGAGGCCGATGTGACGAACATGGTCAATTGGCGCAACCGGGTAAAAGACTCGTTCAAAAAGCAATACGGCGAGAATATCACGTTCACGCCCATTTTTGTAGAGGCTGTAGCACGCGCTATACGTGATTTTCCGATGATCAACGTGTCGGTGGACGGCACAAAAATCATCCTCAAAAAAGACATCAACATCGGTATGGCTGCGGCAATGCCAAGTGGCAACCTGATTGTGCCGGTCATTAAAAACGCCGATTTCCTCAACCTGGCTGGACTTGCCAAGCAGGTGAATGACTTGGCCAATCGGGCACGCAACAACCAATTGAAACCGGATGAAATTCAGGGAGGTACGTTCACGCTTACCAATGTGGGTACGTTCGGCAATGTGATGGGTACTCCCATCATAAATCAGCCGCAAGTAGCGATTATGGCAATGGGTGCTATCCGCAAAAAACCTGCGGTGCTCGAAACAGAGTATGGCGATGTGATTGCGGTGCGCCAGATGATGTTCCTCTCGCTTTCTTACGACCACCGGGTGGTGGACGGCTCGCTGGGAGGTTCTTTCTTGCGCCGAGTGGCAGATTATCTGGAGCAATTTGATTCGAATCGGGCTTTTTGAGTTACTCTTTTGGATATAATTACCCCAGATCGCCTCAACGACTCTTGAGTTGTTGGGGCGATTCTTGTTAAAAAAAACACAAAAATGCCACTGGATCCCTACCTATTTTTGATTGTATACGTCCATTGCGGCAAACTCACCTGTCATTCTAATTTTATGTTGAAAACACATCACTACCCTCACTTTAAATGGTCTGGTCGGCTTATGCTCCTGCCACTCCTTTTCCAACTCCTTTTTTCGTTTCAAACGCTTGCTCAAACTCGTTACACCATCAGCGGCACCGTGACCGACCGCGGAAGTGGAGAGCACCTCATTGGCGCGACCATTCGAGATCTGAAAAGCGGCAAAGGAACCGTTACCAACACTTTTGGCTTTTACAGCCTAACCTTGCCCACTGATTCGGCCATTGTTGCCATCACTTACATTGGCTACAAACCTGAAGCATTCAGCGTTTTGTTAGAAAAAAACGTAGTACAAAACATTGGCATGGAAGAGAACTCCGTGTTGAAAGAAGTAGAAATTGTAGCCCAACGCTACGAACGAGTAGAAGAGCGGGTGCAGATGGGCCGAATTGACGTGCCGATCCAACAAATCAAAAATGTGCCTGCGTTTCTTGGAGAAAAGGACGTTTTGAAAGCCTTGCAACTTCTGCCAGGCGTATCGGGCGGCGGTGAGGGCCAGAGCGGCATTTATGTGCGCGGGGGTGGACCCGACCAGAATCTGATTCTTTTGGATGGTGTACCAGTGTACAATGTGTCCCATTTGTTTGGTTTCTTCTCTGTGTTCAACCCCGATGCAGTAAAAGACGTGTCGCTGATAAAGGGCGGATTTCCTGCCCGTTACGGAGGCCGTTTGTCGTCGGTGATCGAGATCAATATGAAAGAGGGGAACGAGAATGAGTTTCACGGGGAAGGTTCTATTGGTTTGATCGCTTCAAAACTGACGCTGGAAGGCCCGATCAAAAAGGGCAAATCCTCGTTCATCGTTTCAGGCCGGCGGACGTACATTGATATTTTGGCCAGACCACTCATCAAAGCCGGGTTCAGGGCTGAGGGGGGCGACGGTGTCGTGGGTTATTTTTTTGACGACATAAATGCAAAAGTGAATTACCGAATTTCGCCAAAAGATCGCGTTTATTTAAGTTTTTACACTGGGAAAGACAAGTTTTACTCCAATTTTGGAGAAAAAGACCTTGATTATGAGGATCGGTTCAAGGCCGGGCTCGGTTGGGGGAACATCACTTCGGCATTGCGCTGGAACCATATAATGAATCCCAAACTTTTTGCCAACTCCACGCTGACCTACAGCCGCTACCGCTTCAATACTTCTACGGGTTATGAAAGCCGGGATTTTGAAAATGGCGTGGTGGAAGCAGAGGACAAATTTGACCTCAGTTATTTTTCGGGCATTGATGATGTGGCCGGGAAGATTGATTTCGACTATTTGCCATCGCCCGACCACTACATTCGATTTGGTGCAAATGCCATTTTGCACACTTTCCGCCCAGGTGATTTTCGCTCCAGTTTTTCCACCTATGAAGCGGGCGGTGACTCCAGTAGCTTTGCAGCCAATTACATTCAACCCAATGTAAGCGCCACAGAATTCGCACTTTACGGCGAAGATGATTGGAAAATTAACAGCAATTGGCGGGTGAATTACGGGCTTCATATTTCCGGTTTTGTGCAGGAAGACAAACCTTATTTCTCCGTTCAGCCGCGTTTGAACGCCCGGTATCTTTTTGGCCAGGGCTGGTCGCTTAAAGCGGGTTTCAGCACCATGCGCCAGTACATTCACTTGCTTACCAACGAAACCATTGGTTTGCCAACGGATCTTTGGCTGCCTACTACCAAACGGATAAAACCACAAGATGCCTGGCAGACTGCACTCGGTGCGGCCAAAACCTTTGGAAAGGACTATGAGTGCAGTGTGGAGGTGTATTACAAGGAGATGAAAAATGTAATTGCGTTCAAAGAAGGCTCCAGTCTGTTGCAGTTCCAAAACTGGGAGGATCGTGTTTCACAGGGCAATGGCACGGCTTATGGGGCAGAGTTTTTTGTCCAGAAAAAAACGGGCAAACTCAGCGGATGGGTGGGCTATACACTTTCGTGGGCCACACGGCAGTTTGCAGAAATCAATTTTGGGAATGTTTTTCCTTATAAATACGACCGGCGCCACGATTTTGAAATCACGGGTTCCTATCAGTTTACCAAGCGCTTTTCGATGGCCGCCAGTTGGGTGTATTCAACGGGCAATGCCGTTACCTTTGGAAATTCACGCTACCTCGGCCCCAGCAATTATGCCTATCAAAACTACCTGGAAGAGATTACGCATACGCCCGAGCGGAATAATTTCCGATTCCCCTCTTACAATCGCCTCGATGTGGGCTTTGATTTTACCAAGAAAAAACGTCGCTACACACGGACCTGGGCTTTCGGAGCATACAACGCTTACAACCGCAAAAATCCTTTTTTCCTCTTTACGGATACAGATAACGTCAACGGTCAGGATAAAACCGTGCTGAAGAAAGCCGCACTTTTCCCGATTATCCCATACGTTACCTGGAGCTTCAAATTCTAGATAAGCATTGGATGGTTGAACGTTGGACAATAGACTTTTGATTATCATTGTCCAAAGCCCAATAGTCTAATCGTCCACAAATATAAAATCAAAAACATGAAAAATATCCTCTTCTTCATCCGAAGAAACCTTTTATCCCTCAGTGGTTTAACTCCGAAATTGGGACACATTGCAGGTGGGTTCATGGCCCTTTTCTCCTTGAGTCTTGCTTCCTGCAGCGATGATTTTTTTAGCCAAACGATCGAAATTGATCCGCCGCCCTATACCAAGCAATTGTCGTTTCACTTGAACATGACGGATCAGGATTCGAGTATTCGAATGCTTTTGACCCGCAATTTTGGCATTCTCGAAACAGTGCCCAACTACGACGATTTTTTTGTGGATGGAGGCAGTGCCGAGCTTTACAAAGACGGCCAAAAATGGCTTACGCTTGCTCCCTCAAGCATGGACAGCAGCTTTGTGCTCGTGGGCGATTTGCCCGAACCGATGCAGTCGGGAAGCACTTATGAGATCCGTGCGGAACACCCGGATTATCCCAAAGTAAGCGCACTACAAGTGATGCCAGGAGATTTTACAGTAGATTCTACCCGTGTGAAACGAAATGCGATTTCCGGCCAATTCGGCGACAAATACGATTTTGTGGATGTGTTCCTGCAAGATCAGCCAGGCGTTCGCAACTATTATGAGGTTGCTATTTCAACCCTGAGTATTGTAACGAATTATGATCCCAGTACCGGGCTTTTTGATACCATTTTCATCAATGAATACCCGGTATACCCAGAAGACTTTTCAGACCCCAATGTAGTCTTTGGGTTTAAAAGCAGTGGCCTTATCAGCGATCAGTTCTTCGACGGACAAGCTTACAAATTCCAGGCAAGGATATACGCGAGTTCAGGTCAGGTATTGACCATCCGGGTGCGCAACATTACAGAAGAATATTACAAGTGGTCGCGCTCTTACAATGCCAAGTATATTTCCGAGGATAATCCGCTTGTTGAGCCCGTTTCGGTGTTCAATAATTTGGTGGATGGCTTGGGAATATTCTCCTTGGTACGCGAAAAGGTGTTTTTAGTTCAATAAATAGCGGAATCATTTGAAAAAGGCAGCAACGCGATCATCCGAGTTGCTGCCTTTTTCATTTTTCCTAAAAAGTCTGCTTACTTTTGCAGCCATTTTTAGAAATAAATCCCCGAATAAACAATTTCTCGAATTCTCAACCCCGCATACTTTGCCACTCATCAAATCAATTTCCGGTTTTCGCGGCACCATCGGTGGACGACCAGGTGAAAATCTGACCCCTCAAGACATAGTGGAATGCACCGCAGCTTTTGGCCAATGGGTGCTGAACACTACGGGCAAGCCCAACATCGTGGTCGGGCGCGACGGTCGCATCTCTGGCGAAATTGCCAGTGCATTGGTTGTGAACACTTTGCGCAGTATGGGCATTTCCGTAGTTGACTTGGGGCTTAGCACCACGCCAACCGTCGAAATTGCAGTCCCTTTGGAAAATGCAGGTGGCGGCATCATCTTGACCGCCAGCCACAACCCCAGAGAGTGGAACGCGCTGAAGTTGCTCAACGACAAGGGAGAGTTTATCAGTGCAAAAAACGGGGCTGAAGTGCTGGATCTGGTGGCACAGAAGTCGGTTGAATATGCCAGTGTGGACAAACTCGGTGCTTATCGCCACGACAATTCGTACATTAAAAAGCACCTTGCCCAAATTCTTGCCCATCCACTGGTGGATGTGGAGGCGGTACGCTCCAAAGGATTCAAGATCGTGGTGGATGCGATCAATTCGACAGGCGCTTTGGCGGTGCCAGCGCTGCTGGAAGCCCTTGGTTGTCAGTGCATTCTGATAAATGGTGAAATCAACGGTCACTTCGCGCACAACCCAGAGCCACTGAAAGAACACTTAGGGCAACTCTCGAGTGAAGTGAAGCGACAAAATGCCCACCTTGGCATTGCAGTAGACCCTGATGTGGATCGCCTCGTATTCATGTGTGAAGACGGCGAACTTTTTGGAGAGGAATATACCCTTGTGGCAGTGGCTGATTATGTACTTTCAAAACGCGGCGGGGGCAATACCGTCTCCAACCTAAGCAGTACCCGCGCCCTGCGCGATTTAACCCTGAAATATGGCGGCGAATACCATGCTGCGGCCGTCGGCGAAGTGAATGTAGTGGACAAAATGAAGGCGGTCAATGCGGTTATTGGCGGGGAGGGGAATGGAGGAATCATTGTGCCGGAATTTCACTATGGTCGGGATGCGCTGATAGGCATCGCTTTGTTTCTCAGTCATTTAGCGCAATCGGGCAAGCGAATTTCCATTTTGCGCAAGTCCTATCCAGACTATCACATGTCTAAATCCAAAATCGAACGCTCGCCCAATATTGACCTCGAAAAAATATTTTCAGCACTCCGGGAAAAATATCACCGCGAAGCGATCAACAACGAAGACGGCCTCAAAATAGATTTTGCTGACGGTTGGGTACACCTGCGGCCTTCGAATACAGAGCCGATTATCCGGGTTTATTCGGAAAGCCATTCTGAGGTGATTGCGGGAAATTTGGCGAAGAAGATCATGGCGGATATTGGGGAGATGAAGTAGAATTAAATGGTCTTAAAGATGAAGGTTATGCTCCTTGAATTCTTCGACCGCGAACTCCTCAAACTCAAAGAGGATAGCTTTGATTGAGGATTGACGATTATCCCGAGTGTTCGGGATTGATTTTTGATGATTAATACCAACACCATGCAAAGAGTTTATTTCGACAACGCCGCCACCACCCCCATCTCAGAAGAAGTCATCAACGCGATGTTGCCCATCTTGCGTGGCCAATACGGCAACCCGTCCAGTATCCATGCGGAAGGCCGAAGCGTACGCGCCGCCGTGGAATCGGCACGAAAGGCCGTAGCGCAGAGTATTGGAGCTGGTACAGGCGAGATTTTCTTTACCTCTGGAGGCACTGAGAGCAATAACATGGCCATCAAATGCGCAGTGCGCGATCTTGGGGTGCAACGGATTATCAGTAGCCCAACGGAGCACCACTGCGGTACCCATGCCATCGAAAACGTGGAAAAAGTGGATGGCGTTGAAGTGGTTTGGCTACCTGTAGATGCTGTTGGAAGACCTGATTATCAGGCACTTGAAAATTTTTTGGCCAATTCAGATGGCAAAAAAACACTCGTGTCTCTCATGCATGCCAACAACGAAATCGGCACCATGATTGACCTGGGCAAGGTGTCAGGCTTGTGCCGCCAATACGGAGCGCTTTTCCATTCTGATACGGTGCAAACGGTTGGACACTTCCCCATTAATGTGCAGGAAATACCCGTGAATTTCATGTCTGGCGCAGCACATAAATTCCATGGCCCTAAAGGGGTTGGATTCATTTATATCAGCCCTGAATCGCCTATCAAGCCATTTATTGATGGTGGAGCACAGGAGCGCAATATGCGCGGCGGCACTGAAAATGTGTACGGCATCGTGGGTCTTGCCAAAGCCCTCGAACTCGCCACCAACGAAATGAAAGAGCGGGTGGAGCACATCTGCGATGTCCGTAACTACTTGAAATATAGAATTTTAGAAACGTTTGAAGACATACAGTTCAACGGCGACTGCGATGGCGAAAGCCTCTACACTGTGCTCAATGTGTCTTTTCCGCCCAATTCCAAAAACGAGCTGCTGTTGCTAAGCCTCGATATCGCGGGCATCAGTTGTTCAGGCGGTTCGGCTTGTTCCAGCGGCTCGGAAAAAGGCAGCCATGTGCTGGACGCGATTCATGCGGATCCTGCGCGGAAAAGTATCCGCTTCTCGTTTTCGCACTACAATACGCGGGCAGAGGTGGATTTTGTAATGGAAAAGTTGAAGACGATTTTGCCTGTTAGGGAAATGATAGCAGCCTGAGATCAATGTGGCTTCGCCTTAAACGGGTGGAACACGGATGACACAGATTGGACACGGATTTGCCCTCTTTTTAAATAAAAATCCGTGCCCAATCTCTGTCATCCGTCTTCTACAAGTTTAATTCAATGATAATGGATCTGAGCTTCGCCGCGAAACCAATGATTTTGCGTTCCTTCCCAAAAATTCCATCATGCGCACATTTCTACTGCTATTTTTTTGCCTCTCCGTTTTTTCGGCCTTTGGCCAAAAAATGCTCCTCCTAGAACGTGCCAACCGAGCGCGCACGACCAAATTCTACCCAGGCGAGGTGCTTCGGTTCCGAATGGTCGGGGAAGAAAATTACTGGTACCAGCGTGCGATCACGGATATTTTGCCCGAAACGAATACCTTGATGTTGGACAATTTTGCAGTAAAACTACCTGAAATTCAAACCTTAAAAATGCGCCGAAAACCCATCTGGCGTATCGTGGGTGGTGCTTCATTCTCGCTCGGCGCAACCCTCGCGTTGGCCACCACGATTGGTCGCTTCGGATACCAAGACAAAGATGTGGACGCCCCAAAACTCTACAGCATTGCTGCCGCATCATTCGGCGCTGGCTGGTTTTTGAGCACGCCCCGGAAATTAAAATTAGGCAAAAAACACCGCCTGCGGATTTTGGAAGTGAGGTTTCAGTAAAAAAGGCAAAGCCCTCCAAGGTTTTCGAAAACCTCAGAGGGCTTGCCTTTTTTACTGAAACCTCACGCTCTAACCAAAACTTTCTCCCGGAACAATATCTGTCCCTGACTACTCACGGCTTGCAGAAAGTAAAAGCCAGGGGATAATGCTGCCACATCGAGCACTACTTCATCCAAGGGTTGGCGAGCAATTTTTTTGCTCAAAACCTGGCGTCCCATTGCATCGAAAAGTGCTAGGTTGCCTTCAAATATTTCTGCTGTCTCGCTCTTGAACATCAACAGGTTTTGCGTCGGGTTTGGAAATACGCGCGCTTTGAGATTGGCAGCACTTGGGTCATCCGTGCCAACCAAGGATTCCAAGTTTACTGAATAAACGCCGCGTCCATGGGTTCCAGCGTAAAGTTTGCGTGTGGCTTTGCGGATTTTTAGATCCAAAACATACACAGCGGGCATCCCGTTGCCGTAGGGTTTCCAATCAATTTGGTCGGCATCCGTGTAGAACACACCGATATCTGTGCCTATGATCAAATAATTGGTAATGGTATCGTAGAGGATGCAGTTGACGGGCACATTGGGAAGATTGCCCGAAATGTTTTGCGTAGCCAACCAACCATTGGTTGTGGTGAACACTTTTTTACCCGCAGCATAACCACTTTTGGTAACCCACATGCGCTGATTATCGGTGGGATGAATGGCAATTCGTGTAATGTCTTCAGCGGTGGACACCGGTTTACTGGTCCAGGTTTGGCCCCCGTTTTCAGTTTTGTACACACGACTTGCCCTCGTTGCTACGATGAAATTGGTGTCACTTAACGACATGGCTACGTCGCGCAGGTCATTGTCGGTGCCTCCCGTAAGATTATTGCTGATTTTGTGAAAAGTATCACCGCGGTCGAAGGAGCGGTATACGTCCTCAAAAGCGACGATAAAGGTTTTCGGGTTTTGTGTGTTGAGAATGAAGGGCGTCACCCAGTCGCCAGAAGGCTCGCCTGGGATGTTGTCGGCAATGTTGACGTTCGTAAGGAAGCCATTGGTGGAGCGATAAATATCGTTGCCACCATAGTATTCTGTAAAAATGATGTTGTTGTTGGTGGGGTCAATGATCTGGCACATCGCGTCGCCACCATTTGTATGCACCCATCCAAAAGCGCGCAACCACCCGCCATTGTCTTGTGAACCAGCGGCGATTTTAAGTATGCCTGATTCACTCACCGCAATTCGGTAGAATTGCGCAATGGCAAGGCCGCTCGAAAAGTCTGTCCAGATTTGCGAAGACTCGTCGTAGCGGTAAATGCCGCCGTCGTTGCAATACCAGATTTCATGGCTATTGTGCGGGCTGTGTACGAGGTCGTGCGCATCTGCGTGGACTTCGGCATGGACGCCATCATTGTACCAGTGGGTGATTTTTTCCCAGGTTGCCCCTTGGTCAATGGATCGGCTCATGGATACCCCCGCGAGATAGACGATGTTTGAGTCGGAAGAAGAAAAGTTGAAAATGCCCCAATCATCTTCCGGCGCAGCATGGTCTGTATAGGTCATGCCACCGTCTTTGGAAAGTAAAAAACGCTTGCCATTGGAAAAGTGAACCCCGAGCCAATCGGTCATCAATGGGCTGACAGCCAAGCGAAGGTCATTGTTGGAGGTCTGAAAATTAGAAACTTGTGTCCAGGTTTCGCCGCGGTCGGTACTTTTTACGACTTGACTGGTACCCCAATAATTGTGGTGTGCAGCGTAGAGGGTAGAGTCGTTGCCAGGACGAAATTTAATGTCCGTGTACTCGCCCGTACGGAGGATCGTCCAGGTGTCACCACCATCCAAAGTGCGGCGGATGCCTCGGTTAGAGGCTGCAAAAATGACTTGGGGATTGGTAGGTGACATTACCATGTTGTAGATCACATTTTCTTCCGAGAGCTCCCAGTCAAGTCCGGTGGGGACCCAAGTATCACCGCCATCGGAGCTTCGGTACACACCGAGGTTCCAGTTCCACCAGCCGCCTTTGTCGCCGAGCGAGATGTACATGGTGTCTGGATGCAGGTAGTCAATCAGTATTACGCTCACGGGCAGGTAAGGCAGACCATCGCCGCGTGGGGACCATTGTTGACCCCCATCCGAAGTTTTCCAAAGCCCTCCATCAGGAGTACCTACGAAGAAAGTAAGGGGGTCGGTAGGGTGGAATGCTATATGTTTGGTGCGGCCCATGCCCCAGTAACCACTATTCGGGTTTTTGGATGGGCCCTCATTTGTCCAAGTGGGTTGGCCATCGCGATTTTGTGCGGCGCTGGTAAAATGTTTTTGATAATCAAGCCATTGTGCCCGAAGGTTGGGGAAAGAGCCATCGGTCTGTACCCGATCTCGCCACCACCATTTCCAGCGCTGGTACTTCACGAAGGAATTGTCCCAACAGTCGGTATCGCTAGCAGCATTATACTCATCCGAGAAATAAGTATCGAGTTGCTGGCAGATTTCAAAGTAGTTGTGGGAAGTGATGGGGATATCTACCTCGGGCAGGGTGGTTTGGGCGACACTGCCAAGTTGGCCAAGGACACAGAAAGCAGATACCATCGCTATGGTAATCCTAGAATTGGCTTTGGCAGATAGTAGAAACAGTTTATTCATGAGAAAGGCAAAATTTTTTTTGTGGGCAAATGTAGAAAATGGCTGGTAGCACAAATTGTGAAAATCTCTTACTTTGCTATGGTGAGCGAAGTTTTGCGTTAAGTTGAGCGAAGGATTGATGAATTCATTGGTTTGATGAAGGCACGATCATGCCCTCCCGACAGGCTTTTACGTGCATTCGGTCGAACCATTCGGGTCAATCTTCTAGCTTTGCTATAATTGCGCTAGGTTTTGCCATACTTTTGCGGGCTTTTTGAAAAGAACCACATAGAGCAAAAATAATGGAAGAAAAACAGAGTAAACTGAGTACCTATATCGGCATGGGGCTGATATTCTTATTGTTGTTTTTGTGGATGCAATACTCAGCTCCGCCCAAAAAAACTCCGGAAGAGCTTCAGGCCGAACAAGCTGCCCAACAAGCTCAAGACCAAACCGCCGCACAAAATGCCCCGATCACGGCGACTCCTTTACCCGCCGAAAATCTACCGAAGGAGGGTGTTCCCGATACAGTTCAGAATGGGATGGTCGCTGCAAAATTTGGTGTATTCGCGTCAGCAGCAGCAGGTCAGGAGCAATTTGAAGTGTTGGAAAACGATCTCGTCCGTATCACATTCACCAGTAAGGGCGGTCGAATAAAAGAGGTTTTTCTCAAAAAATTTGAAAAAATACTCCCTGATACTGCTGGAAATGACGTAAAAAGCCCACTCTTATTACTTGAAGACAACCAAAACCGCTTTGAATTTGAGATTCCCATAGGCGGCACCGCCAATGGTAAAGTCCTCACAAGTGATCTCTTTTTTACGCCGACCAAAAACGGCAACATCCTCACTTTTCGCGCTGACGCAGGCAACGGCCGCTATTTGGAGCAAAACTACACCCTTAGTCCCGACAACTATCGCCTTGACTATCGAATAGCAGCCAACGGTCTGGAAAATGTGATGACGCAGAAAGAGTTGCGTTTTTATTGGGAAAACCATCTCGATAAACTGGAGCGAAATCAGACCTATGAGCGCACCATGTCTTCGGTCTATTTCAAATCTCCCGACGAGGGTGCAGACTACTGCAATTGCCGCGAAGACGATACCAAAAGCCTGGGCGACAAACCGGTGCAATGGTTCTCGCACTCCAACCAGTTTTTTAATACCAGTATAGTAGCCCAAGGATTCACATTTCGTGACTTCACGGGCGAGGTCAGGGTTTTCGGGGATGCCGAACCCAATTTGAAGATGTTGAAAACCACCGCCATGGTTCCTTTCGAGCGCGGTTCTGCCAACATGGCCATCTACACAGGACCAAACGAATTCAAACGTTTGCAGGAATTTGGCGTGTCGCTTCAGGACATAATTCCTTTTGGCGCAAGTATTTTCGGGGCCATCAACCGCTGGGTTATACACCCTATGATGGATTTTCTTTCGCGTTTTATTGGCAATCAGGGCATCGTTATTCTGATGCTTACCCTGCTGGTAAAACTCCTTGTTTATCCGCTCACTTACCGCATGGTACTCAGCCAATCCAAAATGGCTGCTCTTAAGCCCCGCCTTGAAGACCTCAAAAAGAAGCATGGCGACGACCAGCAGGCCATGAGCGTAGAAACCATGAAACTGTACAGCGAATATGGGGTGAATCCGCTCGGCGGCTGTCTGCCCATTTTCCTGCAAATGCCGATATGGTTCGCGCTCTACCGGTTCTTCCCGGCGAGTATCGAGTTCCGGCAACAGAGTTTCCTTTGGGCCACCGACCTTTCGAGTTACGACAGCATCATGCATCTGCCCTTCGATTTGCCCTTTGGAGCGGGTGCGCACATTAGCCTGTTCACCCTCATCTGGGTAGTCACCACGCTTTGGTACACCTGGTATTCAATGAAGCAAATGGACGCTTCTTCGATGCAGAACGACCAGATGAAGGTGATGAAATACATGCAGTACACCATGCCCGTGTTCTTCATGTTCTTCTTCAACAGCTTTGCTTCTGGCCTCACACTCTACCTGTGTTTCAGCAATATCCTGAACATCGGCCAGACCATCGTGACCAAGGAATTCTTGATTGATAAGGAAAAAATAAAGGCCCAGCTCGAAATTAACAAAGCCAAGCCTAAAAAGACAAGCGGCTTCCGTGCAAGACTGGATCAAGCGATGAAAGAGCAACAGCGCTTAACGGAGGAAAAGGCCAAACAGCCTCCGAAAAATAAAAAGTAGAATTAGAAACCTTTCAACTCATTTTTGTCAAACACCCACTCCGGCGTTTCCACCTTTTCTCCAATGCTAGTAATCTACCTGAAAGCCATTGGTAAAGTGAAAACTGATTTTATCAAACTGCAGGGTGTTTCAAGGGGTCTTGACCATTGGAACAAAACAAGCCAGCAACGAGCGAAAGGATGAGTAATGGGAATTGGATTTTTTTCATTTGTTCTCAAACATACCAAATCCTTGAAATATTGGGGTTGTGTCAAAAGGTTTGTTTTTTCAATCAATCCTTTCGACACAACCCCTTCAAGTGAGACTATTGCTAGAATCCTCTACATCTTCTCCGGTCATCTGTCGCTCAAATAACTCGGCGTAGTACCCCCCTTGAACCAGTAATTCCTCATGGGTACCTTCTTCGGATACGCGATGTTCATCGAGCACAATGATCTTGTCAAACTGGAGCATCTTGTAGATACGGTGTGTGATGATTATGGCCGTTTTTTCGGCCAGTGCACCAGAAAGGTAGCCAAGGATACGGCTTTCAGTATTGGTGTCTACCGCAGAAAGGCAATCATCAAGCAATAAAACATCAGGCTGTTTGGCAAAAGCGCGGGCAATACTTACGCGCTGCTTTTGGCCGCCGGAGAGGGTAACGCCGCGTTCGCCCACCATCGTTTCGTAGCCTTCGGGCAAGCCTATAATTTCGTCGTGAACGGAGGCACTTTTGGCAAAATGTTCGGCTGCGCCGCGACCAATTCCATCTTTTCCAAAGGCAATATTTCCCAAAACGGTGTCTGAAAACAAGAACACATCTTGCGGGACGTAGCCAATTCGCTGGCGCAAATGGGCCAAATCATGTTCCCGGATGTCTTTTCCGTCTATTAAAATCCGACCCTCGTCCACATCGTACATTCGCACCAGCAAGTCAGCAATGGTGGTTTTTCCGCTCCCTGTCCGGCCAACAATGGCCATTTTTTGGCCGGGGAACAGTTCAAATGACACGTTATCAAGGGCAACAATGCCCGTGTCTGGGTAGGAGAATGAGACGTTTTGGAATTGGATGTGACCTTGTAACCCCAAGCGCTCCCCTTCTGGAAGGGGAGCCAATGCCGTGCTTTTGCCGAGCACAGCCTCCGACCCAGAAGGGGAGGGAGTTGGGTTTGTAATGCTGGGCTGCGTATTCAAAAACTCATTGATCCTTTTTTGCGAAGCAGCCGCTTGCTGTGTCAGCGAAGCGATCCAGCCAATGGCCGTCACAGGCCATGTGAGCATGTTGATGTAGATGACAAACTCGGCGATATTGCCCGGATTGATCTTACCTGCTACCACTTGCAAGCCCCCAACATACACCGTTATGATGGTGCTGGTTCCTATAAGCAATGCCATGAGCGGGAAAAAGAATGCATCAATGCGAATGAGTTCGAGCGATTTTTTGCGGTATTCTTCACTTTGAGCGGCAAACCAGCGTCCCATGGCCAATTCTTGCACATAACTTTTCACTACCCGGATGCCACTGTAAACTTCCTGGGTAGTGCTGGTTAGCGTGGCGAGTTGCTGCTGAATTTTCTCGCTGCGGCGGTTGATCAAGGTGCTAACCCAATAAATCGAAATACTTAAAAAAGGTAAGGGCAACAGCGACCACAGCGTCAATTCAACGCTCACGCGGAGCATGGATGAAATGGCGAGTATAAACAGGAAAATTAAATCCAGCCCGTACAAGATGGTCGGGCCTAAGAACATCCTCACTTTTGATACATCCTCCGAAATACGCGACATAAGGTCGCCCGTGGCGTTTCTTTTGTAAAAAGCGAGGTCAAGCGATAGATAGTGCGCAAAAATTTCCTTGCGCATATCATATTCAATGAGGCGGCTAACCACAATAATGGTCTGGCGCATAAAAAACATCGCGATGCCCATCATGAGTGCCAGCGCAATAACCCCGGCACCAAACCAGGCGATCTGGCCGCCTAATTCCCCCATAGCTTCGGGGTGTGCCGTAATGCCACCTTTGGCTTTATAGGCCGCCACCTCCCGCACCACGGTGTTCAGCGCATCGCCGATAACCTGAGGTTGCCAAACAGCGAAATAGTTTTTGAGCAAAACGAAAAGGATGCCCAACAAAACCCGCCAGCGGTATTTCCAGAAAAATTTTTTGAGGTAGGAAAGGTGTTTCATCAAAAAAGGAGATAGAGGCCAAAACACATTGTCTAGCAAACTGTTTTGAAACTTGCCGCAAAGGTTTCAAAAGGAAAATTACCGAACAACGTACTTTTACGCGAAAGTCAAAAATTCTTCCAAAATGCAAGAAGCATATATCGTAGCAGGGTTTCGTTCCGCCATCGGCAAAGCAGGTAAAGGGGGCTTTAAAGGGTATCGTTCTGACGACCTCGCCGTGGATGTGATAAAACACCTGCTTGCTACCGTTCCGCAGCTCGACCCCAAACTGGTGGACGATTGCATCGTGGGTTGTGCGAACCCTGAAGGCGAACAGGGCCTTCAAATTGGCCGACTCATCTCTAACCGTGCGCTTGGAATAGAAGTGCCTGGTATGACGGTGAATCGGTACTGCGCTTCCGGTCTGGAGACCATTAGCATCGCCGTTGCCAAAATCCGTGCTGGAATGGGGCAAATTTATGTGGCAGGGGGAGCAGAAAGTATGTCGTCTATCCCAATGACAGGCTACAAACTTGCTCCGAACTACAACATTGCCAAAGACACTCCCGACTATCTGGTGGGCATGGGGCTTACTGCTGAAGCTGTTTCCAAAAAATGGGAAATCAGTCGCGAGGCCGCCGATGAATTCAGCGTTCGCAGCCATCAAAAGGCCGCTTCGGCCATTGATGCGGGCAAATTCAAGGCCGAAATTGTGCCCATTCAAGTCCCTGAAGTATGGGTCGAAAACGACAAACGCAAAGAGCGCGTGAACACCGTTGACACCGATGAAGGCGTTCGGCGCGATACCACTGCCGAAGGACTTGCAAAACTTCGCCCGGCATTTGCCCAGGGCGGCCTAGTAACGGCTGGCAACTCTTCGCAAACTTCCGACGGCGCAGCGTTCGTGCTGGTCATGTCGGAAGAAATGGTGAAATCTCTTGGTTTACAACCGATTGCGCGGTTGGCTGCCTGTTCCGTGGCAGGCGTGGAGCCGATTTATATGGGTATTGGGCCCTGTGCTGCCATGCCCAAAGCCCTCAAACAAGCGGGCATGAAACTCGG
>Ga0209181_10006180_pt1 | contig 16906 bp, 19 predicted proteins | sample MAT05_FD_187208 | JGI IMG/M metagenome (GOLD analysis project Ga0209181, IMG submission 187208) | Freshwater microbial communities from Lake Fryxell liftoff mats and glacier meltwater in Antarctica - MAT-05 (SPAdes) (version 2) | ecosystem: Environmental > Aquatic > Freshwater > Ice > Liftoff...
ACCAATGGTGGTGATATCGGGTTACCTTACTAGCAAAGTCAAAAAATATTGGGAGTAAATAATATGAAATCAGCTTATGACGCAAAAGTAGATGCTTTGTACATTAGATGGACAGAAGCCAAGATTGTTGAAAGTGATGAAGTATCAGAAGGTGTGATTTTAGATTATGACTCCGATGGTAACGTTGTCGGCGTTGAAGTCCTAAACGCATCGCAGAAGATCGCAGGTTTTGCTCAAAAGAGAGAATTAGAGAATGCTTACAAAGAGTAAGCTAACGATCTAGAATTCCAAGAAGAGATTTCTATTTGGGAAGTTACATCGGGTGACGAGTTAAATGGCTAAAAGAACGCTGACTTACAAACTAGGCGAGATCTGGATAGAAACTAAATGAGGCTAAGAATATGATTGCTACATTCCAACCTAAACCTCCCGAAACACGGACTAATCAACCTAGTGAGCAAATCAGACCATTAGCAGAACATCGCGTCTTACTGCATAATATTAGCTGGGAAACCTTTGAGCGATTGCTTGCAGATGTTGGCGATCGCCATGAAAGTCTATTTCATTATATTGACGGCAATTTGGAAATCATGTCTCCACTCTCACTCCACGAAGGCAGCAACCGATTTATAGACGATCTGATTAGAGCATTTGCTGACGAATTGGAAATTGATTTACGCAAACTTGGCTCATTGTTGATGCGAATCCCAGAATTAAAGATTGGTGGAGAACCTGACTCTTGTTATTATATTAAAAATGAACCAGCAATTCGCGCCCAAGAGAATATTATCGTTGGTCAAGATCCGCCGACTGATCTGGTTCTCGAAGTAGATATTACCAATCCTAGCGATCGCCGTTTACCGATTTATGCAAGGCTTGGTGTGCCTGAGGTGTGGCGATATGATGGATATAGTTTAGAGTTTCTCGCATTACAGAATAGCGAATATACTCCCATCGAAAGTAGTTTGTCTTTCCCGCAATTACCTGCCGCGATTATTGTGGAATATGTCCAAAAACGCTTAACTTTAGGAGAAAGTAAAGCCCTCAGAGAATTTCGCACATGGGTAAGAGCAATCAAATAATGGAAGATGACATTAGATGGATACAAAGATTTTCTAACTTTGAGAGAGCTTTCCTTTTGTTACAAGAGGCACTCAAAATCGGACATCCTTCCATTATTGAGAGAGCAGGATTAATCCAATTTTTTGAGATGACCTTTGAACTCTCTTGGAAATTGCTTAAGGACTATGAAGAAGCAGAAGGATTTATTGTCAAAACTCCTAGAGAAGCGATTAAACAAGCATTTCAATCGGGACTGATTAGCAATGGGCATGACTGGATCGATGCACTTCAAGATCGCAACTTGACTGCCCATACTTACAATGAAAATACTGCGATCGCTGTAGAATCAAAAATTAGGGATAAGTATTTTCAACTTCTGTTAGAGATATACGAATACTTTAAAAACAAGATTAAAACTCTATGAAATATGGACTGAGGGATGGTGACATCGCCCACATTATTGATGCAATTCAACAATTTCCAGAAATTACTGAGGTTGTTTTGTTTGGCTCTCGCGCTAAAGGTAATTATAAGAAAGGGTCTGATGTAGATTTAGCAATTAAAGGCGATCGCCTGACCGATGAAATTACGGCTCGACTCGCTGATAGCCTCAACGAAGAAAAGCCACTACCTTATTTTTTTGACGTAGTACATTATGAAGCGATCGCTGAACCGAAGCTAAAAGAACATATTGATCGCGTGGGCGTAAAGCTCTTGACTCCTGAAAAGACTCTAATGACTGTCTAGTTTCTACGCAAAATCGCGTTAAAGTAGTCGTAAATCAAATCTATTCGGATCACAACGCTTATGTCTCGTTTACCTCTTGCGTTATTCACTGCCTTTAGCGATCGCAGTGCTCTCAAAATTATTAGTGGGCTTCAAAACTTTGATCGCAACTCCGTAAAAATGGTCGTGCAAGCCGCTGATCGCGGTGGTGCGACTTTTGTTGATATTGCAGCTGATGCTGAATTGATCGCGATCGCTAAAGCTAATTGCTCCTTGCCAATTTGTGTATCGGCGGTTGACGCTCAGAAACTGTTTGAAGCAGTGGCAAATGGCGCTGATTTAGTCGAAATCGGTAACTATGACAGCTACTACGCTCAAGGTCGCATCTTTGCTGCTGATGAAATCATTGCTTTGACTGTAGAAACCAGATCCTTGCTACCTCATACTGCGATCTCAGTAACAGTTCCTCACACTTTGCCCCTTGATCAACAAGTCAGTCTTGCCGAAAAACTAGAAGCGATCGGTGCGGACATCATCCAAACTGAAGGTGGTACGAGTTCTGCTCCAGTTCATGCAGGTGTACTTGGTGCGATCGAAAAGGCATCGCCTACTTTAGCGGCTGCTTATGCAATCGGTCGCGCTGTCTCTATTCCTGTTCTTTGCGCTTCAGGATTGACAAGTATCACTGCACCGATGGCGATCGCATCGGGAGCATCAGGTGTTGGTGTTGGTTCGGCTGTAAACCAATTAAATGATGTGGTTTCGATGATTGCGACGGTTCGCGCTCTTAGAGAAGCGATCAACAGCAATGTTACCGTCAATGTCTAAAAAATAAAAAAATCGCTCCCTTAGGGAGCGATTTTTTGGATGGAGGGCGCTCATAGCTTGTGAAATCTCCTTTAAAGTTACTTCGCAATGAAATTAAGATATGAAGCCCGAAGATGAAAAAAAGAAAATCGGCAAGGCTATCAAAATTCTCAAACAATACAAGAGACTTACGAAAAAATATCAAGTAGATGTGAGTAGCCAAAGACAAAAAGAGTTAGATGATATGCTAGACGCAGGATCTATAAAATCCAGTAATTTACCAGCTAAATTGTCTAGAGAGTTTCCCACAGAATATAAAGGATTTACGCTAAGTGAGTTAGAAAAATTATTGAGACAGCAATAAAAACTTCTTTTACAAGCTATAGGTGATTGAGATGATTACACTGGAAGCCACTAATGTCACAAGACTGATATCTTTATTTAAATCAGTGCCGACTGATGGGGAATTATATGCAGATGCTTACTATCAGGATATTGCCGATCGCTTGTTTCAGCAGGGAAATGAAGGCTGGTCATATCTGGAAAAATTACTTCCATTTTATGATCACCAATCTCGCGATAATCCCTTAGACTTGTTGAGTCAATCGCGGATGAGGGCAATTTTGTTTGCTTTGTCTCAAGTGAAATCGCCGCGTAAAAAGACAGAAATTACTACGCTGTTGGAAAGTTATTTAGAGGATTCACGTCCGAGTATTGTGGCTGAGGCGATCGATGGTTTGCGTCATCAAAAGGCTCGAAAATATAACATTCATGTTTTATCACTTTTAAACCATGCTTCTCCTTTTGCGCGTGGTAGTGTTTTGCGTTTTGTAGCAACGCTCTATCCAGAACAAGCCTTACCGATTCTATTAAGGTCGCTCGATGATAGTGATGCGATTGTGCGGGAAAATGCTGTTGATGAGTTGGGAGATCTGGGTGATGAGGCAGCGATTAGCCCTTTAAAAGTACTTTTTAAAAAAGAGAAAGATCGGAATGTGCGTGAGGCGATCAAAACTGCTTTAGAAATTCTTTTAATTTAGCTTGTGGGGCAATAACCCACCTAAAAATGAACAGATCCGCCAATTCAAATTTGAATTGGCGGATCTGTTCATTTTTAGGTTCCTGTACCAAAGGTAATTACAAAGAGGGTTCTGATGTGGATCTGGCGATTAAAAGCGATCGCCTTACTTACAAAATTACAGTGCGACTTGCCGATTGCCTCAACGAAGAGAAACCATTGACTTATTTTTTTGATGTCTTCCATTACGAAGTGATCGCCGATCCAATGTTAAAAGCACATATAGATCGAGTTGGCGTAAATTTAAAAGAGTGAAATAGATCATAAAGGAGCAGACAAACCCTATGCAGTTTATTTGCTTTTCTCAAGGTGGTATTGATTTACAAATTAATGGGGCGTTAGGCGTTCCATTTAATGACCTAAATCGCGATCGCGCCACCAAGTTACCAGAAATTTGTAGTTTTTTATATCAACAGGGAATTGATGGATTTTTGCCCACCCTCGTTACTGCATCGGTTGAGCAGTTTCATCGATCGCTATTCTTCTTAGCCGAGGCGATCGCAAATCAAAAGCAAAATTTTGACCCCAATACAGCCAAAATCTTAGGTATTCACCTAGAAGGTCCCTTTTTGCATCCCGATAAGCGCGGCGCACATCCTCATCAACATCTATTACCGCTTAATCTCGATAACTTGCAGCAAGTATTAGGCGATTACACTGAAATTATTAAGATAGTTACTCTTGCGCCCGAACTCGATCCTAATGGTGAAACCATTAAATTCTTATCTGATCGCCAAATTATTATTAGCTTAGGACATTCCACTGCAAATTCTGAACAAACGAGAATCGCGATCGCACAGGGAGCGACGATGATTACTCACGCTTTTAATGCCATGCCCAGTTTGCATCATCGCGATGTCGGTTTGTTGGGGGAAGCAATTTTAAGCGATCGTGTTTGGTGCGGACTAATTGCTGATGGTGTTCACATTTCGCCGCAAATGGTGAACTTGCTGCACCGTATGACTAACAAAATCTTTTTAGTTAGCGATGCCCTTGCACCTCTCGGATTACCTGATGGAGTTTATCCTTGGGACGATCGCCTGATCACGATCAAGAATGGTACAGCGCAACTACCTGACGGTACTCTTTCAGGTACAACTGTCCCTATGCTTGAAACCGTTAATAACCTTGTTAAATGGAAAATTTGCGAACCAGTTCAGGCGATCGCTAAGGCGATCAACACACCACGTCTTGCCATGAATATGGCGCTTAATACTACAACTCAGAGGCTGGCTTGGTATCAGACAGAATCGGGACACTTGACTTGGCAGCACCGTTAAAATGTGAATCACCAGCTATTACTAATTGAGGCTGGTGCATTTTCAAAATTATTGACAGATTTTGCTTTAGCTTCGTTCTTGACACAACTGCATCAACAAAACCGTGAGCAAGCAAATATTCAGAGGACTGGAAACCTTCTGGAATCTTTTGCTTGAGAGTCTGCTCGATCACACGCCGACCTGTAAACCCAATCAGAGCTTTCGGCTCAGCCAAAATAATATCGCCTAGCATTGCAAAACTTGCGGTTACACCACCCGTGGTGGGATTAGTCAAAACTGGAATGTAAAGTAAATTGGCTTGGCGATGGCGCTCTAATGCTGCCGAAGTCTTTGCCATCTGCATCAAACTTAGAATCCCTTCCTGCATTCGCGCCCCACCAGAAGCGCAAAATATCAATGCAGGGAAGCGCTTCTCAGTTGCCGCTTCTAACATCCGCGTGATCTTCTCGCCTACTACTGAGCCCATGCTACCGCCCATAAAGCGGAAATCCATTACTGCGATCGCTGCATCACAGCTATCTATCTTGCCAGTACCTGTGAGTACCCCATCACTTAAACCAGTTTTTTGCTTGTATTCTTTGATGCGATCAATATAAGGCTTACGATCTTTAAAACCTAGAGGATCGCAGGAAGTTAAATCTGCATCCATCTCTTCCCATGTCCCAGTATCAATTATTTGAGCGATTCGCTCGTAAGCATTAACTTGATTGTGATGACCACATTCAGGACAAACCATCAAATTAGTTTTTAAGTCCTTGACGTAGGTTAAAGCAAAACAACTAGGACATTTGTGCCACAAACCATCAGGAATTTCGCGTTCTTGAGAGTTTTGATTTAAATTCGGAGTCTTGCGGTGATAGGCTTCACTCGCGCGCGAGCGGGTTTCAGCAAACCAATCAAACAGTGACATAGTGTCTCACGGTTCACAGAATAGGCATTTAGTTGTCAATACTGTCAGACGACAACTGTAACAAAAGATACGACCATAACCGTATCATTATACAGCGCTCTGTGCTTCAGATTGGTATTGCTAACTAAACAAAAAAGGGGGCGCTTTGCGCCCCCTTTTTTATTCGAGACTATCACCACTAGGCTTTTGCTTAACCCTCTCGACTTGAGAGTATTTTTCAACTGTTTGAGTTACGTCAAACAAGGATTGCTGCAATGGTTTGATCGCAATTTGGATGTCTTCATAAGTGGCTTCTTCAGATTCAAACAAATTCTTGAGCATTTCCATGTTTTTAAGAGTGGGCTCACGCAAACTCGTGGTAATCACTGAAGGACCATTGTCTCTGAGAATTTCTTCGACAGTGCGAATTAAATTAGATGCTTGGTTTCGCATATTAGCGAGTTCGCGGCGTGCCGAGTCTTCATCAGAATAGACTTCAGCTTCCATTCGCATTCTCTCAATTTCGCTAGGACTCAAGCCGCCGGTATTGGTAATACTAATGCTTTGCTCGACTCCAGTATCAATATCTCGTGCTGATACTTTGAGAATACCGTTAGCATCAATATCAAAGGAAACCTCGATCTGAGGAATGCCTCGCGGCGCTGGACGGATGCCTTCTAACTCAAATTTGCCGAGGCTTTTATTGTCTTTTGCCATCGCCCGTTCTCCTTGGAGAACGTGGATTTCTACGGCTGATTGGTTGTCAACTGCTGTAGAGAAAATTTGGGCTTTGCTAGTGGGAATCGTAGTATTACGTTCTAAGTTTTTGGTAAATACGCCACCTTGAGTCTCTAGTCCAATCGAAAGCGGGATCACATCAAGCAATAACAAATCTTTTACTTCACCGCCCAAAATCCCCGCTTGGACTGCTGCGCCGATCGCTACAGCTTCATCAGGATTAACCGATTGATCTGGCTTTTTACCATCAAAAAATCTGGCGATCGCATCTTGCACCGAAGGAATACGAGTTGAGCCACCAACCAAAATAATTCGATTAATTTCTTTAGGTGATAGCCCTGCATCTTTCAACGCTTGAGCAGTCGGTTCGAGAGTTGCTTTAACCAAGGCTGCCGTAATCTCATCAAATTTAGAACGGGTAAAGTCTAACTCGATCGTTTTCGGACCCGTCGCATCAGCGGCAATAAATGGCAAGCTAATTAAAGTTGAAGGGGCGCTAGACAACTCGATTTTAGCTTTCTCGGCGGCTTCTTTGAGGCGTTGCAAGGCGGTTTTATCGGCAGTTAAATCGATACCTTCTTTTTCCTTAAAGTCAGCGACAAGCCAATCTACAATCACGGCGTCAAAGTCATCGCCACCAAGGTGATTATTACCTGAAGTTGCCTTAACTTCAAAAATGCCATCGCCAAGTTGAAGTACTGACACATCGAAAGTGCCGCCGCCAAGGTCAAATACTAAAACGATCTGATCTTGATCTTGCTTGTCCAAACCATAGGCTAGAGCAGCTGCAGTCGGCTCATTGACAATCCGTAAGACTTCCATGCCTGAAATTGCACCAGCGTCTTTTGTCGCTTGACGCTGCGTATCAGTGAAATAAGCAGGTACGGTAATAACAGCTTGAGTCACTTCCTCGCCGAGATAGTTTTCGGCATCCTGCTTCAGTTTTTGCAAGATCATTGCCGAAATTTCTTGAGGCGTATAAGTTTTATCGCCGATCTGCACATCGACGGTTTGATCTTTACCTTTTACCGCAGTATAAGGAACTCGGCTACGCTCTTGTTCGGTTTCACTCCAGCTACGACCAATAAAGCGCTTAATACTGTAGACCGTATTAACCGAATTGGTAACGGATTGACGCTTAGCTACCTGCCCAACAATTCGCTCGTTGCTGTCCTTTACAAAAGCGACAATACTCGGAGTGGTACGTCCCCCCTCTGCACTAGAGATAACAACAGGCTTACCGCCTTCTAAAACCGAAACACAACTGTTTGTCGTACCAAGGTCGATTCCAATTACTTTCGACATAATCGCCAGTTCCGTAAAAAGCTTTTTTAAAAGTTTAGCTTACTGAATTTCTAAATAATGTAATTTAAGAATGTATTATAAAAAATACTTTTCAAAAATACTTTTCAAGATGCGATCTGTGATCGAATCTTGAATCATCTAACTTAGCTAGATTCGATAGAGCTACTGTCAGGTGCATTCTCGGCATTAGCACCATCAATTTTACCCGAAGATACTTTGACTAATGAATGACGCAAAACGCGATCATCACTGACTAAATACCCAGGACGTAATTCTTCAATAATTAACCCTTCATCATATTCAGTCGAAAGCTCTTGCATGATTGCTTCATGAAAATTTGGGTCAAAATCTTGACCTACGCATTCCATCCTGATTACACCTGTTTCTTTAAGGCATTTCAGCAACTGTTTATAAACCGATTGATAGCTTTTGTGAATTGCTGCTTCACCGTCAGTCTTCGGCGAAATTTGTAACTGAGCCCGCTCAAAGTCGTCAACTACTGGCAAGATTTTTTTGAGTATTTTGCCTGTAATTGTGCCTTCTTGCTCTTCTTTATCACGTTCGGTACGTTTGCGAAAATTCTCGAAGTCGGCATACAGACGTAAGTACTGCTGCTTGCGATCGTCTAACTGCTCTTTCAGCGTGGTTGATTCAGCGATCAGTCCATTAATTTTTTCTAGAGTTGCGGCAGCGGCAACATTTGCTTTACTTTCTTCAGGCTTAAAGGCGCTAGCTGCTGTTGCAGTCGATTGAGTGCCATCTACTTTTAAATTTTCTTGATTTAAGTCTTCAGTTGCAAGCTGCTGTAACCGTGACTCAAGTACCTCATCATCTTCATCAATGAGGTCATCAGAACTTAGGATGTTTTCTTCTTCAATCATTGCGTTAATACTCTTTTCGCGCTTTTCAGACTAGCAGTAAATTGCTAAGAGTTGACATTCAAGTTTAGGTTTTTCTGATTTTACTCTTTATTCGGGTCAACGTATAGCGAACCTAAAAAATAAATGGGCGTAAACGGACGTATTTAAGGTGTGCATCTTTACTTTTTGGTTAGATTGCTTTACGCCGACTATATTTATTTATGAGCCACAGTTGAGGGTTGATTTTGTGGAATTACCACTGTCAGCAACGTTACCAGAAGCCAAAGAGCAGAAATATTTACGAATATTTGGAGAAAGATTTAAGGCATTGGTAAAATCGGCAGCTTCGATACTGCCAATATTTTCCACGATCGCATTGCGAAAATTTGCGCCATTGAGGTTTGTTCCGACAAACTCGATCAAAATTAGTTTCGCCGCCGTGAAGTTTGTTGAGCTTAAATTTGCATTTGAAAGATTAGTCAAGTTAAGCTCAGCTGATCGCAGATCAGAGGACGATAAATCTGCGCCATCTAAGATCGCATCACTAAGATTTGCTGCCGCTAAGTTGCTGTCTCTGAGATTTGCCTTAACTAGATTTGCTTTGCGGAGATTTGCTAAAACCAAATTTGCGCCGTTGAGATTTGCCGAATTGAGATCGGCTTCACTCAGATTACTCTTCATTAATTCAGCTTTTTGCAAAAGTGCCGAGATGAGCTTTGATTGAGATAGATTTATTCGTAATAAATTAGCTTGAGATAGATTAGCTTCTGATAGATTAGAAAATGCTAAATTTGCATCAATCAAACTGGAATTACTAAAATCTGCGCCTCTAAGATCGACTTTAACGAGTTTAATTCTATTCAAGTTAGCATTTTTGAATATTACTTGGCGTAAATCAACACGTTCTAAAACTGAATTACTAAGATTAATATTACTCAAATCTTGTCCTTGCAAGCGATCGCTTTGAGTACCTGTTAACTGAATATATCGAAAATCTCGCTGACCTTCTGCATATTTAGCCAGTAAGCTAGCAGCTGTAATCGGAGTTAGTTTTGGAATAGCCACAGCAAGCGGAGAAGGTGAACTAGTTGGGGTAGGAGAAATCACTGGAGAAATTACTGGAGAAACTTCAGGAGTTGAAGTAACTAGAGATTGAGATTGATTTTTTTTGGTTAAGAAGAGAATACCGCCAATAATTGCCACCAAAACTATTCCGAACAATAAAAATGACTTAGTTGGCGTCGTAATTACAAGTTTGGCAAGTTTCGATTTTTGTGCTTTTATTGCAGGATCATCTTTAGCGTTACATCGACTGATCAAGCGATCGCATAGCTCGCGAGTTTCATCATCAGGGATTTGCGCGATCGCCTGAAACACAGGTGATAACTGAGGCTCTTGAAAATCATTTTGACGGAAGATTAAATTTTTGTTGTCTTCATGAAAAGTTTCCCAAAGCTTTGGCTCGGTCGCTAAAGCGCGAAGAGATAAGGAAATAACTTCAAAAGAAAATTCATCAAGGCGATCGCCAAAATCTTTAGGAGAGCGACTTGGTGGCTGGTAGTTTGGATGACCCACCTCTTGGGGCGGAATCCCTCGCAAAGCAGGAACATACATTCCATCATAGTCAACCAGTTTCAGTTCCCCGTGACCGTCCACCATGATATTCCCATGTTGCAAATCACCATGCGCTATACCAACGCTTTGCAAGTCCTTCTGGAGTTGTTTTAACTGCCGATCTAAGCGTAATAATACTTGTGAGTCATCAATATACTCACCAATATAACGATCTAATTCTGCTCCTTCTACCCAATCCATTTTGAGAATCGGATACCATTCTCCTTTAACCAAAATCCCTTGAGCCAAAAACTCAAAATCAACTAAATAAGGAATCTGATGGTGGCTAAGATATTCGCTAATCGACATATATCGCTGTTGCACGTCTGATTGCGGGATGCGTGTAAAGCATCGCACCGCCCAAGAGCGATCGCCTTTAGTTAATTTATACACAGTGGCGAAGTTTCCCGACCAAAGCAAAACTCTGCCCCGTGAATTTTTGGAAGTGCTTGCTTGTTTAAGCTCAGAATCGGCAAAGCACAGTTGCGGATTTTGTACCGCGATTGTGAAGTCAATATTTAATGGCCAATTCTGGATATCTGTCATGATTTGCAACGAATTTCTAGGCATAACAACGTTGTATCGTCATTAGCGATCTCACGGCGATCGCGCAATTCAGTGACCCATTCCGCAAATAACTCTTGCGAACTAATCAGCCCTAATTTTACCCAAGGATCTTGATTTACTTCCAGTTGTTTAAAAATCCAACAAGCGATCGCGTCAGTCGTCAAATAAAAGCGATCACCAGTTTGAGCATTTCCATGTGCTTGCGAAACAATAATATTTGTGCGGTTTATATGAGTTCCGATTAGCCGAGGTCGGTTATTAAATTCATGGCTATTTTGTAAAGGGAAACTATTTTGCAAGAAATGATCGCGCACCACAAACAAACAAGAATCTCCGACTGCCAATGCTTTCCAGCTTAAGTCAAACTTGATTTCTAAGCTTAAAAAAGTCGCAAAAGTGCCCTCTCCTGCCTTACGTTTAGCGAACCAAGACAAATTCTGATTGGCTAACCATTGCCGCCAAGTCGTTTGTAATGGCGATAGCCAATCATCTACGCCGCGATTTACAAAAGCATTAACTAACTCTTTAGCCCATTCCCGTGCAAATGAAGACTCAGTTGCTCCATCTGATAGCGCGATCGCTACTCTCGGATTATTTAGAAGATTGCGTTCTGTCTTTTGCCAAATATCTTCACATTCTGAAATCGTATTACCAGCTTTGTGTACCGCAAAACTTTGGATAAGATCAAAATTAGCAAAATCTCTCTGCTTAGAATTAGCAATCACCTTATATAAACTGCGATCCTTATATTTGTGATCGTTACAATGAGAGCTTCTCTTAAAACCAAAGTTTGCATACCCACATTGAGTATGCAAGCCGAACATTGCATTAGGGCAAAAAGGTTTAGACACAATATCTCTACGGCAGAATTACACAGTTGCCAAAGATGCTAGAGGCTCTGGAATCGAAGCACTAGGAGATTTAAACTCTCCGATTACGACAAACTCAAGTCGTAGCTTAAGCCAACGCATCGTATTAGGATCAGTGGTAATGATCGCCGCTGCGGGTTGAGGAATTTGCTTTTTTATACTTGCCATCTCAGGTGCTTCTAAAAAAGCAGGCTGCTCAACTAACCAAAAATTAATCTCTTTATTGCGAATCTCAAAATTGCGGCGGCGTTCTGATAACGTCTCACGCAAAGGAATCCCTTCGTCTTCATACAAATACTTACGGCTAGCTGCTACAAAATAATATGGTTGGGACTCTGACATAAACCTTTTTTTAAACTTTAATTTTGTATATTGCTCATCTTAAATCAATTGCAGCAAATCAAGCTGAGGCGTTAGCTCCAAAACACTATTTAAAACAATATCCGCGCCATTTTCTTTTAGCAAGTCTGCATAGCGATCGCGTAAATCCGCTCGCACATGAGGCGGAATGACCCCAACTGCAACGTATTTATAACTAGGATCATAAGTTCGCGCTTTGAGCACTGTCAGCATATCTGCCACAGTGTCGCCTATATATACAACTGCGTTCGCTAATTTACTCGCTTTCTTCTCAATTTGCTTCACGGCAAGCAAAAGCCCAGTTGGGTCAGGCTTACCTGCTGCATCCTCCATAGCTACCAAAACAGGATCAGCGATCGCCAAACGCTTTAATACATAACCAGCCGAAGCCTGCGTTGCTCCACTAAAAAAGCCCCAACCAATCCCCACATCCGTCAACTCCTGAAAATATTCGGTTGTTGCAATTAGCGGTTCAGTCTCAATATAGCCATCCAATTGTTTAGACTCACTGCCCCAGTAACAAATCTGAAAAAATTCTACAATCTCTTCATAAGATATGTTTAACTCTTGTCCCAAGCCTTGAAAGTATCTTTTGATTAGCTCCTGTGACGCTTCCCAGTCATTATTCCAAGTACCTTCCGACTTTAGCTCATCAATCTCTTCAGAGGTTGGGCGATTAAACCCATTTGTAAAATGCTCAACTGTGTCTGCCAATGCACGTCGATACGAACCCGATACATCGCGAATCACACCATCAATATCAAATACAAAAAAAATTGAGGTATCTTTTGAGGTTTCAGTCATGTTAAGATAAAAGATCGCTACTTTAATATTTAGTTTAACTTTTACTGTTCTTGGAGGTAGGTAGCATTGTCCCAGTTTATTCTAAAAATCTTATGGTTAGAGAATAACGTAGCCCTCGCCGTCGATCAAGTCGTTGGCAAAGGTTTCAGTCCTCTCACCAAGTATTTCTTTTGGCCCCGTGATGATGCTTGGGATCAACTTAAATCAGAAATGGAAAGCAAGCCTTGGATTGCCGATCAAGATCGGATCGAGATTTTAAATAAGGCAACCGAAGTAATTAACTATTGGCAGCAAGAGGGCAAAAATCGCCCGATGACGGAAGCTCAAGGTAAATTCCCTGATGTCATTTTTACTGGCAGCAATTAATTTTAAAGATAATTAACGAGACGCGATGCGTCCCTTTAATACCAAAAAGAAGGGGCGCATCGGCGCCCCTTCTTTTTGGTATTTTAAAAGCTATTTATCAAGCTCAGGCATCGAAAGTACAGCCTCATTTTTACGGCCAATACCTTTCTCAAAGCCAGCAACAGCCGCGCGAGCGCGACCAGCGTGCCAAAGGTGACCAACTAAAAACATGAAGGATAGGACAAAGTGAGATGTTGACAACCAAGAGCGAGGAGAAACAAAGTTCACCGCGTTGATTTCAGTGATAACACCGCCAACTGAGTTCAAAGAACCTAAAGGAGCATGAGTCATATATTCAGCAGCACGACGTACTTGCCAAGGCTGAACGTCATTCTTGAGTTTGTCAATATCTAGACCGTTAGGACCACGAAGAGGCTCTAACCAAGGACCACGGAAATCCCAGAAACGCATGGTTTCACCACCGAAGATGATTTCACCAGAAGGCGATCGCATCAAGTACTTACCAAGCCCAGTTGGACCTTGAGAAGTTGCGATGTTTGCGCCAAGCTTTTGGTCACGCACAAGATAAGTAAAAGCCTGAGACTGGGAAGCTTCAGCACCAGTAGGACCGAAGAACTCACTAGGATAAACAGTGTTGTTAAACCACACAAAGCAAGTAGCAATAAACGCCATCAAGCTCAATGCACCAAGGCTATAAGAGAGATATGCTTCACCAGACCAAACGAGGGCGCGACGAGCCCAACCAAAAGGCTTAGTAGCGATATGCCAGATACCACCAGCAATACAGATCAAACCAACCCAGATATGTCCACCGACTACATCTTCAAGGTTATCAACTCCGACAATGTTGCCTTCACCACCAAATGGTGAATTAAACAGATAGCCAAAGATTACTAGCGGGTTAATCGTAGGATTAGTGATTACACGTACATCACCTCCACCAGGCGCCCATGTGTCGTAGAGTCCACCAAAAAACATGGCTTTGAATACTAGCAAAAGCGCACCAAACCCTAACAAAATCAGGTGATACCCGATAATATTAGTCATTTGGTTTTTGTCTTTCCAGTCATATCCAAAGAAAGAAGAATAATTTTCTAAGACTTCAGGACCACGCAAAGCATGGTAAATTCCACCAAAGCCAAGTACGGCTGACGAAATAAGGTGTAAAACACCAACTACAAAGTAAGGGAAGATATCAACAACTTCACCACCAGCACCAACGCCCCAGCCTTGAGTTGCTAAGTGAGGGAGCAGGATAAAACCTTGCTCATACATTGGTTTTTCAGGAACAAAGTGGGCGACTTCAAATAAAGTCATCGCACCAGCCCAAAATACAATCAGACCCGCGTGAGCAACGTGAGCGCCCAGCAGTTTGCCAGAAAGGTTAATGAGGCGTGCATTTCCAGACCACCAAGCAAAGCCAGATGTATCTTGTGTGCGCCCACCCACTCCTAGCGAGTTTAAGTTAATGGTCGTGGTCACGAGAGGTTATCTCCAGAAAAATTTTTATAGGTTTAAAGTGCAAATAATTTTTAAGCTATCAGTTATCAGATTGTTATCTGCTAACGCTTAGACGTTTGATGAAACTCATCATAATCCAAAAACTAGTAGAAACGTACTGATCTCTGATAGCTAAATTTTGTAGTCATCATTTAAAAATTGCTTGCAGCAAGCTGCAAGCAATTTTTTAAGTTTCAAATTTATAATGCGTTACCGCGAGGCAATACTTCTTCAGGGAAGATAAATCTTTCGCTAGGTTGGTCTTGAGGAGCCATCCAAGCGCGAATACCTTCATTCAGAAGCAAGTTTTTGGTGTAAAAAGTTTCAAATTCAGGATCTTCTGCTGCACGAACTTCTTGAGATACGAAGTCATATGCACGCAAGTTAAGAGCTAGTCCGACAATACCAACGCTGCTGAACCATAGTCCAGTTACGGGTACAAATAGCATGAAGAAGTGCAACCAACGCTTATTGGAGAATGCAATACCAAAGATTTGGCTCCAGAAGCGGTTAGCTGTAACCATGGAGTAAGTTTCTTCAGCTTGAGTTGGGTTAAATGCTTTAAATGTATTAGAACTATTGCCTTCGCCATCTTCATACAATGTGTTTTCAACGGTCGCACCGTGAATTGCACAAAGCAATGCGCCACCAAGGATACCTGCTACGCCCATCATGTGGAAGGGATTCAGAGTCCAGTTGTGGAAACCTTGTAAGAACAAGATGAAGCGGAAAATACCAGCTATGCCAAAGCTAGGTCCGAAGAACCAGCCAGACTGACCTAATGGGTACATCAAAAATACGGATACGAATACGGCGATGGGGCCAGAAAAGGCGATCGCATTATAAGGACGGATACCGACTAGACGGGAGATTTCAAATTGACGCAGCATGAAGCCGATCAATGCGAAAGCACCATGAAGTGCGAGAAATGTCCACAATCCACCAATTTGGCACCAGCGGGTAAAATCGCCTTGTGCTTCAGGACCCCAAAGCAAAAGCAGGGAGTGATTTACACTCAAAGCTGGGGAGGATACAGCTACGGTTAAAAAGTTGCAGCCTTCGATAAAGCTCGAAGCGAGTCCGTGGGTATACCAAGAAGATACAAATGTGATGCCTGTAAACCAGCCACCGACGGATAAAAATGCGGTAGGAAATAGCAATAAGCCACTCCAACCAATAAATACAAATCTGTCGCGCTTTAGCCAGTCGTCGAGGTTATCAAACCATCCTCTTTCGACTTGTTGCGACCTGCCCATTGCAATGGTCATAATCTTAAATCCTGCTTAAATTAAAAATATTTTATGGATTTGAAATTAGCTTAACACATCTTTACGTTTGCTCCATGACAAAATACTTTTCATTCTCAAGTCCTCTCTGAATAAAGATTTGAGGCATGTTTACAAAGTATCTATATCCCACAACAAATCTTAAAAAAATGTTAAGGAGCCGTTTATACACTTTTAAGAATGTAAGTGCTAATAATTTAAATATTAGCTAACAATATAGCAGCACTAAATCCACTCAATTTTAAAACGACTTAATGGGTAAGAATAAATCTGAATATTGTCTTAGCCACTAAGTATTTATACTGATTTAAAACATTAGAAATAGGGCATAAAGAAGCGCCTTAATAATATTAAGACGCTTTTTTAAAGTTATTAATCGGGATGATAGGATTCGAACCTACGACATCCTGCTCCCAAAGCAGGCGCGCTACCAAGCTGCGCTACATCCCGTTGCAGATAACTATGCTACTACACAAAGCGTTAAATATACCAAAATTATTTTTATATTAGCAATTTTATTTTAAGTTGTCACTAAAGAGATTGCATACTTCCTTCCTAGTCAAGAATTAGCGGTGTGGCGCGGAGCGCCGCTAATTCTTGGGTTTTAATGTCTATTTTTCTACTGGGAAGGAAGTATCAACTTTTAATTTCTAGATCTGCTTGCAAAAAGTCGATGAATTGCTGAGCAGTTCGTCCTGACTGACCATTGTTGCGGGTTGCCCATTGCAAGGCTCGAAAATTGAGATCGGCATCAAGTAGCTCGATACCTGCACGTTTGGCGAGATGATGTACGAT
>Ga0209181_10006182_pt1 | contig 16904 bp, 11 predicted proteins | sample MAT05_FD_187208 | JGI IMG/M metagenome (GOLD analysis project Ga0209181, IMG submission 187208) | Freshwater microbial communities from Lake Fryxell liftoff mats and glacier meltwater in Antarctica - MAT-05 (SPAdes) (version 2) | ecosystem: Environmental > Aquatic > Freshwater > Ice > Liftoff...
CGCAAGCTCGCCGACAAGCACCCCCCGGCCTGACCCGGCCCTCCCGACGGACGGCGATTCCTGACGTGTCGTCTCCGGTCGTCGCGGTGAAAGGAGATTCGGGTGAGGTTGTCACGTCCGTCATTGCTGACCGCCGCCGCGGCCCTCTCGGCCGTGCTGTTCGTCGTCACCGTCGTCGGGTGGGTGCGGTCGTACCCGCACTCGGGGTGCGTCGGGTGGGCACTGGTCCGGGAGGCCACGCCCGCCGTCATCGCCGTGGACTCGTACACGATGCAGAGCTGCCGCGGCCGGACGTGGTGCGGGCGGTGCCGGATCACGGTCGACACGCTCCTCGGCTTCCGGCAGGAACCGTCGGCCGGGGCCGCGGGGTTGGAGGAGGTGACGCGGTACCTCGACGTGTTCGGCATCCCCGAGGCCGCCGGGCCGCTGAGCGGGTTCGGGTCGGCGTCCGGGTCGTCCATGGAGTTCGTCGGCCACGGGTTCCTCGTGTACGAGATCGAGGGAGTCGTGGTCCCGTGTTGGTTCCTGGCCCTCGTCACCGGGCTGCCGCCCGCGCTGTGGGTGTGGTGGCGGGCGCGCCGGTCGGAAGTCGCGAGGCCGGCCGCACCCGGTCGCGTGTCGTCAGTGGGCGGTTCGTAAGCCCCCGTCGCCAGGTGGTAGGGCGAGCGGACTTCAGGAGATTGACGTAACGGCGGGATCGGCGTCCCGCCGGCCGGTCCGAAGTCGCACTCCCGCGCGTCACCGCCCCTCCCCGCCCGGGATCACCAGTCCGTCCGAGCCGTAGACCGCCGCCGGGATCGCCTGCTCGCTGAACACGTGGAGCCACGAGCTCGTCTTCCGCCAGAACCCCCACAGGTACACCTCGGGGGACGCGGCGTCGATCCGCTGGTACTCGGTCATCGACGACGAGAAGAAGGAGTCCCCCCGCTGGCCGAGCGTCGTCACCCCCTGGGTCATCGCGAACTCCCGGGCCGGGCACCAGTCCCGCCGCAACTCGACCTCGGACAGCAGGTTCGTCTTCAACAGCCCGGTGTTGCAGCCGTGCAGATGGATTACCGGTTGGTCCGGGTCCGGCACCTCGGGCCACGCCAGCCGGGGCAGGGCGGCGATGTCGTCCTTCTGGAACGTGGCACGGGTGTCCCCCTCGAACGCCAGGCCGAACTCCAGGCCGGACCGGCCCGGGCCGGGGGTGCCGTCCGCGGCCGGCTCGTTCGGGGAGATCGAGGCGTGGGTGAACAGGAACGCCCGGTCCACCCGGGACTTGATCTCCTTTCCCTCGCGGCGGACCACCGGAGCCTGCTTGACCAGCTGGTCGACGGCGTGCCACGAGATCATGAAGTGGTCCCGGGTCACGACCGGGAAGAACAGACAGAGGTTGGTGTAGTCGCCGTCCCCGACCTTCTCCAGCTGGGCCTTGCACTCCTTGTCCCAGTCCCGCAGGGCGTACCGGGCGGCCCGCTCGAACGCCCGGTCCTTGACCGACTTGCCGTTGTAGTAGACCGCGAACCGAATCCGCACCGGCCGCTTGCTGGTCTCCTCCCGGATCCACCCCGCCTTCCCCGCGTGCTCCCCGCCGATCACCTTCACCATCCGCCAGGTCGGACTCGGGAGGAAGAAGTCGTCCTTGACCCAGCCGTTCCCGGCCGGCCGCATGTTCGGCGACGTCGCCCCGGTCGGGCGGACCGGGGTGCCGGGCGGGAGGTTGATCGTGGTGAACCGCCTCCCCGCGAGGTTACTGACCCCCTGGCCGACCATCGACGGGTATTCCTGGAGCAACGTCCGCCCGGCGGTGTACTCGGTCTGGAGCAGGGCTGCGAGTTTCTTACCTTCGGCGGCGCTCGTCGCGTCGCGGGTGTCCGGCTGGGCCGGGGCTGCAGCGGCACACGCCAGCAACACGAGACCGGGCAACAGCCGGCGACCGGGCATGGTGGGCTCCAGATCGGGGAACGTGACATCTCCCCTAGATAATACCCACCCGGATCCGTTCGGGACGAACGAAATCGGGTCGGGGAGTCGTGTCACCGGCAACTGGCCGGGCCGCAGCATTTGGTGCCGAGAGTTCACCACATACGCCGCTCCGTCACTCCAACGCCGAACCCGGGCCTACCGCCGGGGCGGTCGCAGCGGCGGCAACTCGGGGAGGTCCGGCAGCAGCGACGGCGCCGCCGGCCGCGGCAGCGCGAACCGGAACGGGGCGTACCGATTCCCGCTCCCCGTCCGCACCGCCAGCCCGGCTTCCGCCGCGCGGCGCAGCCAGTCGTACAGCACCCGCGCCGACGGCGGCGAACGGTCGGGCGGCCAGTCCGCCAACAACTCCCGGTGCGTCACCGCCGCGACACGGTCGGCCAGCAGCACCCGCACCGCCTCCCAGTTCTCCCGGAACCGCGCCTCCGCGTCGTCGGCCACCACCCGGAACTCGGGCGTTCCGACCACCCACTCGAACACCACCTCCGGCGCCGCCCCCGGCCGCCGCGACCGCGCCGTCAGCCGCCGCCGGGCGCCGTCGCCGCTGCGGCCGACGGGGTGCAGTTCCAACAGCGTGTCGGCGTAGCCGAGCAGCACCCCGCCGCCGCGGGCCTGGCTCCCCTCCTCGGCCGCCTGCCGCCGCGGGTGGTGCAGCACCAGCACCGCCGTGCCGCCCTGCGCCAGCCGCCGCAACGGGTCGAGGAAGGCGTGAAGGGTGGCCGCGTCCGACTCGCTCCGCCCCGGCAGGAACGTCGCCAGTGGGTCCACCACGAACAGGTCGAGCCCGCCCGCCGCCCGCCACTCCCCGACCTGGCCGACGAGGTCGGCCCATTCGCACGGCTCCGGCCGGCCGGCGAACGGCCGCGACAGGAGGCGGGCGTGCGCCCCCACCGGGATCGCCCGGCGGCGCTCCGCCCAGTGGGTCAGCGACTCCTCCGAAACGACGACCGCCGCCCCCGCCGCGCACGCCCGGCCGAGGAACGAGCCGCCGCCGCCGAGGGCGTGGAGGAGGCCGGCCAGGAGGGTGGTTTTGCCGGTCTTCCAGACGCCGGTGAGGAGGGTGATGTCGCCGCGGGCGAGGAACCCGTCCCACACCCAGGCGGCGTCCGCGGTGGTCGGGCCGGGGTCGATTTCGTCCATCGGCCGGGGGTCGAACAGGGTGGCGGTCACGGCCGGCCTCGCTCCAACGGTTTATCGTGAATCGCACTCACATCGTGCGGGACGGGGGGGCACACGCCCCGCAACATGATGAACCCGCCCCCGCGCCGAGGCGAGGTCGGTTGCGGGGTGGAGGGGTGAAGTGAGAAAGCCCACCCGTGGGAACGGGTGGGCTTCGTACCGCACTCGATCGGCGGTGGCGGGTCAGCGGAAGCCGCCGCCGAACCCGCCGCCGAAGCTGCCGCCGCCGAGCCCGCCGCCGCCGCCGCCGCCGCCGGCCGCGGACTGGACGCGCGTGTTGTACACGGCGTCGATGTCGGTGTAGCGCAGCCCCTCGGCCCGGCTGCCGCCGACGACGACGCGGTCGGCCGGCACCCCCGCCGCGGCCAGGGTGGTGGCCAGGGCGGCGCGACGGCGGGCGTCGAGGTCGGGGCTGCCGCTCGGTTCCAGGCGCACCGGCGCCGGCAGCGTGCCGAGCCGGCGGACGATGCCGTCGAGGTGCCGCAGCCCGCTCGGGGTCAGCTCGGCGGCGCCGACGAACCACTCCTCCTCGAACACCACGAAGTACTCGGCCAGGGCGTTCAGCCGCATCTGGTCGGTGAACGACCGCAGGTTCGCCCCGACCGGCGGCACCCCGAGCGCCGGCACCCGGGCGCAGTAGAGGTTCCCGTGCCCGCCGTGGCGGTGGCCGCAGGTGCCGGCTTCGCACGACCCCGCCACCGGGCCCGCGACCACGACCGTCGGCCCGGCGTGCGTCGGAGCGGCGTGCGTCGGCGGCGCGGTCGGCGTCGGCACGTAGGCCGGAACCGGCGCCGCCGGCGGCAGCGCGACCGGCGCGTCGGACGGCGGCTGCGCCGAAACCCGCGTCGGCAGCGGCGCCGAGCGGACCGGCTCGGCCACGACCACCGCGGTCGGTGCCGGCCGCGGCGCGGGCGGAATCACGATCGGGGCCGGCGGCGCGGGGAGCGGGGCGGGCGGGGCGACGGCGACCGGTGCGGGCGGCGTCGTCCGCGGCACCTCGGCCCGCGCCGGGGTGGTGGCGAAGTCGCGCGGGGCGGTGGTCGGGGCGGTCGGCGCCGCGGCCTGCGCCACGACCGGCGTCGGCCGCACCGCCGGCGGCACGGCCGGGACCGGCGGCCGCTCGGCCAACACCGGCGCCGGCGCCGACCGCGGCGGGACCACCGGCGCGGCCGGCATCGGCGCCGGCGGTGCGACCACGACCGGCGTCGGCCGCGGCGGGACCACCGGCGCGGCCGGCATCGGCGCCGGCGGTGCGACCACGACCGGCGTCGGCCGCGGCGGGACCACCGGCGCGGCCGGCATCGGCGGCGCGACCACGACTGGCGTCGGCGGAAGGACTGGCATCGGCCGCGGCGGCGCCACCGGCGCGGTCACGGTCGTGATCGGCATGGGGAGCGGCGCCGGCCGCGGCGCGACGACCGGCGGCGTCACGGCCGCGACCGGCGCCGGCGGCGTCACGGCCCGCGGCGGCGGTGCGACCTGCACCACCGGCTGCGGCGGAACGGGCGTCGCGGCCACGGCCGGGAGCGGGAGCGGCGCGGCGAGCGGCGGCGTCGGCGCGGTCACGACCGGCGCCCCGCCGACCGGCACGTACTGCACGCTCGGCGGCGAACCGTCGCCGCGGTCCACCAACACGGCGCGCATCTTCGGGCCGGCGGTCGGGGCCGGCGGCGCGGGCGGCGTCGGCACGGCCGGCGTCGGCGCGGGCGGCGTCGGCGCGGGCGGCGTCGGCGCGGGCGGCGTCGGCACGGCCGGCGTCGGCACGGCCGGCGTCGGCACGGCCGGCGTCGGCACGGCCGGCGTCGGCACGGCCGGGCTGCCGTCGCGCGGGACATAGCGAACGGTCGGCCCCGATCCGTCGCCGGCGTCCACGAGCACGGCCTTCATCGCGCCGCCGCCCGGCGCCGGGGTCGGCGCCGGGGCGACCTTCGCCGGCGGCTCCGCCAGTGGGACGTACCGGACGACCGGCGCGCCGCCGTCGCCGGGGTCGACGAACACGGCCCTCATCTTGGTCTGGGCGGTGACCCCGAGGGGGACCGCGGCCGCGCCGAACAGGCCGGCCAGCACCCACCGCCAGCGGTTCCGCCGCGCCCGTTCGGTCATCGCCTGGTCCTCCCGATTGGTCCGTGCCGCACCACGATCCGGTATCGGCCGCACGACCCGCAAACTTCACCCGACCGGCACGTTCACCCGCCGCCTGACGGCGGTCGGCTCGCCCGGCTTACAGTTTGGCTCCCCATCCCGCGCAGTCTGCGGCGCCGCGGCGCGGGGTGGGAAAAACTTCACCGGTTCGGCCCCGATTCGCCGCAAGAGTTCTTGACACGAGCATCACAGCCGCTATTCCCGACGCACTCGTTGACCAGATGGCGGCTGCGCGGGACGTGGGGGAACGCCCGCCGGCCGCGGCCGGAAGCCGGTGGGGACCGGCCGACGCGGGACACCGCCGCCGGCCGGACCGGGGTCGACGCCAGGGGGAGTTCAGGATGACGCGCACGAAGAGCCCAGCCGGCGTGCCGCGCGGACCCGTCGGCCTCGTCCGGGCCGGCGGGTTCGCGGCCCTGGTTCTGTTCGGGGCGGCCGTCCTCGACGTCGGCAGTCCCGCCGGTCTGGCGCAGCCGCCGGCCCCCGAGCCGCTGCGGCTCGGCATCCCAGGTCCGGGCGGCATCACCCCCGCCGTCCTCCAGCAACCCGCCCAGCCGCAACCGCTCCCGGTGCCGGTCCCGCAGCCGGGCGGACCGGGGAAGGGCGGCGTCGTGCCGCCGGGGTACGGCGGGCCGCTGAGCAACCCGTTGATGTCCGCCGCCCCGCCCGGCCTCGGCGGCTCGCCGAAGCTCACCGCGGCGGCCCAGGAGAAGCTGGCCAAGTACGTCGCCAAGCTCATCGACCCCGAGACCACCCTCGACCTCGCCTCCGGGCAGACGCGCGTCCTCGTCCTCAAGGGGACGCCGAGCCGCATCCAGGCCGGCGACGACTCCATCGTCTCCGTCAACGTGCTGTCCCCGAAGGAACTCATCATCCAGGGGCGGGGCGTCGGCGCCACGGTGCTGAACATCTGGTTCGCCGACCCGAACGACCCGGCGAAGACGGAGTCGCTGTCGTACCTGGTGCGCGTCTTCCCCGACCCCGAGGCGAAGGAGCGGCTCGACCGCGCCTACCAGGCGCTGGAAACCGACCTGAACAAGTTCTTCCCCGACAGCCGCGTCAAGCTCCGCGTCCTCGGCGACAAGCTCGTCGTCAGCGGCCGCGTCCGCGACTTCGTGCAGGGCGGCCAGGTGCTGCAGGTCGTCCGCTCGAACATGCAGGGCGCCGGCGGCACCGCGGGCGGCGTCAGCCCCGCGGGCGGAACGGCCGGGCAGATTCCGGTGCTGCCGCCGCCGGGCGGGCCGCTCGACCCCACCGGCGCCACCCAGGCGCCGAGCCTCGACCTGTTCCGCAACGCCGGCGGGCCGAACGTCATCAACCTCCTGGAGGTCGCCGGCGAGCAGCAGGTGATGCTCCGCGTGGTCGTCGCCGAGGTGAACCGCGCCGCGGCCCGCACCGTCGGGTTGAACTTCGCCGTCACCAATAATCAGGGGATCACGGTGTTCGCCAACCGCACCGGCCCGGTGGTCGGCGCCCTGCCGGGGCTCAACGGCCTCGGCGCGATCGGCGGCCTCGGCGGGGTCGGCGGCGGGTTCGGCGGCGGGTTCGGCGGCCAGGACGGCTCCGGCGGCGGGGTGCTCGCCAACATCCCGTTCGTGACCGACGCCGGCCGGCTGCCGTTCGCCCTGAGCGCGCTGAAGACCCTCCAGTACGCCAAGTCGCTGGCCGAGCCGAACCTCGTGGCGATGAACGGCCAGACGGCCAACTTCCTGGCCGGCGGCCAGTTCCCGGTGCCGGTCGTCAGCGGGTTCGGCGGCATCCAGGGCGGCATCCAGGGCGTCCAGTACGTCCCCTACGGCGTGCAGCTGAGCTTCACCCCGTTCCTGACCGACCGCGACCGCGTCCGGCTGGTGCTCAACGCCTCCGTGAGCAGCCGCGACCTGAACTCCGGCACCAACATCGGCGGCGGGAACGTGGCCGGGCTGAACACCCGACAGGTGAACACGACGGTGGAGCTGCGGCAGGGCGAGACGCTGGCCGTGGCCGGCTTGATCCAGACGAACCAGGGGGCGGACAAGGCGTCGATCCCGTTCCTCGGCGACGTGCCGGGGCTGAGCCAGTTGACCGGCCTCCACCGCCACCAAGCCGGCGAGCAGGAACTGGTGATCTTCCTGACCCCGGAACTGGTGCGACCGCTCGACGCCGACCAGCACGTGACGCTGCCGGGGCACGAGATCCTCGACCCGACGGACGTGGAGTTCTACCTGTTCGGCCGGCTCGAGGGCCACTGCCGCGACTTCCGCAGCCCGATCCGCACCGACTGCAGCCGGATCAAGCAGTACTACCGGGCCGAGGGCATGAACCTCGCCGGGCCGACGGGGTACACGCCGCTGCCTTGACAGGGAGCAGGAGACAGGAGACAGGAGACAGGGAACACTCACTGTCTCCTGTCACCTGTCTCCTGCTCCCTGCCTCCTGTCTCCTGCTCGCCGAGGAGCTGCCCATGCGACCGATCGCCCTGCTCATCGCCGCCGCGTCGCTGTCCGCGTCCGGGTGCCTGACGGCCGGCGCCGGCGGGGTGCCGGCGTGGCTCGCCGCCAAGACCGACTTCGGCCCCGCCGGCCCGACCGGCTCCACGCCGGCGGCGCCGACGGACCTGGCCGCGAACGAGGCGGCGGCGCTGGCGCTGGCCATGGCCGAGGGGCTGGAGAAGGACGGCAAGGACTCCGACGCCGCCGCGTGCTACGAGCGCGCCCGCCAGCTCGACCCGGCCACGGGCGACCGCGCCGCCCACCGCCTCGCCATCCTGTACGACCGGAACGACGAACAGGCCAAGGCGATGGCCGAGTTCACGTCGCTGCTGAAGAAGCGGCCGCGCGACGCGGCGCTGCTGTGCGACGTCGGCTACAGCCACTACAACCGCGGCCGCTGGGCGGAGGCGGAGGTTCTGCTGCGGAAGGCGGTGGCGGCGGACCGGACGAGCAAGCGGGCGTGGAACAACCTCGGGCTGGCGCTGGCGATGCAGGGGAAGGAGCGCGAGGCGGTCGAGGCGTTCGAGAAGGCAGTGACGCCGGCCGAGGCGCAGGCGAACCTCGGGTTCTGCCTGGCGGTGCAGGGGAAGCGCGACGAGGCGAAGGCGGCGTACCGGCGGGCGCTGGTGCTGGAGCCGGCGCTGCGGACGGCCCAGGCGGCGCTGACCCGGCTGGACGCGCCGCCGGCCGCGCCGGGTGTCGGGCTGACGCTGCCGGACGCGCCGCCGGGGGAGTAAGAAGTGTGGCGAGCCGACCGCCGTCAGGCGGCGGGTGATGGGAACGTCACCCGCCGCCTGACGGCGGTCGGCTCGCCGTCTACCACACGTTAAACCCGCCGCCCCAGCCCAGCATCGAGCTGACCACCCGCAGCACCAGCGCGATACCGCCGAGCACGAGGCCGACGATCGCCAGCCCCCGGCCGTCGCGGCCGCGGAGGCCAATCAGGCCGGTCACAACGGCGCCGCCGCTGATCACGAACGACAGCGGGCCGAGGCAGCACGTCAGGAAGCCGAGCAGCCCGAGAATTAGCGACAAGATGCCGAACAGCACGCCGCCCTCGCCGCGCTTCCGCCGCGGCGGCAGGTCGTCCGGCTCGCGGCCGCCGGGGTCCATCACCGGCACGAACGCCCGGCCGCACGCCCCGCACGCCACCGGGCGGTTGAGCAGCTCCCGGCCGACCGTCAGGTCGGCGTCGCAGCGCGGGCAGGTGACGGGGAGTTGCGGCATCGGCGCTAATGACGAATGACGAATGACGAATGACGAATGCCGTCAGTCGTTGAACAGCTCGCTGATCGACTGGTCCTCGTGGATGCGGCGGATGGCGTTCGCCAGCAGCGCCGCCACCGAGATCACCTTGATGTTCGGCAGTTGCTTCTCGCCCGGCAGCGGGATGCTGTCGGTGACGGCGATCTGCTCGATCCCCGCGTCGCGCAGCCGGCCCACCGCCTTGTCCACGAACAGGCCGTGCGTCGCGCAGGCGTACACCTTCTTGCACCCGTGCTTCCGCGCGATCTCGATCGCCTTCACCATGCTGGAGCCGGTCGAAATCATGTCGTCGAACAGGACGACCGTCTTCCCCTCCACGTCGCCGATGAGGTGCGCCGCGGTCGTCTCGGTGGCGCTGGACCGGCGCTTGTCCACGACCGCGATCTGCCCGCCGAGCCGGCCCTGGTACTTCAGCGCCTTCTTCACGTTCCCCTCGTCGGTCGAGAGCACCACCAGCTCGGCCGCCGGGATGCCCAGCGAGCGGACGTGCGCGGTGATCTCGTTCGACGCGTACAGGTGGTCCACCGGGATGTTGAAGAAGCCCTGAATCTGCGCGGCGTGGAGGTCGAGGCAGAGGACGCGGTTGGCGCCGGCGGTGGTGAGGAGGTCGGCGACGAGCTTGGCGGTGATGGGGACGCGACCCGTGTCCTTGCGGTCCTGGCGGGCGTAGCCGTAGTACGGGATCACGGCCGTGATCCGGGCCGGGCTGGCGCGCTTGAACGCGTCCAGCATGGTCAGCAGTTCCATCAGGTGCTGGTTGACCGGCGGGCACGTCGGCTGCACGAGGAAGACGTCGCGGCCGCGCACGTCCTCGTCGATGCGGACCATCGTCTCGCCGTCGGGGAAGCTGCCGAGGTTGATGTTGCCGAGCGGCACCCCGAGGTGCTTGGCGATCCCCTCGGCGAGCGGCTTGTTGGCGCGCCCGCTGAAGATCTTGAGCTTGTGACTGCCGCCGTTTCCGGTCACCGCGTACCCCCGCTGTCGGTCCCGGCATTATGCGGGGTGGGCGCGACGCGAGCAACCGCCGAATGGCTCGGGGCTTCGCCGCTCGCGGCGTTGCACCGCATTGCAACGCCGCGAGCGGCGAATCTACTCCCGCAGCGCCGCAACGAGCGCGTCGGCGAACGCGGCCGCGTGCTCGGGGCCGGCCGCGGTCACCACCCGGCCGTCGGTCCGCACCGGGGCCGCGTCCAGCGTGAACTGCGGCGACGGGTACGACACGCCAAACTTCCCCGCGTACTGCTCGGAGTATTGGCTACGGGCGACCGTCTTCCCGTCCAGCACGCCGTGCTTCGCCAGCACCAGCTGGCCGGTGCAGATGCCGCCGATCACCACGTTCTGCGCCCGCGCCCGGCGGATCACCTCGGCCGTGACATGCGCCGTCGGCGGGCCCTTGCCGAACGCCTTCTCCCCGAACCCCTTCCCCGGCTGGCCGACGAACTCGCCCACGTCCTCGCCGACGAACACCAGCGCCCGCACCGGCGCCAGGTCCAGGTCCGGGTTGAACGCCAGGTCGGCCTGCACCGGCGGGCCGGGGTTGCCGTCCTTCTTCGGGTACGAGAAGCCGGCCGCGAACGCCCCCTGCGCGAACGGCGGCACCGGCCCCACCGCCACCTTCACCCCCACCCCGTGCGACTCCAGCCGCTCCCGCACCGGGCCGTAGTCCGGCGGGTACAGCCCCTTCACCGGCAGCACGAACAACACCTGCGGCGGCCCGTTCCGCCACGGGTTCGCCGCCGGCGGCTCCGTCAGCTTCGTCGCCGCAACGGTCTTCGCCGTCGGCGCGGCCGCGGCGACGCGCGGCGGGTCGGCGACGGGGGTCGTGGCCGCGGTCGTCGTCACCGGCTTCTTCATCGCCGTGCGCACGACCAGCCCGCCGATCAGCACCGCCGTCAGCACGCCGCCGACGGCCGCCCACCGGGCCGGCGTCCAGGTGGCGGCCGCGTCCTTCTTCCGCTTCTTGTCGCGCCGCGGCCGGGCGGTCACGATCACCTCCGTCGGCGGCGGCTCGGGCACGAACGCCGGCACGACCGGCGGCGCCGGGGTGACGGCCGGCGGCGCGGGGGCGAACGCCGCCTCGACCACCGGCTGCGCCCCGGCCCCCTCACCGCGGGCATACGGGGCCAGCGCGGCCGCGACCTCGGCCGGCGTGGCGAACCGCGCCGCCGGGTCTTTGGCCGTCATCTTCGCCAGCACCAGTTCCAGGCCGCCGGGCACGTCGAGTCGGGTCGCGGCCAGCGGCGGCTGCGCTTCCGTGGCGTGCGCCAGAATCTTGTCGAACACCGACCCCGCCGCCTCGAACGGCGCCCGGCCCGTCAGCAGGAAGTAGAGCGTGCAGCCGAGCGAGTACACGTCGGCGCGGATGTCCACGGCGGCGCACCGGGCCTGTTCCGGCGACAGGTAGTCGGGCGTGCCCATGATCATGTTCATGCCGGTGACCGCGGTCGGCGGGTGCGCCATCGACTCGCTCGACCCCGGCGGCGGGGACTCGGCGGCGTCGCGGGCGAACCGGGCGAGGCCGAAGTCGAGCACCTTGACGTGCCCCTTGCGGGTGACCATCAGGTTCTGCGGCTTGATGTCGCGATGAACCATCCCCTTGTCGTGGGCGTGCTGGAGCCCCTGCGCCGCCTGGCGGATGAACTGGCACGCCTGCGGGATCGGCAGCGGCCCCTTCTTCGCCACGAGTTTGTCCAGGCTGACCCCCTCGACGTACTCCATGACCAGGAAGTGCAACCCGCCCGCCTCGCCGGCGTCGTAGGCGGTGACGATGTTCGGGTGGTTCAGCTTTCCGGCGGCGCTCACCTCCAGGCGGAAGCGGGCGACGGCGCTCGGCTTCTCGGTCAGGTGCGGGGCCATGACCTTGAGCGCGACGACGCGGCCCATCACCTTGTGCTCGGCCCGGAAGACGACGCCCATGCCGCCCTCGCCGAGCTGGTCCAGCAGCCGGTACTGCGGGTGGTCGGCGAGGACGGAGCGGGCGTCGCGGAAGGCGAGGATCGAGGGCATGCTGCCGGGCGGCGTGGCGTTGGTGCGGTCGCCGGCGCCCGGGTCGGCGGGCGTGCCGAGGTCGCGGAGGAGGCCGACGAGGCTGTCGTCGCGCACGTCGCGCAGGGCGGCGCAGCAGCCGGCGCAGGCGGCGACGTGGTCGGCGACGGCGGCGAGGTCGTCGGGCGGCAGTTCCCCACGGCCGAACGCGGCGAGGGTGTCGGCCGGCGGGTGGGTGGCGGCGGTCACGGGGCGGCTCCGCGGGGTGGGCAAGGTTAGGATGGCACACGCCGGGGGGAATCTGTCAGGAATTCCGCTCCGGGGCTTCGCCGCTTGCGGCGGTGCAGGGCATGCCCTGCACCGCCGCAAGCGGCGAAGCCCCGAGCCCCGTCTACAATACCCGCCCCCACCCGCCGCGGACGCCCCCGATGCCCCTGGTCCCGTGTCCGGCGTGCGGCCTCCCCCGGGCCGCGGCCGACGCCGCAACTCCCTGCCCCGCCTGCCGCTGGGCCGACCCCATCCCGCCGCCCGTGCCGCCGGCGCCCGAGCCGCCACCCCCACCTGCGCCCGAACCGCTGCGCCCGTCGCGCCTCCCCGCCGCCGTCCTCGGCGTCATCGGCGGGGTGCTCGCCACGCTGGCCGTGCAGTCCGGCCTGCCGCGGCCCGAGCCCGAGCCGGTGCCCGAGCCCGTGCCCGAAATCGCCGCGGCGCCGGTCTACCCGCGCGTCCCGTCGCTGCCGGTCGCCCCGCCGCCGCGGTTGGTCGAGCGCGACGACGACCCGGTCCCCGTCCCGATCCCGGTCGCCGCCGACGGCGGGTTCGCCACCCTGAAGATCGATCAGCCGGACGACCCGTTCCACTTCCCGAAGCTCGGCCCCGGCAACAAGGTGAAGCTGACCGGCCGGGTGAAGAAGCTGTACGTCGAGGGGCTCGATGGCGGCGCCGAGCTGGACGCCACGGGCCTGGCCAACGACGGCCTGTACGTCACCGGCCTCCTGGACGGCGGCGCCGTGTTGAAGGCGAAGACGGACGGCCCGACGGTGTCGTTCAAGTACGGCGTGCGCGGCGGGTCGGTGGTCGAGGTCGACGCCCCGAAGGCGGCGGCGGCGTTCGCCACCTACGCCCCGAAGACCGGCCCCGCGGTCGGCGGCGGCAGCCGGGTGACGCTCCGGGCGAAGTCGGTGTCGGTGGCGCTGCCCGTGGACGGCGCCGGGACGGTGCTGGACGTGACGTTCAGCCGCGGCGGCGCGCTGAAGCTCGACGCGGTGACCGGCGGGGCGCTCGTGCGCTACCGCCCCGAGCACCGGGCCGACCCGCCAATCAAGCTGACCCCGGGCCGCTTGAGCGGCGGCGAGCTCCGCGAGGAGCCGCCACCTTGACGCCGCTTGCGGCGTTGCAACGCCGCAAGCGGCGTCACTTCCCCAGGTGCCGGGCCAGGAACGCGAACGTGCCGCGGCTGAACACCCGGTGCCCGCCCACCTGGTACTCGATTTCGGTCCGCGTCGGAATCTTCAGCCGGTTCGCGTACAGGTAGCGCACCTTCGCGTACTCGTAGCTCACCATCTCGTCGGTGCCGACGCCGTCGTCGTGGCCGCGCTCCACCATGAACGGCCGCGGCGCGATCAGGTACGCCATCTCCGCGTAGTTGAACGTGTGCCCCAGGTCGAACTCGTACATCTCGTACTCGCCCGTCCACATGTAGCTGCGGTCCAGGTCCACCGAGACGTTCTTGCCGACCCACTCGTTGAAGTCGCCGGCGCAGATCGACAGGCAGTAGCGCATCTCGACCGCCGGCACGCGCATGGCCGTCTTGCCGCCGTAGCTCAGGCCGTAGAACGCGATCCGCGTGTGATCCACGTAAGGCAGCGTGACGAGCCAGTCGATGGTGCGCTGGTGCTGGCGGATGATGAAGCTGAACAGCGACAGCTTCAGCGGGTTGGCCTTCCGCTGCAGCTGGCGGAACGTGTTCTGGCCGATGTACGGGTTCTGCGGCGCGTACACGATGTACCCCAGCTCCACGAGCCGCCGCGAGAAGTGGTCGTACACCGGACTCTTCTCCACGTCGATGGTGCTGCGCGGGGTGCCCTCCAACCCGTGCTGACACACGATCACCGGCCGCTTCTCGCCGGGCTTCAGGTCCTTCGGCAGCAGCAGGATGCCGTAGGCGAACACGTCGTCGTACACGTCGATGACGACCTCGTGGGCGGTGAACTTCTCCTCGTCGAGCACCAGCCGCGTCCGCGGGTTCAACGGCATCGTCGGCTCCGGCAGCTTGCCGATCACCTCCGAATGGAAGTACTCGCGGAGCCCGTCCGACGACTTCTGCCACGCCTCGGGGCTGCTGGCGTCGGCCTTCGCCCAGAAGCCGCGGCGGACGGCCTCGCTGTCGCGCCACAGCTTCTGCGTGAACGCGACGAGCTGGTCGAACTGGCGCTTGTGCCGCCGCGTCACCTCGATCGGCGGCAGCGGTCGGGCGAGGGTGTACTGCGGCGCGTTGGTGGAGAGAACGCCCAGCATCGTGGACAGGACGTGCGCGTCGGGGTCGGTTTCGAGCTTGCCGGTGTACAGCGCGAACCCGCGCTTCATCTCGGCCTGGTAGGCCGGCACGTCGGGCGGGGCGAGCTTGCCGGGGGCGGCGCCGCCGCGGCCGCTCACCGGCGCGAGCGGGCCGGGCCAACTCGGCCACGCCAGGAACGGGTGGAGCGCCTTGCCATCCGCCACCGGGTCCGTCTGCGGCTCGACCGGCATGAAGCGGCCGGCGATCATCAGGTTCAATTCGGCGGTGCCGAACTCGGTGAGCTGGCCCCACACGTTGCGGTCGAGCGGCCGGTCCCATGTCGTTTCCGCCGGCACGATGTCGCCGAGCGGGGCGACGAACTTGATGCGCGCGTCGAGGGCGCCGGCGAAGCGCGCCAGGTACGCCCCCTCGCCGTGGCCGTACACCGCGACGCGCTTCCCCGCATCCCCCGGGGTGTTGGCGACGAGCCAGTCCACGCCGGCGAGGATGCGTTGCACCTCGTAGCCGGGCATGGTGCGGCCCATCTCGTAGGCCATGCGGTGAACGAACTCGCGGTGCGGCTGGTTCGTCTGCCGGCCGAGCTTCGGGTTGCCCGAGTGCGTGTCGTTCCGGTCGATCAGCACCGGCACGAGGACGCGGAACTGATTAGCGATGTCGGGCGCGATTTGCACCGACACCGGCACGCCCGGCACGAGGCCACACACCTGCTCCGGCGTCCAGCCCGCGTGCGGCACCACGACCGCGACGCCCTTCGCCTTCCCCTTCGGCTCCAGCAGCAGCCCCTCGGCGTCCACCCCCGGCAGCACCGCCCAGCGGACGTTGAACACGCGGTACTCGGCCGTCTCGCCGACGAGCGCGGGCGAGTTCGGGCCGCTGACGTACTCGAGCCGCGGCTCGACGCGCTTGTCCACGACGCCGAGGTACTTGCGTAGCCGCTCGCGGTTCGGCACGACGGACTTCTCGAACGCTTCCTGGCTGGCGAAGTCGGGCTTCCAGAGCGCGGCGCGCTTGCCGACCGAGTCGGCGGCGGCGCGGTCGAGGTACTTGTGGAGGCCGCCGACCATCTTGGCGGCGAGGTCGCCGGTGTCGGTGAGCGGCTTGGTGTTCGGCAGCTCGGCCGAGTGGAGTGGGAGGGGAGGATTTAACCACAGAGTCACAGAGAGCACAGAGAGAAAACGAAACCCGAGGGAGAGACCGTTCTTCACCATGTCTCGGCTCCTGGTTTTCTCTCTGTGCTCTCTGTGACTCTGTGGTTAATCCTGCTTTCTCAGAACAATTCCGTCACCGGCCGCGCCGGGTACACCGCGACGGCCGCCCCGTCCGGGCCGGGCATGGTCGCGCTCGACGGCACGCCGAGGGCGTGGAACACCGTCGCCACCAGCTCCGGCGGCGTCACGGGGCGGTCGGCGGGTTCGCCGCCGGTGGCGTCGGAGCGGCCGATCACGCGACCGCCCTTCACCCCGCCGCCGGCGACGAGCGCCGTCCAGCAGCCGGCCCAGTGGTCGCGGCCGCCGTTGGCGTTGAGCCGCGGCGTGCGCCCGAACTCGCCGACGGCGACGACGAGCGTCGTGTCGAGGAGACCGCGCTCGTCCAGGTCGGTGAGCAGCGCCGAGAACGCGGCGTCGAACGACGGGGCGACGGTGGCGCGGTAGTCGTCGAGGGTGGTGTTCAGCGACCCGCGGTCGGCGTGGCAGTCCCACGACGGGGCGTCGAAGACCGTGGAGAACTGGTTGATCGTGACGAACCGGGCGCCGCACATCAACAGCGCCTCGACATCGGCGCACGCCGTCTCGAATGAGTTGTGAACCGGTCGCGTGTTCCACGTCATCGGAGGCGGTGCGGAGAGGAAGCCACAGTCCAGCCCGTGACTCACGCGGATCCCGGTGTCGATCGCAAGGTTCGGGTACTTCCACCACGCGACGCTCGTGTCGCGGAGCCCGGCCAGGTAACCGACGACCGCCCCCGCGTTCGGCCACGCCGGGCCGTCGCGGAACAGGCGGCCGGTGTTGTTCAGCTGCAACCCGGCCTCGTGGATCGGCGGCGCGTCGTGGTGCATCGAGCGGATCAGGCTGAACTTGTCGGCCATCCCCGCGAGCTTCGGGAACAGTTCGCTGACGTACACGCCGGGGACGCGCGTCGGGATCGGGGCGAACGGGCCGCGCACGTCCGCGGCGGCGTCCGGCTTCGGGTCGAACGTGTCGAGGTGGCTCGGGCCGCCGACGAGGTTGATGAAGATGCACGCCTTCGCGCTGCCCGCGAGGGCGTGCGGCGCGGCCGCGGCGAGGCCCGGGGCGGCGACCACGGCCCCGGCGGTGGCGGTGCGGAGGAAGTCGCGGCGGGTGGGGTCGGTCGGCATCGGGTGGCCCCAGGCGGGTGGG
>Ga0209181_10006183_pt1 | contig 16903 bp, 13 predicted proteins | sample MAT05_FD_187208 | JGI IMG/M metagenome (GOLD analysis project Ga0209181, IMG submission 187208) | Freshwater microbial communities from Lake Fryxell liftoff mats and glacier meltwater in Antarctica - MAT-05 (SPAdes) (version 2) | ecosystem: Environmental > Aquatic > Freshwater > Ice > Liftoff...
GCTTCATCCAGCCGTCTCACCTGAGCGGGTGATCTGAGATTGACGAGTGGATTAGTGGGGTCAGTACTGCTGCTGAGACATATTCGGCTGCTGAGACATACAGCCGCCGTCATACAGATTAAGACGTAAGCTGAGGCATCCCGCGCGAGTAGTACCGATGGCAAAACCTTACAGTTACGACCTGCGCTATAAAGTCATAGCAGCGATTGAACAGGATGGGATAAAACGCTGTGAAGCCAGCACAGTCTTTCAGATCAGTTGCAATAAATACCATCAACCGCTGGTTCCAGCAGAAGGCGGCCATGGGGGATGTTCAGCCCAAATGGCATCCGCATCTTGGTCATAGTCATAAAAACACTGACTGGAAAGCGTTTCAGCAGTTCGTCGAGACTCACCCTGACCTAACCCAGCCGGAACTAGCAGCCTTGTGGGACGGCGCGATCAGCGACCGAACTATCAGTCGAGCGTTGCAAAAGATTGGTTTTACGCGAAAAAAAAGACTTATGGGTATCGGGAACGCGATGCGCTGAAACGCGCCACGTTTGAGGCTCAACTGGCGACCATGGGTATGTTCGATCTGGTCTATGCCGATGAAGCCGGGATGGATCATCGTGACCAATATGGTTATGGCTATAGCCCCAAAGGGTACCTGCCGCCGTATTCTCCCGACTTTAACAAGATTGAACGCTGCTGGTCTTGGCTGAAAAGTCGGATCCCAAAGCAGCTAGATAACTTTGATCCGTTACGAGAAGCCATGGAGCATGTTCTCCGTTTGTCGTCCTAATCTAACTGGCCGCTGCCATATCATGAAACCAATGCCATATTGAAGAGGTGAAATCAATCTACGCATAGGTTAGAGATTCAATTTGGCAATCGTGTGGCGTGGAACGGCACAAAAGAAGCTTAAAGATATCCCAGTCTATGTATTTCTTCAGAAAGATTGAATTTTTCCAACATTCATATAGTACCGTGCTAAGTTAGAGCGGAGCATTAGGGTTTTGTCCATAGTCGGGTCTACTTCTGTGAGAATACTCGCTAAACGTAGCTTGTTATACAGACCGCAAAGAGGTATTTATACTCGGTTTCTCTAATTCAAGAACATAGTTAACGAGAACGAAAAGTAGAAATGAGAATTAAATTGATAGAGATGGAGGATGGCACGCTCAGAGAAGCACAGATCTTTGAGGAAGATGTCCAACAAATAGCTAATAGGTATGCAAATTAAAAGAAGGGAAGTGCTAATTTCGATTAAATTAAATCTGTGTCATTAAGGGTGTGTCGTTTTACTGACGTTTACCAGAACTTAGTTGGCCTTGAGAGCATGCCAAAATGGCTCAATAGCCTACATCAAAACAATTAAATCCTAGTTCGGCAGGATTTTTTTATACATCTCAATTGCTTAAAGAAATGAGAACAAGCATTATAGAATCTGGAGGTGACGGATGGGAAGTAAGTTAATTAAACTAGAAGATGGCACTCTAATCGAAGTCGAAGTACAGCAAGAAGAAGTACAAGAAATTAGCGATCGCGCTGCTAATAGAGTCAGCACCACCTTTGATAAAGTGAAGCCCGTTCTGCTGAAGGCTTGCCGCCCAATTACAGAGGTTTTGAAGGAATTGAATCAGGAGATGGAGGTTACAGAAGCTGAGATAGAAATTGGCTTTAGTTTTGAGAGCGAGGGCAACATTTATATTACAAAGGCTAAGGCATCTAGCAATCTTAAAGTCAAACTTGTTTTGAAACCTAAAGGTGAGGCTTAGTGGCAAGTACTTTCGATTCAGTTTGTTTGGTTGCTGTTGCCCCTATAGGTGAGGATGCAGCAAGTTCTTCATCAAGTAACTTTGGAACAGGCTTCTGTGTTCATCGTGATGAAAGGGATACCTATGTTGTGACTTGCGCCCATGTCGTTGAGAATGCTTATCCTACAACTCAGTATCAAGCTACGGTAGATGGAAAGCTCGCTATTATTGAGGCTTACGATCGTGTAGCCGACATTGCCGTACTGCGGGTTGAGAGTGCGAAAGAGTATGCGCTACTGCAATTTTCTGATTCGGCTACTGAAGGTCAAAAAATTCAGATAGTTGGGATGCCTCCACTGACTAAATACCGCGAGAAGCGAGAATTCCTTGCTCTTGACGGTGTGTTAGCCAAAAAATCTGGGTGGTCTAGGGCTGGAGAAGAAAGGATTCCAACTTGGTATTTGAAGCTAGATGAGCCTGATTTTAAGCTTCGGGAAGGATACAGTGGCTCTCCTGTCATTGATAGGGCAACTGAACGTGTCATTGGGATTGTTAGCCTTCAAGTGAAAGATGGTTACATGGGGATTGCGGTTGCTGTCTCTGTACTTAAGCAGGTCTGGAGGAACTGTCCATTATTCCTTCCTAAGCAGCCGTCTATTATGTCTCCTAAAGAAGAATCATTTAGAGAAGAACCTTTTAAGGTATTTTCGCTAAAAAGTAAAAAGAAGCGAGAAGAAGCTTCGCATGAAACATTATCTAAAAAACTAGATTGTCTTAGAGAAAGTCGCGATACTACCAACGATGATGCTAAAAAGTTTGATCTTTCAGCACAAATTGAAAAACTAGAGAATGACTTAGAAGTCATTGCAAACAAAATTCAAGAACTTGAAGAGTTAATTATTTCGATTTGAAGGCAACCATTTACTATGTCTCCTAACGAAGAATCATTTACTTTTAAGGAACGTGAGCGAAAAAGGAAGAAGAAGCGAGAGGAAGCTTCGCATGAAAGATTATCTAAAAAACTAGATTGTCTTAGAGAAAGTCGCGATACTACCAACGACGACGCTAAAAAGTTTGATCTTTCAGCACAAATTGAAAAACTAGAGAATGACTTAGAAGTCATTGCAAACAAAATTCAAGAACTTGAAGAGTTAATTGAAAAAACTGAAAATGGGGAAAGCGTCATAGATGAAACGGATACAGAGAAAAACGATGATACTCAAAGTCATGATTCAGAATTTGACGAGTTAATTCGAGGTAGATATAAGACAAGGAATATAAATGAAGATCCTAAAGAAACAATCCAAGCTGTCGATGCTCGGATTTTATTTAGAAAAGGAGAGCCTATCGAAAATATATTGCTCTATATAGCTACATTCTTTCCAGAGTTAACACCGTATGAGTTCAATCAAGTCGTTTCATCTCTTTTAAGAGGTAGAACGATTACAGTTGAAAAAGAATCTCAGGTAGTCACCGATCAAGGTAAAGTCAGAACGATTAAGACTGAGGAAGTAAAAAGTCTATCTTCAGTTTGGGAAGAGAGCCTCAGCGAACCCGATGCGTACTTGAAGAGATGCCATTTAAAGGCAATAGAAATTGGTAGGTCGAGAGTAATTGATTTTGATATACCTAATCTCCGCAATGAGATGAAAATTTATCTTAAGGAAGAACAACCTCTATATTTAGATAATCTTCTAGAAAAAACGCAGCTTTTCATATTTCACCCTTATATTCAAGTGGCAAAGGGAGGGATCGAAATATTGGTTGATGCGATGCTGACCCATCCAAAAGTATATGACGAGAATTTGATTCTCCGACTAGTTCAAGAATTAACTCAAAAGGAAAATTGGACAATTGACCAAAATTTAGATCTAGAGCAGCAAGTCCAAAAATTCTTGAGAGAGCTAGAGTCTGCATCAAGAATGGAGGTCGTTTTAACTAGGATTGCTGGACTACTTTATTTCATGTTAAGTAGCGATCGCTTGAAATTAACTGTTAAGCGACTTCTAGATAAGTTAATGTCTCATGGGCGCTATGATGCTGTAATCGCGATTGTCAATGAGTTGGAAACTGTCGATGAATTCGATGAATTCTATTGGCTCAAACAACTTCTGGATAATGGTGATGAAGAGTCGCAGATAAAAGCTGAGAGGTTGCTCTATCGAAAGCTTAAAATGAGCGGGTTTCGTATTTATGAAAGACTGGAAAAGCTTCAGGCTTGGTTGCCAAGTAAAGATCGCAACCCTTCAAATTATTCCCATGCAAATAGAGCAGCATTGAGAGTTCTAATCGATTATTGTTCTGATACCATTTCTAAGTTGTCTGAGAAAGATTATGGTTCCTATCCATCTAAATATCCACTATTTAGACATTTTCAAAAAGGTGAGGTTGAGCAAAAGTTTAGAATAGTCCTAAATTGGCTATTCTATCCAAGTCCTGACAATAAGCTTGCAATAGAAAATATTTTGGATGATGCAATTGGCTTTTTAGGAAGGCTAATTGCGGAATGGTTCACTATTTTATCAGGGTTAGATGGTGAGGCTTCCTCAGAATCTCTTGTAGCAATTGAGATCATGCTCCAACAGGTTATTGCTTGTTCCAGTAGAACACAGCAGAAAGAACTATCTCAGTTCTGGACTAATTTTACTGAATATCTTCTTATTAGGATAAATCAGCAGTCTGATGGTGGTGGTAGTGAGATGAAGAAAAATAAGAAAAAATTGACTCGCAGACGTAATCTAGTTAGGAAGCTCAATAAACAGTTCAAATCTCTTCAGCAAGTTGCCTAGTTCTATTAAAAGTAAGGAGAATAGAAATGCCTCAAGATCATCCCTTCGATAGGATTATTCATAAAGTTGATAAAGGAGCGATCGCAAGACTCACTACAGAGAAGCTTCTCATTGTAGAAAAGAAGAAGAAGGAAACAAGAGTTTTACAGAAAAGCTCAGTGATCACGTCTATTTTGGGCGGTGATCTCTCATATTATATTGTTGCTAATAATCTTGATGCATCTAATGTCGCCGAGGACAAACTAGCATGCACCGTTCGCGATTTCAACGGTGATAGAAGCATTGACATAATAATCAACTATCAAGTTCGTTGCCCTTCAGGGCGTGAAGAAGACGCCCTTTACTCACTATGCGTCGGGAATCTCCGTCCTGCAGATGAATTAGAAAATCAAATCAGGAAGTGGGTCGCTGAATACAGCAAATCAGATGGAAATCGTTTCATAGACAACTACCTTAATCAATTGCCAGGACTTCGTAAAAACATAGAATCTGGTATACAACAAGAGACGGGATTATCTTTTCAAGCACGGATCACGCTCGACCGAGAAAATGAACTTCAACCATTTATAATTCAACCCACTTCCTTTAGTGTTCGTGTAGTAGGGTGTGACGACGCATTAGATTTACAAATTCACACTGAGCTTGTTGTAGATGAGCCTAACAAGATTAGGGCAATTCTCAAAGCTGGACGAGAGTTTGAACTAGCCAACCTGGTTAAAGACGGAATCAGAAAATACTTGCGAGAACATATTTCAATTCAGCAGTTTTATTCAAGCCTCAATACCTCAATAAGAAATGAACTCGTTGAATATCTCAACAGCTTGATTGTTGAATATGGTCGTCGGGTTAATTTCTTAACTCTTAGCAGCAATATAGCCTCTTCAGCACCAGTTCGATTTGAAGAAATTAGATGTCCTGTCGATTGTGAGATTCATGATCCTGAACTGATTGCCTTCATAATCAACAATACGTTGCAATTAGAACTGAAAGATGTTGGAAAGTATCGAGTTGCTCAAACACCAAACTTAGAACAATGGGCTAAAGAGCAATTAACTCCAGTTGTCAAAGCTGCTCTTTTTCAGAAGAAGTATATTGAAGTGCTTCTGAAATTTGACGAGATTTCTGAGACAATCAAGAAGAAAGTTGCTGCTGCTGCGGAGAAAATTGGATATTCTGTTGAGCAGATTGTCTCAATTCCTAAGTTAGATCCATTAGAGTTAACTAAAGATTTTGATGTTGAAATTGAGCAGGGAGCATTCACTTTGAGAGACCCTAAAGTTGAAGTGCGTCTTAATATTGTTTCGACTCTGCGTATTTCTAACCTGCAGGATATTGAAAATGATCTAAGTCCTACAATTAAGTTGAAAGAATTAATGAAAAAAGAGATTCAGGCAATTGTACGCCGATTCTTGAATCAAGTTGAGCCAGAGCGTTTTTATATGCGTTTTTCTGATCCTGACTCACAGTTAGGGGAACCGCAGTCTGTTGAAGAGGAGTTACGAGTTGCGATCGAAGATGCCTTGAAGCAGAGATTTAAAGCTCAAGTCAGTGGCGTTGTCATCCGTACGTTGGATACTGAAATTAAGCTTTGTTATGAACGTCTTTTTGAACAAGTTGGCTCTTTTGAACTGGAATTCAATTCCTTTAAAGATGGCAAACCTGTATATTTGTGTGGCGACTTCCAGATCAATGGAGTTGAGCAGTTTAGCTGGTATACATTTCAAGCGAGGAGACCAAGTCTTGAGAGCATTCAACAATGTGTACAGAAAAGCCTTCATTCAAAGGTGAGTAATTTACCCAGTGAATTACTTACTTACAACAATGTCGAGACGCAAGTTCGTCTAGAGCAGTTGGTTGAACAAGTAGCTACCGATAGTGTCGTGAAACAATTTGGACTCAAAATTACAGTGAGTAATGTTTCACGTAAGCTGACAGAGCTAGAAATACTGAAATCTAAAGCCGAACAAGCTTTAGAAGAACTCCAAGTCAAAAAGATTGCAACAGTGGCTGTAGCCCGCGATATAGAGCTTAGTTTGCAGTTAGAAATTACTCAGGCATCTAGTAAAGCAAAGGTTGCTGAACTGAAAAGATTGCTTGCAAAACGAGAAGAAATTATTTCTTTAGAAGATAATGATGACGAGTTAGAGGGATTAAATGCAAAAATCACTAAACTGCAAGCTGAATCACCTTCTGGTTCGATTGGAGACGCTGAAGAATCACTCAAATCAATGCGAATGAAAGAAACAGACGCAAATCACTTATTGGGGTTTTCTCGCCAAGTTAAATCCCTCACCTCTAACAAGAAAGAGATAGATAATACAGCAACAGATGTACCTAACGATAACGATAGTTAAAGTCTCAAATTATTAAGCTAAATTCTTCCTGAACTTGAGTAATTAGACAGAATAAAGAGGAGAGTTGTGCCAAGAATAGAGATTATCCTTCGTGGCTCAGGAATTTCTAATGAGTATAAGTTATCCATTGCGTTAGATATCAAAATTGCGGATTTAAGGCGTAATGCTCAAACTTTACTTGGTTTTGATGATGATGTTTGCCAAATGGTTTTGGAGCGCACAGGCGAGCATTTACCTGATTCTCTCCTAATCGGAGAATCAAAAATTCATTCAGGGGATGTACTTTTGGTCATCCCACTAACGACATCCTATCCCTCATACGCAATCCCCGTAAATTCAGGTTCAACTGAGAGATCTACGTACTATCAAGTTTCCTCACCTACTACCACCCCATCTAGTTCAATTTCCCAGGTTTTATATAAACTAATCCTCACAGTTTCTGGTACTAATCAAAGTGCTTGGGAGTATTCTATTCATCTTCCAGGTCATCATGAAAATAACCCTTATCAATTCTTTAGAGAAGCGGGAGGACAAGAAAGTGAGAAATTAGAGAATTTTTTGGAGAGGGTTATCGAGAGGAGGCTATCACCTGTAGAAGTCAACAAGATATTACAAAATTGGTGTGATGAGATTTCTCAAGGATACCGTTTTACTAAAATTACAGTTTAGAACTCAAACTCAAATTATGCAAAGTTTTGCTGTTTGAAAGCTGGTTGCTAATTTAAATTTCTCGCTGTGGCAAAGGTCGTGGCTGCTCTTGGAGAACCTACAAATCGCCAATGCCAGGGTTCAAAACTAACACCTTGAAGATTATTAAGAGGAAATGATAATTCAAAACCAAATCTTGCAGCATTTTGTGTTAACCAGCGATAAGCTTCAGTCTCAGCGAAGGATGCGGAAAACTCTTTCTTAAGTAATCGCCCATCGGCTAAATCTAAAGCAAAGCCTGTATGGTGCTCACTATGACCAGGAGGAGCGCTAACTCTAGCCGCTGCTTCTGCTGAACCTAACTTTTGGATTTGTTCTTCAAATAACTTTTGCTGACGCTTAAACCCCCGAAATCCCGATGTTGGAATTAGCCAGATGCCCGCATCGCGGGCAGTATAAATCATATCCATTAAAGCTTTGCCAGCTTCTACATCCATCGTTTCAAAACGCTGATAGGAATCTCGACCGTAGCTACCAACAAGCATCAAATTAGCAGGATCAGCTTCTGAATAGGCTAGATGACCTAAATATGAATCCTCAGAAGATATTGGTTGATTGTGAGGTTCAAAATTAGGAGATGGAGAGGGAGCAGACGCTGAGGGACTAGCCGTAATTGTTTGATTTTCTTCAATACTATCTAGGCTTATTTCAAGATCAAATGTCGTAGAACCACTAAGTGCCCAAACATAAATTTTATACTGCCCAGTTTCTGGTAACTCTTGTGTGGCTAGCAATTGATTATTAGGTGTATAGATTTGAGTGCAAAGGTTACTAGTAATGTTGTAAGTTACCCTTTGGTCTTCCCTTGCATTAAAGGTATATAAAACAGATTGACCAGCACGGATCTCATCTGACTTGACAATGGTATCACCACTATTTGGGATGTTAATAGAGCTTTGATTGAAGGCAGTTTCAGGACGTGTTTGACAAGTTTCTGATGTTCTCCTTGAATTCTCTGAACTAGAATTTCCTAATATATTGCTTAATACATGACGAGGAATAAGATCAACAACAAGAATCGATAAGGTAAGAACGATAGGAATAACTACTGCAAGAGTGAATTTAGAACGGATGAACGGTTTAGTCTTTCTCTTCATTTCGCATCACATTAGGAGTAATCTTTTATATCTTGTCAATCTTCTCGATTTTCCATATACCGTTGTCTAGCTTAAACTCTATCCGATAACTAGTCCGTTTCGGCCCAAAGGTTGTATACCTGTTGTTTAAGTTACCATTCACGTAAAACTTCACATCTTCTGTAATTACAGCATTGAGTGTTGCCCGATCGCTATTTATTGAAATATCACCAAGTGCCTCTACACCATTTGAAGGATATTCATAGTAAGCATTTTGCTGTTGCAAAGTACTAACTGATTCTAATGCTTTAGAGTATCGCTCGCCTGTTAGAAACTCTGACAAAATCTGGCTATTATAGTCGCGACCAAATACTTGAGCTTTGGCATCCAGCCACCGTCCAATTATGTCAATTGCCTGATCTTGGGTGAATGAAGAAGTGATTGTCGTCTGTGAAGAGGGTTGTTCAATTTGACTAGAGGGTTCAGAGGAGGGAGAGGAAGACTGCAATTCACCGAAACTCAAATCTAAGTTAAATGTAGTTGAGCCTTTAGCAACAGCAATTTGAATTGTATATGTTCCAGATTTAGGTAAAGTTGTATCGTTAAGTCTGCCGTTATCAACGTTAAAAATCCAAAGACAAATATCATCTTTAGTTTGATAATTTAACTTCTGACCTGCTTGACCTTCAAACACATACCCAAGATCATTATCCGCTTGCAACATGCCAGATTCTTGTGTGACCGTTTCCGCAGAAATAATAATTTCCTTAACATTTCCAGATTCCAATATTCCAGGCAGATTTGGACAACCTGATGGGTTTGGCAAGATATCATTACAACCATAGACAGCAAAAAATAAAGTAGCAAATAAATATATTTTCATGATTTTAATTAGTCCTATTTATTGGTTTATACACGCTTTCAAAACTAATTGCTGTCCGTTCGCTTAATTTTCGAGGCTAAAAGTATTTTTTGTACTACTTTTTGGGGCTTTATTGAGAGGATTCTCAATAGCTCTCGCATAAAGTGACTCTTGAGGTTGTTCCGGGCATTCACTAAGATTTTCTAATCTCTCAAAAAGTGCATTGTTAGGTGGTTGAACATTCACTGCCTGATTACACTCAACAACAGCAACTGAGAGGACACTAAATAGAGCTATTTTCTTAAGATGCAAGTGTTTAAGAAGTCTTGTATAACTCTTAAGAAAGGAAAGCAAAATCTCATTTCTCCTAGCCGAAGTCACTCTAAGTTAAAGGTCTTGTAATTCTCGCTTTAAAGATTGTGCCCAAAACCAAAAGGGTAGTACTCCACCGATCCCCAGTGCTAATAGAACTAATAAAACCATTGAAAATCGGGTTGATGTAGGGAGCGATCGCCCAAAAACTTCAATCCTGTAAGACTTTGACTCAGATTCAACGGTTGTTCCATCAGCCACATTCACAGCTACATTTACCGTATGCCGTGAACCCCGATCAGCATTTGGTTCGGTATAGGTAATCTCATATTCTCCGAGAAGAGCATCTAGAAAAAGCTTTAACTTATCTGCGATCGCCAGTGCATCCCCCGAAAATTCAGCAATGCCACCAGTTCGCTGAGCAACTTCTGTTAATCGCTCTCGATCAACGAATTCTTCCTCGGGCACTTTACCTGTGCCTGAAGAAATATCTGCTCGTGTTGCAGCTCGTCCAAGCCTATATTTCTCCCCAAGTTGTTCTGGAGTTAAGCCATAGCCAAGTGTATGAACAATAATTTGAGGATTACGCCTTATTAGAGAAGTAAGATCCTCAAAATCTTGTGATTCATTAGGTTCAGTATGATAGCCATCTGAAAGCAAGACTACTGATAGACGAGGTGTGGGCTGACTAGAATCCTCAGGAATTATGAAGCGCGAATCATTTTGATTACCTAGAAATCGAATAGCTCGCCCTAGTGGCTCATAGAGATTGGTCGAAGCACATGGAGTAAGTTTTGATAGGTTATTAAGATAATTTTGCAGCTTGAATTCATTAGCAGCGAAGAATTTATTAAGTGAGTTCTCGTCAACACTGTAACCTTCACAACCCTGTCCAGGTTTTCCAAAAGGTACTATAGAAACCATTGTGTTAGGACCGCGATCAGCAAGACCATTTAGGAATTCTCTAATCGCTTGAATCGCACCTTCTAGCTTTGTTGTCCCCCGGATATCGAGTTTGCTCATACTACCGCTCATATCAAGCAGCACAAGGATCCAAGCTGGTGGAGGTTCAGTTTCTTGAGGGCTTCTCCAATCCGTAGGGTCAAATTCAAGAAGTTGGTTATCAACATTTAGTCTGAAATCAGTTTCATCTAACCCCATCAGAGGTTTACTATCTGAACCTGTAACTTTAATCCGTAGTGTCACACGATCCTCATTGACAGATGGATTCTGTACAATTTCTGCCACTTGAGCTTGCACTTGATTAGCAGTTCCCAAATAGCCAATTAAGAATATAGGAACACTAAGCTTGCGGATCCAAAAAGCGATTGTAGTAGACAAAGCGAAAGATTGATTTACTATCGAACCTTTTCGAGCTGTTAGCATAAAATGTCAAAATGTAGTTGTGTTTTAGGTTTACAGGTTTGCTCGACGTCAAAGATATACCGTTTACTTGAATTTGATTGAAATATTGCTTGTCGGGAAAAAGCTTCGCTTCACGGTGGAGAATTTCAAGATAAGCCACATGACTCGGTAAATCTGGAATAAAAACATCAGATTCAGACGCTGATCCTATCGAAAGCTTGCCAGAAGCTGGTAGTTGGATAGATAGCCCTTCCTCAATTTGATCTGCCTCACTATCACTAACAAATTTAAGCAGTGTTTGATTAATGGATGGATAGTTACTTTGATGCTTGACATCATTTCCATATATTTCTGTATACTCAAATCCAGTTCCTGCCCTTAGAGCAGCCATGTAACTTGGAGAGGTAGAGAGGCTAAAGGCTAAACCCAAGAGAGCACCCAACAAGGAAAATCCGATTGGATCTTCAAGATTTCTAACCGATTCTGGTAGCTCTCCTATAGCAAGACGAAGTAACTCAAACATTAAAGCAGCAGTAAATGACGCGATGCTTCCCGCGATTACACTAATCTTAAACCGTTTCCGAAAACGATGCTGATCGCCTGCTTCAATACTATACCGGCGCCAAGTTAGTCCTTCTGATATACCTACCGAACTACCAATTAATAACCAGCCTACTATCCTAACAATAAAAGTAGGAATAGCTAATTGAGGTAGAAATAGGATCTGTGAAATCCCACCTGAAATTAAACCTGCTAGTAGACCAAGACTGACAGCAGTACAAATTGGGAAACGTGCAACCCGCAAATTGAGTTTAGTCCGTGTCGGAGTACTCAAAAAAATCTCATTAAGAACCATTCCAACAGCCAATGAAATTGCTACGCAGGGGAATAAGATAATTTCTGGAAATCGCAATAAGATACCCAGATCAGCAATAAAAAACTGTCCTAAATTCCAACCTATTAAAGCTGACATAACACCAGCCAAAATATAGAAATAAATCCTCATAGTTCTATAAAATTAAACACCTGGATTGCCCGGATCTTGAGCTTTTAGAGCTTCCATAACATCATCAAATAACATACAAGTTGTCGAAAAACAACCATCTTGATTTTCGGGCAAGGTACCTAACACACCATTTAAAGGACTGACTTTACGAACTTGTTGATATCTATATATAGCTCGGATCCATTCGGATGTTGCGGATTCATCGTTTGTTTCTCCAGCTACTACTGAAAAGTCTAGTGTTTCCCCGCTTGTTGAAAGGATGCCATTCATAATTTTTTCAATCTCCTGCATTGAAAAATTTCGTGTTTCAGACTCATCTATAATTTTTTGGATTGCAACTCGAGTCGTCTTTTCAAATTGTGCTTTTGCTGAACTTTCTACTTCAGATGGAACTAAACTAACGGCTGAATCCTGAGAACCACTTCTATTTGCAGTCCCAGTTAAGGGAGCCACACTTATCGGATCTCCCTGCTTAGTTTGAGGATTAGGGGATGTCTCTAGAATTTCTTCTCGCCCGCGATCATTGAGAGTCTGATTTCTTTGAAACCAGAGATCTAATAAAAGCAGCGTCCCAATTAATACAAATAAAACGATGAACCATAAACTATTTTCCTCAATAAAGGAGTCAAGCGATTCAATAAATGTTATTTTCCGCTGCACACGTTGCCCCCAAACATTTTGAGTTCGCTCTTTTGTGGAAAGATTTGCTCTTCTGAGAATTTCTGTCGGTACTTGCTGATCGCCTAGATGATAGAAATAGGCAGATGCTTCATAGAGTGAAGCTGATATTTCATAGTTTTTCTTAATTAAATTTCGCTGACCTAACTCTTCTAAAAACTCAGCAACTTTTCCTCTGCTAGCTCGATCCCTTAGAAAAGTATTCGCAATGCTTTTTTGAGCTATTGAAGGTTCACTTCCTTGTAGAGGAGGACGAAGAACTTCAATCAATCTTTCTTGTGCCCAAAGGCTTTCCTTGGACAGAAATAGCCATTGAGCAAATTCGCCTGGGATTTGTTCCTGAAGCCTTTTTGATAGAACAATGACAATACCTGCATCAATCTGTTGTAGTATCTGATATTCTGCATCTAAGGCGAGTTGTTGTTGAAGTCTTGACTGAAAATCTAGAGAAGTTTGATAATTATCATTTTTGGATTTATTAAGTTCTGGACTCAGCCAATCCAGAAAAGTGAGCAGAGTTTCAGGTAATAATACAGCTCTTAGAGTTAGTAGCCTAACCATTTGAGGACTGTAAATTTTTTGTTTTAGGGCATTGGTTGCGCCTTGTCCATCAAACAATTTATACCAAAAATTTTTAGTGCAGCTGCTATTAGCTATTGCTGCCTCTACATGGGGCAAATTAGCAAGTAGGGTTTGAACAAACTCGGGCTTAACCTGTGAAGAGTTGATCAACCCTTTGATTGCAGATTTAATGGATTCCTCATCAAGCACCGCTGCAGAAATTGTAGACTGTGTAGATAAAGCTCGTTGAATTCTAATAACTGCAGCATCACTAGCGGGCAGAATAACTTGAAAACGCCCAGGTTGCTCTAATGCTTCTACGTTATATGCCCACGCAACGGGTTGCTTATTGCTACATACCTTGAGCTTGGCAAATGCGTTGATTTGGCTAGGTGAAAAATTCTCTCCTGGTTTAATGACGAATGGTGTTATCTGAAATAACGATGGTGGATCGGAGGGAGGTTCTGTAGAAGGTAAAACATTGCTTGTATTGGGTTGTCCCAATTGTTTTCGGTCAAATGGGTTGAAAACAATTGTCTTCTTATGTTTCTGTTGGCTCTCGACCCAAGCTAATATCTTGGCTAACCCATCAGGTGATTGAGCAAGGAAAAAACGATAGAGTGATGCGCTGCGCCCCTTCTCGTCTTGCCCTTTTGTAATCAGAGCAACGACTGACCATTGTTCACCTGTGGCACTGGAAATAATGCGTCCAATCATGGTGGGGCGATCGCTAAAGGCACCTTCTGCAACTGCAAATTCTTTGTTGGCTATTGAACGTTCAATTTCGTGGGGAATTGGATCGAGAGTGACGTTCATGTATTGTCCAGTAAAACCTCGTGACACCCAACTCCCATCTGCCATTCGTTCGGGAATAATGCCAGTGCTGAATTCATGAATTTCAATGTCTTGTGCTGAATTCATTCACCCTAATCCTCATCTAACTGCTTGTGACGTGCACCAGTACAAAGCCAGTAAATTGGCGCAACTAAGCCAAAGGGTCGCCACCGTTTTGGGTCTTTTAAGATTGAAGTCACCCCACCACGACTTCGTGTTAACTGCTTGGAGTTAGCTTCTGGAAATTGAGTTCCAATTATGCCAAAAGCAGAAGTTGCAAAAAAATCGATCTTTCTTGAGGTTCCTGCCTGCCACGCTTGTAGTTTAGAACAAACTTGTGGATAGCGAGCATCAGCTAATCGTTTAGGCTGATGACGCTTGTCCCAAAGATCTGGTTGTTCACATTTGGTCAATACCAGAGCCACTTGGCGAAGTTCGGAAGCATTGTCATAAGGTTCTAAAGTTTTAAGGAACTTTTCAATCCCAATGGCATAGTCAGCATCTTTTCTGGTAGAGCCATCTACCAGAAACATAATTCCAGTTGCCTGCATACAATCTGCTAAGTAACTCTTGAGTTTAGGATCATTGGCTTGATACAGTAAATCTGAAAAAAATTCCCCAGCATAGTCTTTGCAACTGATATTCAATTGAATCGGGATTCCAGATAAATTAGTGTGGGAACTTCTAAGGGAGAACTGCCTCTTTAAGATGATGCTGAAGGAGTAATCGTTGACCTCCTCTGCGTCTGCTTCCAAATCGCTAGGTTCTAGTTCTAACCCCTGCTCCAAGACGTTTTGAGCTTTAGCAATCAGTGCTTCGCCCACTTCATTGATGGGGGTGACTGATTGAACTAGACTTGCAGGATTGGCATTGGGCCATCGGGCTAAGGCTGCCATATATGTTGTTTTACCAGAGGCGCGATCGCCAATTACTCGAATTACCGCATTGCTTTGAGGTATTTCTAGTTCTGATTTAACAGTGTTTAGCTGCTGTTTCAATCGTTCAAACATATCCCATCCCCTTGCCTTTACTAAGCCAGTAGAGTGGATCGAGTAATCCGTGGGGTTGCCATTTTTTTGGCTCCCGCAAAATTGAATTTTTGCCAATGTAAATTCTGTTGGGGCGAGGATCAGTGCGACTAAGAACGCCAAATGTGGAAATGGCATAAAACCTCCGATTCTTTGCCGGAATGGGGCTTTCCTCCAGAACTGCTTTGGTTTGTGGTAAATGCCGTTCAAATAAATCTACATCTGGCTCCAACCGACCAGACCAAAGTTCGCCGCGTTCGCATTTGCTTATAGCGATTGCCAACCGCAAATCACGGATGCGATCGTTTTCATCCATTAACTCAATAAATTTACCTATAGCTCTACTCGTTCTTTTGTCATTGCCCTGCTCCCACTCTGAGAGTAAAATCAGACAGCCATCAATGTCCTTTACTAAACACTCATCGATAAATTCTTGATGGATTGGCCTAAAAGCAGAAGTATCTGCTAGAGATTCAAAAACTTCCCCTGGATAATCTCTAACCGCGACGTTAATTAACTCTGGTTTTTGAAAAGGGTTTTGAAACCAGGGTTTAACCTCTAATCCAAAAGAATAGAACGGGAGTAAATCGATCCCACCTGTGAGACCTGTAGGTTCCAACGAAGCTCCTTCAAGAAGGATATTCTCAGCTTTTTCAGCAAGCTCTCGAGTATCGTCATTCAAGGCTTGCAATTTGATATTCCTGACCTTCTTGCCTTTCCGCCGTTTGTCGGACCAGTATGCTAGCGCTGCTAAGTAAGTCGTCTTTCCCACTCCTCGTTCGCCAATAATCCGAATGTTCCCCATTTCTTTTTCTCCCCACCTACCGGGCTAAATAATTGGCGAGATAGATCCAAGGCAACTCCAAGAGCGAGCGGCTGTGTATGCTGGTGATGAAACATTGCACAGACAGTCCTGTCGTACTTTGACCGATTTGTTCAATGGGTTGCTGGATCGGATGAAAATACTTTTGTAAAACGTAAATATGACGGTTCCGCCAAGTCATTTCTGAGCCATTTGGGTGAAATGCCAACTTTGCCGCTTCTTGCTCAACCTTGCAAAATAGATCAGCCTTATTGAGACAAAGTACAATATGCTTTGCTTTAGGACAGTCATAGCGGAAAAAATCAATCCATCGCTGAAATCTTTTACACCACTGCTCTTGAGTAGGGTATTCGGATGCAATCGAAGTAGGTAGCAAACTGCGATGAGGATTCAAAACTAGCAAAATACCTTCGCTTTTGCGAACCGTGTCAGCAAACTTATGCCATTTATCTGGATTATCTTTTTGCCAATGCTCCCGCCAAACCTCGCCTGGGGTATCAACCCACTTGACCTCAATAGATTTGAGACCACTAGCAAGCTTAGCTTGAATCTCTAAAGGACGCAAATCAACTTCCCTAGCTGCATCAGTCGGTTTGACAGATGCAGTTGTATCATCAAATAGCATTCCTTTGAGAGCTTCATAATCAGGACTTAAGACTTTAACGTGCTCATTTTTCGGGTTAGCTAATTCCATTGCTAGATGAGTCTTGCCAACAGAGCGATCGCCTATATAAACTATCCCCACGTTAAACAGCTCCAGATGTAGTA
>Ga0209181_10006186_pt1 | contig 16900 bp, 17 predicted proteins | sample MAT05_FD_187208 | JGI IMG/M metagenome (GOLD analysis project Ga0209181, IMG submission 187208) | Freshwater microbial communities from Lake Fryxell liftoff mats and glacier meltwater in Antarctica - MAT-05 (SPAdes) (version 2) | ecosystem: Environmental > Aquatic > Freshwater > Ice > Liftoff...
CCATTATGTGGCACGCCCAAAGCGATTAGCGCGATTAGCGATGGGCGTGGGAAGTGTGGCAAATGACTCTAGCGATTCACCACGCCCTTCGTACCTCAGAGCGTGCCACACAGTTTATAGGTAGATTTCAAACTGCCCCTCGCCTTATCGCCTTTCGCGGAGCGAAAGGCGACAATGCTTCACTGAGGGCTGTAATAGTCAATCGTGCGTTGAATCGCATCTTCGCAAACGGCGCAAAAACCTTCCTTGGGATTGGCGCTACCCATCCAGCAACTGGACTGGGGCCGGTACATCCCTTTCGACAAATAGCCAGCACCCTCAAACGCTCCCACAATCCGTTCGACGTTATTCGAGGTTGGGAGCGTTGGTAACGCGACTCCCTTGGATAAGAGCGATTTCCATTTGATTTGATTTGGATCCAGTTGCCGAGTGATGTTGGGTTCGACGGGTTCAATGCCCGCGGGATACATGTCGTTGTAGGATACATTGCCGACATATTCGTCTGCCAAATACGCTAATCCATGTCCAAGCTCATGTACAAATACCATTTGGCTATGGGACGAATCGGTACTGCAAACGCAGTAATCCAAGCAGATGGCTCCACCGCCGTAAGTCGTTGTGTTGACGAGCACGACGATCGTGTCATATGGCACGCAGGCGGCCATCTGATGCATGCGGTGGTTGTCCTCTAGCAAAAGATAACGATCGATGTCGAGGGTGTTGAAAGACGAGTTCAGGGCGGTGTTTCGAAAGATTCCCCTATGCGGCTGGTCTGTTCCGAATTCCTCGGAAGCCCGAAAGACCCCTCGAACGTTGAATCGATCTCTGGACGTTGTGTAGGGGGCAGCAGAGAACAAGTAGTCTGCCATTTTTTGGACGTCGCTCTGGAACTTGTCTTCTTGCGAGGCGGTATAGCCCTCGGCCAGAAAAACCAAGTCCAGGCAATCGTGCGCCTTACCCTTGATTTGAACATCGAACGGCTTGTCGAAACTTCCGGGCGTCTCGCGGCGGATTCGGAACTCGGTGGGATCCAATTTTTCGGTAAAGATGATCGACAGCGAATTGTCCCAATTACGGCGCTCAATGGTCAACTTGATGGCTGCTTTGGGGAAGGGGATCCGAGTTGTTGTTTGAAAAACTCGTTTCGTGCCAAGGATAGCTGGCTTGGTCGTCGCATACTCCGCAAAAAGGGTGTCGAACCCCTTCGAATAGATTAAGCGGTTTGAAGCCGCGTCCCAAACCTTGACTTGGAATTTTCCGTACGGAAACGGAGTCAACAGATTCTTCGGACTCTCCGGCCAGCAAGGTTCCAGCGATACATTTTGTAATGTCGTTACCAACTCTCGTGCGTCGCCGCATTGGTATAGCTCTAAACGAAGGGCTTTGTCGTGAAAATAGTCTTCGAAGGAGGCAGGCTCCTGCTCCTGCTCGGGCGACTGGCCAACCACAAAACAAGAGGTCGCCATAAACGCCCAAAGCCAAAGAAGGCTCTTCCGTATCGCCCGATTCATAATGGCCCTTCGCGTTTCAATTCCACAATTCGAGGTCCATTATTGGCTTTTTGGCAACCATTGGCGCAACCGCTGCAACTCGACTGAGAGGGCTTATTCGGGTCCGGTTTGCGGATAAGCCCCAACCAAAAGAAGATCCACGATCGCAACACGACGACTGCGCAAAGGGCTACCACCAGAATCGCAATAACGGTTTGTTGGTCCATGCTTTCTAGCTCCAAAAACGGAAGCATTGGTAAGTTAGCCAAGCTCCAATATATGCCAGGGTCGTCATGTAGGTGAAGGAAAAAATCGGCCATCGCCACGAATTGGTCTCGCGCCGAATGGTCATCAGCGTAGCTGAACACTGCGCGCACAACGCGAAAAAAACCATGATCGAAAGGGCCGTAGCCAAGCTGAATACGGGTTTGCCGTCCGGCCATTCAGCCTGTCTCATCTGCTCCTGAAGCCCCTGGCTCTCTTCGTCTTGTTCGGATCCGAGCGAGTAAATCGTGCCCAAAGTAGCAATAATCACTTCACGGGCTGGAAAGGAAGCGATGACCGCTACCCCGATCTTCCAATCCCACCCAAGCGGTTTTACCAAGGGTTCGATTCGGTGCCCAGCCATTCCCAAGAAACTCGTCTCTATCAAGTTGCTTCGTTGCCGATTCACTTCTTCTTGGACTTCGTCGATCGCCTTTTGGTTTTCTACGAGCAAGTCTTCGACCTTCAAACGCTCGTCATCGTTTTGTTTGGTCGGTGTTGGGCTGGTCCACTTCGCTTTTTCGGAATGCAATTGCTCCAGTGTCGCCACGGACGCGTCTAGCGATCTGTGATCACCAGGAAAATAGGCTGCGGCCCACACCAAAATGGAAGTGCAGAAAATGAGCGTGCCGGCTCGAACCACAAATGCCACTAAGCGTTCCCAAACTCGCTGGTAGAGCACGATAAGCGATGGCCACTTGTAACTATGAAGCTCCATCAAGAAAGTTGCTGGCTCACCCGGAAAGAAAAACTTTTTAAGGATCCAGGCGACCGGAATCGCCACCAATGCGCCCAAAGATTGCATCAGCATCAACACAATCCCCTGAAGCGATATCCATCCACCGGCATATTTGGTCTGGGGAACGAAAGCGGATACCATCAACACATAGACTGGTAAACGAGCCGAGCAACTCATCAAGGGTGCAATGAGCAAAGTCACCATGCGGTCTTTGCGGTTCTCGATGGTTCGCGTGGCCATGATTCCAGGAACAGCACACGCAAAAGAAGACATTAAAGGCAAAAACGACTTCCCGCTCAATCCAACCGTCGTCATGAGCTTGTCCATGACAAAGGCGGCGCGGGCCATGTATCCACAGTCCTCCAGAATTGCAATAAACAGAAACAGGATGGCGATTTGCGGGATAAAAACCACAACCCCCCCAACCCCGGCGAAGATGCCGTCGACGATCAGGCTGCGAAGAGCTCCAGGGCCCAAAACGGCTTCCACTCCGCTGCTCGCCTGCGATTGCAACCACTGGATCCCGTCCATCGGTAACTTCGCAAACAACGTGATCGACTGAAACACGAGAAACATGATCAGGATAAAAAATAACATCCCGACCCACCGATGGGTCAGCCAACGATCAATGCGATCGCTCGGCGATGCAATGCGAGATTCTTTTCGCACGACCGCGCCATCGATCAATTTTCGAACCCAGGCGTAGCGAGACTTGGTCTCAAACATCGGAACTTTGCACCCCGCCGACTGGAGTCGCACTCGGGCCTCGTCTATCTGCTCCGCAATATCGGGCAATCCAGACTGGCAAATCGTCTTTTGAAAATGACCGTCGGTATCGATCAGAAGACGATCGACCTGATACGTGGTTGGTTTGCGCCCCTTCGATTCAAGCCACTCGGTCAGCCGTTTGGCCTCCAGATGAAAAGGAACAGGGAACAACGCTCTGGCTTGTTGTTCCGGCTGGGCAATCGGGGCTGGCGCGAGAAGCGTCTGCTCGATGACCTTCTTGAGTTGGTCGATGCCTTGCCGCTTGTTGGCCGATGTGCAAACAATCGGTACCCCCAAGCGTTGCGATAGCAACTCGGCATTGACTGTCAGTCCCTCGCTGGACACGCGATCCCACATATTCAGTACAACAATAACAGGCAATCCAAGCTCGAATATTTGACTGAACAAGTAAAGATTTCGCTCGATGTTCGCGGCATCGAGAATAACGATGGCGACTTCAGGTCTGGCTTGTTGAGGCAGGTCTCCAGACAAGACGTTGACCGCAACCGCTTCGTCTGCGGAACGGGCTGCGAGCGAATAGGTTCCAGGCAAATCGATGACATCTACCGGTTCGGAACTTCCCGATAACCTGCCAACTTTTTGCTCGACGGTAACTCCGGGATAGTTGCCGACTCGGGCGTTCATGCCGCACAAAGCATTAAACAGACTGCTCTTGCCGGTGTTTGGGTTGCCAATCAACGCCACGATTCGGACGGGCTTTGGAGCGGAATGCGCCTGCAACATCACGGCTCCTTGCGTACGATCACTCGAGTCGATTCGTTTCTTCGCAAGCTGATTCGGTAGCCACGCACGGCGTATTCCGTAGGATCCCCCATCGGCGCCCGACCGACCATAGAAATCGGTTCTTCCTCGATCAGTCCCATTTCCATCAGACGGCTCGCGACCACATCCTCACCGAGGATTTCAACGATGATCGCCGACTCCCCTTGGCCCAGTTCATCCAAACGTATGGTCGGAAGAGTCATTATCCAGCGGTCGGGATAACGAAAATATCGGCGGATTCGCCAAGCCTTAGGCTGATACGCCTGCCTTCGATGCAAATCAAGCAAGGTTCGCCCGGGCAAACCATGCGGACTTTGCAACCTTGGCGAATTCCTAATTCAGCCAATCTCTGCATTTGACATGGCTGTCCACACATCTCAACGATGGTGCCGTGGCATTCTGGATGCAAAAATTCGATTGGGAGGGGAACCGAGTCAGTAATCATCGAACCACAGACTGGAAAGATTTCGTAATCGTGAAACCGGGGCATATCGGGCTGACGGTCCAAACAAAATCAAGATCGGCGTCCGACCTTCCTTTTGTTGAGACTCAATTTCAACAGCCAGCTACTACGTGAACTATACTCAGTCTGGTTCGTTGTGAAAAGCTGAAGATAGAGCATTTTTTCGGTAATTTGGTGTTTTTCGCATGCGACGGTGTGAAAAGCTTTTTCGGGCATTCGACTCAAGTTTTGTCCAATTCGGAACCAAATTCCTAGGATAAGGGGGTTCCAACAGTCGATGACGGAGCATGGTAGGTGAGTTTCGGAGGGACTTTAAAGCTAGCAAATCAGAATGGAATCGACCGGCGGAATGGCTTTTGGATTCTACTTTTTTGAATATGCTTGGCCAGTTTCTTTTTTAGTACCCACATTTTCAAACTGTCGAAATCGCGTGAGTTCTAGTAAACTCCATGACCTTACAGAGTCGCGATGGCAGTTAAGGCTCCGGATGATTAGTGCCTAAGAAGTCGAAAGGCTACAGAGTGCAACAACCGTCAGTTGGTGGAAAAACGTTTTACGACCGTTGGGGGTGGTTAATCCTCATCGCCAGCTTGACGTGCGTACCGTTTGCTTTTTATGGCGCAGGCAAAGCGGTCCAAAGCAACGTTAACAAAGTGGAGGACTGGCTCCCAAAGTCTTTTGTTGAGACCGCCGAACTGGCTTGGTTTAGAAAGAACTTTCTTTCCGATCAATTCATTTTGATTAGCTGGGACGGATGCAAGTTGGGAGAGAATCCAGAATTGGGCGGTGAAGGGGATGATCCGCGAATTGCTAAGTTGGCGGCTCTGGTCGCTCCTCAAGAAGTCGATCCCGCGGATATCAATGCCGTCGAAGCCAAAAAGTTTTTCACGAAAGTTCGCACAGGTCGTCAGCTAATCGATGAGCTTACTGCGGGAACGCAACTCGAGTATTCGGACGCGATTGAACGACTCAAGGGTACGGTGATCGGACCGGATGGCCGTCAGACATGTGTGATTGTTTTCCTGGACCCTAACACGACCGCCAGGCTAAAACCAATTCTTGGCCACGGTCAAATGCGTATTTTTCGTCCAAACGTCCCGCCTGGCGTTCTACGACGACTAATAGCTGAAGTGGGAATACCGGAAGAGCAGTTGCATCTCGGTGGACCGCCCGTCGACAACATTTCGATCGATGAAGAAGGCGAAAAAACACTGGTTCGACTTGCTGGCTTTTCCTGCCTCATTGGAATCATGCTGGCTTGGTGGTCGCTCCGAAGCATGGTGCTCACGTTTATTGTCTTCAGTTGTTCGGTCACCAGTGCGGCTGCTTCACTGGCGATGATTTGGGCGACTGGCGAAACGGTCGATGCCATTGTGCTATCGATGCCGTCGCTGGTGTACGTTTTGGCTATTTCGGGTGCAGTGCATTTCATTAGCTACTACCGGGATGCCGTGCAGAGCGGTGGATTACGAGGTTCGACCGAACGCGCCGTTATCCACGCTTTGAAACCAGCAGTGCTTTGCTCGACCACCACAGCCCTAGGACTGCTATCGCTTTGTGCGAGCGAATTGACGCCGATTCGGAAGTTCGGTCTGTATGCTGCATCCGGCGTGATGATTCTGATTGTAGTCTTGTTTTTACTCCTTCCTGCCGCCCTTCACATCATCGGGTACGCGAAACGTTGGGTCATCGACTCGGTTCCGGGACCGGTACAATCCTCGAAACATGATGCGCATCCTGTTCGAGAAGACACTTACATTGAAAGCATTTGGGGAGCGATTGCTGGCTTTATCGTACGGAACCACTTTGGAGTTGCATTTTCGTGCATAGCCGTAGTGGTGTTGGTCGGATTTGGGCTTACCAAAACCAGAACTAGCATCGACCTTCTAGAGCTTTTTGATTCGCAGGCCAGAATTCTGAGAGATTATCGGTGGCTGGAAAAGAATCTGGGGATGCTCGTACCACTCGAAATCGTAATTCAATTTGACCAAGATACGATTGCAAAGTCAGTGGAAACGCGACAGGATCAAGATGAAACGGACGAAAGCAAAATCGTTGAAGATGCAACGCGTCTGACGTTTTTGGAAAGGATGGAAACGACGGTTCAAGTCCAAGAAGCCATCCGAAATCAATTTGGCGAAAACGGCTCCAAGATCGTTGGCAGGAGTATGTCCGCAGCCACGTTTGCGCCCAGCTTGCCCACGGCAGACAAGTCGAATGTCGGTTTTGTTAAGCGACTTGGTTACAACAAGGGGTTGGAAAGCAAACGCGAAGAGCTCATGAGCTCGGATTTCCTGAGAGTGGACAAAGACACAGGAGCCGAACTCTGGCGCATTAGCCTTAGGGTCGCAGCCTTCGAAGGGGTTGATTACGGTCAATTTGTACACGAGCTTCGAGCGGCGGTTGCCCCGATCATCGATTCACATGGAGATCGCGTTCGCGTCCTTCGACAAATTGCAGTTTGGGCGGGTGAGCCGAAATTCACTGGCAAACGCGTGGTGATTTGGGACCCATCGACCAAAAAGGCAGGGGCAAGTGGTGCACCTTCGGTCTCTAAATTGAGATCCGATGAAATCGCAGGGCTTTTAGAAAAGGCCCGACTGAAAGTTCAAAGACTTTCTGCGGATCCTGGTACCATGCCAATGGTTCAGTTGCAAAAGCTAAGTGAATTCGACGCAGTCGTACTGACCGGAGCTTTTTCGGATGCAGAAATTGGAACGCTCGGGGTCACGCTTGGAAACGTTATCGATCTCCAAGCTGTCGAACCGAATTCGCCTAAGGCGATGGTCTCCTCGGTTTACACGGGTGTTGTGCCCATTGTTTACAAAGCTCAACGAGCACTCCTTCAAAGCTTGGTGGAGAGCACTATGTGGTCCTTCCTAACCATTACGCCCCTCATGATGTTTGTAACTCGAAGCATTCGCGCAGGCTTGGTCGCTATGATTCCAAACGTCCTACCGATCTTTATCATCTTCGGGGCGATGGGATGGCTTAATATTCCAATCGATATTGGATCAATGATGTCGGCCAGCATTGCATTGGGTGTTGCGGTCGACGACACCATCCACTTTTTGTCGTGGTTTCGTGTCGACGTCAAGCAATTACGCAATCGGCGCGAGGCCATTATTGCCTCGTACAAACGATGCGCGACTCCGACGCTTCAAGCGGCTTGCATTAGCGGGTTGGGATTATCGGTCTTCGCGTTTAGTACCTTTACACCGACGCAAAGATTTGGATGGCTAATGTTGACCATATTGGTTGCGGGTGTGGTGGCCGAACTCATCTTGCTTCCGGCTATCCTAGCTGGCCCGCTTGGGAAAGTTTTCGATCCTGGCCAATCGCGACACAACACTGTCTCGCGATTCATGCTTATCATGCGATATGAACTGCGTCGTCGATTCGATCGCAAGTCACGGGCAACGCCAGGCGTGGCCGAAGGCAAATTCCAAAGCGCCGCCTGATCGGCATCTAAACTATCCCATTTCATAAGTCCGCAGGAGCCAAAGTCTCCGCGGGCATTCCATTGATTTCATTCCCATGGCAGATGATATTTTTGATCGATTGATGGCAGAACTCCATCATCGCGTTTCCGTGCTACCCGAGGGGTCCTACACAACGAAACTACTGCAAGGCGGACTCCCAAAAATCGGGAGCAAGATCCTTGAGGAATCCAACGAAGTGATCGAAGCGGCTGGCGAGCCAGGAGAAGCAGGCGTGCAGCACACGGTGCGAGAAGCCTGTGACGTGATTTTTCATTTGTGGGTGCTCTTGGCGAGTCGCGGCATAAGCGTAGACTCTCTGCGTCATGAACTGGAACGGCGTGAGGGAGTCTCAGGCCTGGAAGAAAAACGTCGACGTGGTCAGGAGAGTGCTTCGTGAGTGTTGTGGCAAATCATCTTCGTATCGGTATCCCAAGCAAAGGCCGACTCAGCGAATTGGCGACCGAACTGCTCTTGCAAGCCGGACTTAGTTTCCGTCGTCAAGACCGATCGCTGTTCGCGCGCGTCAGCAGTATGCCCGTCGAAATTACGTTTCTGCGAACGGACGACATTCCAACGCTTTGCGCCGAGGGCGCGATCGACTTAGGAATCACCGGTAGCGATTTGGTTCAGGAAGCCAATGCAGAAGTCCAAGTCCGCATGAAACTGGGGGTTGGTCGATGCAAGCTAGCCATCTGTGTACCCACCCACTCGGACGTGGAACGGCCAAGTCAGCTAGCCGGCAAAAGAGTCGCGACTAGTTTCCCGAACACGACGGAGCGTTTCTTAAAACAACACGATGCACCGGTGCATCTCGTCAAACTGAACGGCTCGGTCGAGGTCATGATCTCGCTGGGGGTGGCGGATGCGATTGTCGACTTGGTTGAAACGGGCAGCACGTTGGCCGCAAATCAATTGCGCATACTAACCGAAATCGGCCATTATGAAACGGTCCTGGTGCAAAGCCCAGCCTGCCGGGATCTCGTGACCGCAGACCGCATCGTCCGGCGCTTGGAAGGGGTTGTCATCGCCCGCGACTATTCGTTGCTCGAGTACAATATCCCCCGAGAAAAACTGGCTGCCGCGGAAGCCGTGACGCCCGGCTTTACTTCTCCAACGGTAACCAGCTTGGAGGATAGCGGTTGGTTTGCCGTTCGCGCAATGGTCAAAAGCAGCGAAGTGATCTCCATCATGGAAAAGCTGGAAGCCCTCGGGGCGTTGGCAATCCTGGAAATGTCGATCAACAACTGTAGGTTGTGAGCGTGGGTTGTGGGACAAGTTTTGCTTAGCCGAGAGTTTGGACTGAACTGGAATCGAGGTTTTGATGACTCACACATCAGGAGACGACAACCCGATAAGCGATGCTCTATCATCTGGAGATAATGTTGAGCCAGCATCGATCAAGGAACTTTGGCATAGATTTAATGTTTCTGCAAATCAACTGTCCATTGCCCTCGGTCGCACCAGTAACATTGTCGGTAAATATGCTGAGCGTCTTGCGAATGAGTATTATCAAGGGCGTTTGCTCAGAATTTATGGTGCGAGCGCGGACATCGAGACACCGGATGGCAAGCGGTATCAGGTCAAATCTCGAAAGATCATGTCGTCGCCTACAACTCAGCTGGGCGTTATACGCTCTTGGGACTTCGATTTTCTCGTTTTCATTCTTTTCGGAGAACAGCCAAGGCAAGGTTCTCACAGCCACGTTCAATCTTTTGTCGTACGGCAGCCAGCCTGCGGTCATCGCCTGTTGCCTGCTTGGCTCGTTTGGATTCTGTACGATTGATCGCTGACTTGATACGATCAGCGGCCTTGGACGAGTTCAGAGCTACCTATCGTAACCGAAAACTGTGCCACCAATACGTTTGCCTTGGAGGGCTCACGTACGTTGACCGCTAACGACGCGACTGCGTTTGACACATGAGCCATTGGTTGGACGAGATTGCAAGGTTATTTGGGACGAATTCGGGAAGGTTCCAAATACCGGCTAGGATTGCGAAGGAACGAGCCGGAAGTCGCTGGCGGAAACGTGCCAAAGACTCAATCAGGCCGCGCCGTGTGCGAATTAGCTGGAACCATGCAAGTGGAACGAATGAGAGATGCAAAACGACTCCAGAGTCAAGTCAGAGAAGTACCCAGGGATGCTTGATTGACAAATCGGGGATAATTCCTCAGAATCCAGGGGCAAGAATTCCAAACTGGGATAATAACAAGTTCGGCAATAGATGGCGATTGTGGACGAACTCTTTCAACTACAGGACGGACGACAGATCGCTCTCAAAGAACTGAATCAACGGTAAGCAACTCAGCTTCTAGGTTAAGATTTTCGCGACCAAGAAAACTGTTGACCGTCTGCAGTATTAACAACCGATCGGTGAAAGCGCTGGAAGCATCGTCAACCTTCAACATCCGGTTCGATAGAATCATAATTCGAACGCCTAACCGAATATCAACTTGATCCTGGTACTTTCGATTTATTTCGATAGGATATTCCCCCGAAATTCGTAGCAACCGTTCAAGTGGTTCCGAGTGTGAGGTCCTGCTGTCGAGTCGGGCGTCTCCAATGGTCGCAAGTGTCTTACCAATCAAGCCGGCCAAACCAAAACTAGTTCCTATGCCCGATAGTGTCGGAGAACAGCAATTTCGAGAGCCGATTAGCGCGGTCAAGATCCTCGCTATTAAGCTTCTGCCCGATCGGGGCAATGTCAAAACAACTGCAATCGGGTTCATGTTCCACCCAACTGAATTTGCCGATGGGAAGCTCGCCTTGTTCGATCGCTTGCATTGCCCCGGCATCACCGCGTTCATGGCGCTCTTTAAGTTCTCCAAAACCGTTTGGAATCGTCACCCACATCGAAATAAAATGCCATGCTAGTACGTGCATTGATTCCGCGTTGAACGGCCTGCCCTTATCAGTAATCGCGGGGCAATGCACTAGCGCAAGGGGTTTGCCTGATTCCGCCACCATTCGAATTCTCGCTTTGCTAAAGCAAGACAAGTCCTCTTGGACAATCAACTTGAAGCCATCGAAAAGTTCATCGCGAAGTTGCGAGGCCAATACCTTGTTGGAATGCGTTTCTCTTTTCGAAAGCTGAATGCAATTGATTAGTAGGTTGTTGATGACGTTATGTTTTTGAGACGTCGAAAGCATTTTCATAGATACCTTAGCTTGATGAAATCGCTTGCCAACCATGCAACGCAACTAAGGTTTTGCATTGCAGGGTCGGCGCGGGAAGCAACCCCCAGCGATGAGTGACTATTCTATTTGTTTTTCGCAACAGTGAAACTACAACTTCGGAGCGGCTTTAGCAGCTTCGATCGCTTTCCGTTCTGACTGTTTTGCATAGACTTCCGTCATGTCGATACGGCTATGACCACCCATGGCTTGAGCATGTTCGACACTGAGTGAATCGCGTATCTCAGTTAGATTCAGGTGTCGACTTTAGCCGTTCCAGTACGGTGGATCCGGTCAACTCTTCGCTTACTGCCCATCGGAACATTCGAATGGCGTTGTTGGTCAAGCAGTTGCAGTACTTGCGGGATTTCCCAGATAATACCCAGCGGTCTCGCTGTCGTTGCAGGGCTTTAGGTCCATAGGCTTCTGCTTTGGTGCTCCCATCGTGCAAATCGATATCCTTGCAAATGCCTAATCTGCGGTCCAGATCCTGTTTGCTATTCGCGTAGACCTTTTTGAGATGCACAGTGTATGCCGCTGTGATGTGCTTTACCAAGATTGGCATGTCGGCCTGATGCGACTCAACCAACTCGTTAGGCGCTGACATTAATGCCTTTGCTCTCGCGTACAAAGCCTCTTGATCAAGGTACACGGCTATTGGGTAACCGCATGACTAAGCGATACGGCAAGCTTGGCAAGGATGAGCTGGTTCATGCTGGTGCCTTCTTTTCGAGCTTCATCGGCGAGTGCAGAATGAAGACTCTTTGGAAGTCGCAACAGAAGCTTGCCCGAACTCGGTTCCTCGACACTAGGGTTCGGAGCAGCATCGAGCAGCGCACCCACCCGCTTCGAAACGGGACTCGTAAAATACTTATCTCGATCCTTGGTATCGGGGAACAACTGAGAGAAGCGAGCACCAATTCCGAACGCGATGTTCCAAAGTTCGGTGTAGGTCAATTTCTGGGCGGCCATTGCCGAAACGAATTCTTCGAATTCCTTGGAGCGATTCGCAAAACTGGCTGTTTTTGAACTCAACTTAGAATGGGGATTGTTCATGGTTGTTCACTTTCAATGCGAATGATTTCTACCGGGGAATCTTGGATCTCAAAGTACATGGCCTCTTGCTATAACGCCTTGCCGATCCATACGACGGTTTCCCTTGCCTTTTGCAGATCCAAAGGTTGGCAAGCGACGGACAAGACATAGCTAGTTTCATCGAACATGGTTCCATCCGCACCAATCCAAATACCGCGACCCGGGCCATCGAGCGAACCCCCCGCCAAACTGTCGAGCAACATGATTCAAAATCGTTGTCATCAAGCTGTTGGGAAATGGTTTCCCATCGTTTCCATGCGTGGGAATGCGAGTAATCCATTTCATTGCGTTGCATTCTGAGTGCAGTTGCGAAGCGAAAACGATCGACGCCGATAGTATCATAGGTGATACTATTCAAAAATCAATCATTTCTTCCGCAAGTGAGCAAACATCGGTCATTTGATGGAGAAAGAAACATTTTCACGGGTTCTTCAATGATTTGCAACGCGGAAACAAGCCGGCTGGAAATGTTGCTCCAGCTGTTGCACCAACTACCGGCAGAAATCTAACGACCGCTGGCAACAATTGGCAAGAACCGACCAAGGCCGATGACCCGCGGCAAGCCGAGTTGATAGCCCTCTGGAACATGGCAAGCGAGACGGCACGAGCTGCGATCTATGCCACCGCCAAAGCGGTTACCGAAGGACTTCGTAACGGCTTCCAAGCTGAGCCCCTCAGCGACGCGAGGAACGCATCGGACAAGCGAGGTGGCAAATGACCAAGCCACCAAATGCCAAAGCGTACAAGCGGGCTGCGAAGTCGATCAAGCAAAGCCGGCTTGGGCGATTGAACTAGAGACAGGCAGGAATCTCGCCCCTCGTTTCATTCATTTCGGTTGTCTGAAAAAAACTCGCCTGGCCAATCGCAATCAAGTTCGAACAAGCAGCCAAGTGATTGTTTTGGACGCGTAGTTGTCTTTTCACCGTCTAGCATCTCAACAACCGGAATCGGCCAATCGATTTCATAGAGCGGATGCGCTGCCCATGGATTACGATACAAAACCAAGTTGGTTCTAGGGGCATTCCAAGGCAGGATCATCCCTAGAACTACTCCACTTACTCGAGTGTACTTGGGGTTTAAAGCCGTACCCCAAAAACCATTATCCAACAGTCGAATAGAGCATTGATTACTATCGCCAGGCACATACTCTTGAACGGTTCCGAAAAGGACCTCATGGAATTGACGATTGTCCATGGGTAATTCGCCAATTGTGTTCACGCCGATCACAAAAGGGTGTCCGATTTCCCCATACCTATTTCCCTTTTCCTTGAGCGCATCTCGAATTCCTGTTTCACTGGTTGACCAACGAGCGTTTGAGGTCATTCCAATTAGCCGCGATTTTCTCGCTCGTCCTTCCCTTGATTTCGGCAAAACCCGGAATTTCATCGTGATGTTATCGTCTTTGAATTCAAGTAATGGGAGTTCATGATTCTGACAGTGTTCGCAGAGAAAGTCCGGATCGATCTTTTCCAATTCTCTTATGAGAAAGGCTTTGACTCCCCTAGTAGATGCATGCATGCAACTGTGGCAAATTACTCTTTCAACCGCCAAAAAGAATGGAGCTTCGATCTCATTGATTGCATCATAAAGTTTCGCATTACGCTTGCTTTCTTTTTGAGCCGCAGTGCTCTCGTCGAAAAAAACCTTGGCTTCAAGTACGAACTGAGCGCCGCCGAGTTTCGCAGCAAAATCCGGACGCTTCCCTCGAGTTCCCAGGTTGGGTTCGATCTCAACTTTTGCACCCATTCGAACAAGCAGTTCATGTAGGAAAAGTTCGTAAAAAGCAGATTCAAATTCTTCGCGCAGCCGTAACTTCAATTGTCTCTTGGCGCTCTCGGGGTAGTTTGCAAACCAACGCTCAAGTTCTTTTCGAACCTTTGCGAAAGCTGGTCTTGCCGACCGATTTAGGTAGATGAATGAGCGCTCCAGTTCAGTCTTTGGTTCATCGAAAGTCCGTTCGAAATCGTCGAAGAGCATTGATTCGATCGCCTCCCATTGGTTTGCGTTTCCACTCAAACAAGTGGGTTTAGATACTTTATGCTTAACTCGCCCCGTTACATTCCAGCGGTAGCTTGCGTGGGAAAGGTTAGACTTCAAAAGAAATTGTTTCCTATACCCCCCCTCAAACCTCACAAAATTTCTCGTGAGACTGCTAGTTGGTCCTGAAGAGGCGGGGAGGGGGGGAGCTAGGGCAGAATACTCAATTAAGCAATCAGAACGCAGAGTTGAGTAACAGAATTCAGCAGGTTGAAGAATCGTTTGCAACGTATCGGAAAAATCTGTCGCTCGGTTCGAACGCCTGGATAGGTCGCGAGTAACTCAACTTTGCGGGCTTTGGCTGCTTCGGCCATGCGTAGGCGTTCCGCTTGGACGATTGCAAGGCAGTCGAACCCGAAATGCCTAGAGGTTTGAGAACGGGCTATTATCTCAGCTTGGTCTCGCGTGTACTTGCCATAGTGCTCGTGAATCGCTGCTCGCTCATTCCAGAATTCTAGAACGTCTTCCGGTTTGGGCATGGCGTGTTCCCTATTTTGAAGAGGTTTAAAAATGACTCTTTCACGGCTCCTCCGATCCGTTTTGAAGCAGGTTTGAAAACGACTCTGCTACACTCCTGATTTGCGATTTCGTTTGCGAGACCAACACTGGTCTCCCAACTAACAGGCCGGAACCGTTTTCGGTTTAGTCAAACCTGTTACGCAATCTCAAACAAAGGTCGCCACAGTTCAAGATCAGTCAACGAAAAAAGCCCCTTGGTCATGTCCGAAGGGCTCTTTGTTGTTTTGCTGGTTGGGCGGATACGCCTTTTCGCATGCGCGTAGAATCGCCGTGCCATAGCTTGACGTTGAGTACCGATCTCCAGCGGTTCGCTTTGGCTTAGATTTGCGGTTCGTACCTGGACTGTTTCCGCAGCCCTCTGGCGTTGTCCTCGCTTCGTTCATCGCTCGCCGCCTCGCTTTTTCACTGTCCTTTGGCGAAAAACAGAATGCGTCGTTCGCTCGCAACAAATAAGGCGACAGGATGTCTTGAGCTTCCTTTCCCACATAGATAATTCGAGACTTGCCCCTCCACTTGTTTTTGTGCTCTTTCAGATTGACTGTCCACACGTCTGAAGATCGATCGACCATTTCAGGCTAGGGCGAGCAAACTTCCCCAGGGCGGCAACCAGTTGCTAGTTGGAACCTAACCATATCCGCGACGATTCGATTTAAGTGAATTAGTGTTCCATCCACCACATCTACTTCGACAGGTTCGATTTCCTCCGCTTCCCGTAGATCGGTTCGCCCTTCCTTGAGCGAATCAACCATCGAAAGGGATTCGGCAATACTTGAAGGGACTAGCGATTCGCTCGCTGCCCAGCGAAACATGCGTTTGATCTTGTCGCATAACTTGTTGACGTACTGTCGCGACCGATCCCCAGTTAATGCAATGTGCTCCCGGACGGCCTTGTACTGCATCGGACAAAATGAAGAAGCCGGTTCGCTTCCGTAGAGGCTTCGCATGGCCGCCATCGCCTGCTTGATCCGGCAAAACGCAGATTCAGGACCGTCTCCCTAGTACTTCTTCATGCTTTTCAAATAAGAAGTCAGCAATTCGACCATTAGCAGTTCTTTTGCCGTAACGCCAAAGGTCTTCGCCTGGTTCGAAACTAGCCATTCGGCCAATAGTCGGTTGTATTTCTGACGACTCAGTTTCGACCCGTACTCCCCCAAAAGGTAGTCCTTCCCGCCCAGGGTGACTCTAGCCCGGACGGTGACTGTACCATCTGCCGATTTCGAGACGTGTTTGCGGTAGCTTGGTAGCCGCATTGGTTACTCTCCCTTAGATAGCCTGAGAGCGTATTTGGGAAAGTTCCCAGATACGAAAGGCTGACGTTGAGAGTTCTAGAGAGTCCAGGAAATGAATTCAAACAACAAAAACGTTGGTGATTCATTAAGGGTGATAGAGGGGGCTCGAACCCCCGACCTGCGGAACCACAATCCGCTGCTCTAACCAACTGAGCTACTACCACCATGTGGAAAAAAGTTTAGTGGCTTGCAGCATGTCCGTCAACTCACTCACCGTTGACTCACGATCATTTTGCGGGACAAACCAAGCAAATCGCTTCATTCTGTTCTACCGCATTCCATCCAGCGGAAAACTACCGGATTTCTCGTTCGGCGGCCTTCACGACCAGTTGGTTGACGACTCTCTTGACCCCAGAAGTTCCTGTCGCGACGGAAGTAGCAGCGATCTTTTGGTGGGCTTGGGTTACTGTACCTGTCAGGGTCGCTAGGCCTTTGTCAACCGTGACGGTTACTTTGCATGGACTACGAATTCCTCGCATTGCCAGTTTGTTGATCACCGACTGTGTCAGTTTAATATCTGCACTGCTTTGTGACATGGTACGCACTCATTTTGCAAAAGAATCAAGAAGTAACCTTCTCACGATACCGCACCCGAAACCGAAATCCGAGTAAATCCAAATATTCAGATGAAATAGATCCGCCTCCGATCCCCAGCCTTGGCCCTTGAACGGGGACGGCAACCCTGCGTTTCGTTCGATCGCATTCGATGTTATCCTTTGCTCTTTAAGGCGAGCGGCAGAATGAGTCATACCCTCCCCTCGCTTCGCTCGACCCTCCCCGAGGGAGGGTGAAGTCACTC
>Ga0209181_10006187_pt1 | contig 16898 bp, 13 predicted proteins | sample MAT05_FD_187208 | JGI IMG/M metagenome (GOLD analysis project Ga0209181, IMG submission 187208) | Freshwater microbial communities from Lake Fryxell liftoff mats and glacier meltwater in Antarctica - MAT-05 (SPAdes) (version 2) | ecosystem: Environmental > Aquatic > Freshwater > Ice > Liftoff...
TTCCGAAACAGCCTCCGCACCGCGCATCACGTTGATAGCATTGGTATAAAACTCTGCTGCGACCCTTGCTGTCTGTTTGTCCTTGGCGAATGTGAACATACCCACGCCTGGCCACAAGATGACCACCGGATTCGGATCACGCATGGCGGGGCTGTTCGGGCGTTTGCAGGCCGAGTAATAATCAGCATACAGTTGGCGATATGCTTCGAACGCGGGGGCCAGTTTTTCTTTGATATTAGGAACATCGGACAGATCCTCATCGGGCTTCAAATCCAGTACGAGCGGACTGATTTTAGTGCGCAAAAAATGGTCGGGGCAGGAAGTGCCGAGTGGGGCAAGCCTTTCCAGATCGTTTGAGTTGATGAATTGCAACACGCGCTCATCGTCGGAAAAATGGCCAATCATGCGGGTTTGGCTGGAACAAAAACCGCGTAAGATCGGAGCGAGGGCGGCGGCTTGTTTCTTTGAACTTCCCGAAAGTTCAGAACTCTCGGGAAGTTGCCTTCCAATCTTTTGGCCCCCAAATACCGGGCGACTTTCCCCTTCGTGTTTTTGCAAATATTCCGCGCACATCTCAATGATTTCCAGCGTATTAACATAACTCTCATAAGCGGTGTCACCCCAGGTAAACAACCCGTGCGAACCCAGCATGATCCCACGCAAAGCGATGCCCTTTTTCGCATTTTCCTGCAAACATTCCAGCAACTGCAATCCCAAGTCAAAGCCCGGACGCTGCCAGCCCACCCAACCAACCGTGCCACCAAACAACTCCTGGGTAATACGCTCACCGTCTTTCGCAGCAGCAATTGCAATCGCCGCATCGGGGTGCAAATGGTCAATGTGTTTGAACGGCAAAAAGCCGTGCAAGGGCGTGTCAATCGAGGGCGCTTTGGAGGCGAGGTCGTAGATGCAATGGTTGAAAAGTTCGACCATTTCGTCTTCGTGTTCCAGCCCGCGATAGACATTTTTGAGGCTTCGCAAACGCTTGACGTACAGCGCCGCCAAACCGTTGCGTTTCATGGTGCCGAGGTCGCCGCCGGAGCCTTTGACCCACATTACTTCGACTTCGCTCCCCGTGAGCGGGTCTTTCGCCTGGGCCTTGCAGGAGGTATTGCCGCCGCCGTAATTGGTCAGGCGGAGATCGGCGCCCAGGAGATTGGAGCGGTAGACGAGGATCGCCACCTCATCGCCGGCGAGTTCGGCGGCTTTTTGTTCGTCCCAGAGATAGGAGACGTGTTGGAAGGATTTAACCATCTTTTATAGCAATTTCCCTATTTTTGCACAAAATAAGTGACAAATGAACAAAATTGTAAGTTTAGATCAGCTTGATTTGACAAACGGGTTGTATAGTTATGCTGATTACCTGACCTGGAAATTTGAACAAACGGTAGAACTCATCAAAGGCAAAATTTTGCCGATGGCTGCTCCTAGCCGTAAGCATCAGGATATTTCACGAGAATTGAATGGTAAATTCTATGAACATTTTAAAAAGCATGTTTGTAGATTTTACGCCGCTCCTTTCGATGTCCGATTGTATGACAAACGCAAATTTGCAAAAGCGAACAAAGACGTTTTCAGTGTAGTCCAACCAGATATTTGCATCATCTGTGATTTACAAAAACTGGACGACAAGGGATGTTTGGGTGCGCCAGATTTAGTGGTCGAGATTCTTTCGCCCGGCAATTCAGCCAAAGAAATGAAGACCAAAAAACTCTTGTACGAGGAAAATGAAATCCGCGAATACTGGATTTTTGACCCCGAACACGAAACTGCCTTTCAATTTCACCTCACGGAAGCAGGCGTTTACAGCCCCGCTACCATTTATGTCAATGATGACATTTTTGACTGCTTCATTTTCCCCGATTTGAAAATCAACATGAAGGAGATTTTCAGGTTTGAGGACGAATAATAAACTCGAAAAACTTTATCCGTGTCCCATCCGCGTCATCCGTGTTCCATTCACCCACGAACTGGACACGGATTTTTTATTTCATCGAATTTCCCCACCCTACCAGCATGACCGACAACAAAATCACCCCAACACCTGCCAAAATGGTGGCAAATGTGCGGCGGCTCACGCCTTTCCATTCTTTCAAAAACAGGCCCCAGGCACTCGACACGAGGATGATAAAGGCCATGTGTAGTATCCAGGACGAAGCACCGTTGCCCATTTTTGATTCACCCATACCGTAGAAGAAAAATTGCATGAACCAGGTGGTGCCCGCGAGCGCTGCCCAGCCGTAATTATTGAGCAGTGCCGAATTGCGATTTCCGTAATCACCGAAACTTTTGTTCCTAAAATTCAACAACATACACCAAACAAGGTTGGTCGTCAGACCGCCCCAGAGCAGTACCACAAAAATCACGTTGTTCTGAAAAAGCGGATTGGCGCCGTGTTCGATGGCCACTGGCGCCATGCTTTTCCCGGCTTCAATCCCAAAGTTGAAGCAAGCGGAGAGTATGCCCGAAACCGTTGCAACCAGTAGCCCTTTTGTCAAATTAAACTCCGCCACGCCTTCTTTTTTGGTCGCATCGTCGAGTTCTTTTTCCTTCAACATACCCGCCCTGCCACAAATGGCAATACCCGCCAAACAAACTGCCACCCCAAACAAAATCATTTGCCCACCCGCGCTGTTGATCATCTCTCCAATGCCGACTTTCCCTGCCACCGGGCTAATGGCGTAGTAAATGGAAGGCACCAGAGCTCCAAACGCTGAACAATAACCCAGGGCAACACTCATGCCCAGACTCATGCCCAAATAGCGCATCGCCAGTCCAAAGGTGAGTCCGCCGATGCCCCAGAGTAGTCCAAAAAAATAGGTCCAAAACAAGGTGCCTCCATCGGTGCTGCGGATGATGCCCATAAAATCAGGAACGGTCAGTGAAGCAGCGATGAAGGGCACAATGAGCCACGAAAACACTCCCCCCACGATCCAGGCGCTTTCCCAGGACCAGCCCTGGACTTTGCGGAATGGGACGTAAAAACTGCCGGAGGCAAAGCCGCCGATGAAGTGAAAAATGATGCCGATAAGTATCTGCATAAGTTGTTTTTTTATCCGTGTCCCATCCGTGTGCGAATGGATCACGGATGACGCGGATGAGACACGGATTTTTTAGTTTTTGACGCTAAAAGAGTATTTACCAGAACCGGTTTTCAATACGACGTAACCGTTTTCAATTCCTGTGATTTTGATTTCTGGCAAACTTGGCAATGGTTTCCCGCCTTCTGTGATGGAGGAAACATCCGATGTTGGGACAAGTATGGTTGCCGTGGTATTTGCCGGGATTTCAATTTCCATCGTCAAGGTGTTCTCTTCACGTTGCCAACGGCTGGCGGCTGGCCCGTACAGGGTTTGCAACGTTGCCGAAGCCTGGGTGAACCCTCCACCCGGGTTTGGCTTGATAAGCAAGGATTTATAGCCTGGCTCGTCCGCATCAAGCCCCGCCATCACCCGGTACATCCAGTCGCCAATAGCACCATAAGCGTAGTGGTTGAAGGAGTTCATGGTGACTGCCTGGAAACTGCTATCGGGCCGGATACCGTCCCAACGCTCCCAGATGGTGGTGGCGCCCATGGTGACGGGATAGAGCCAGGATGGATAAGTTTTTTGATTCAACAAGGTGTAAGCCAAGTCATTATACCCAAATCTTGTGAGCACATGACAGAGATAGGGTGTTCCAAGAAAGCCTGTAGTGAGGTGATCCTTATAATTTTTAATGTTGTCTGCCAGTTTTTTGGCTGCCTGCTCGCGCTGATTTTCGGGCAACATGTCAAATTGCAAAGCCAACACATACGCCGTTTGTGTGGGCGACAATGGCCGTCCATTGGGCGTGACGTATTCGTTCAAATAAGCCGTTTTGACTTTTTTCAACAGATCGGAATAGACCACCACTTCATCCTTTTTGCCCAAAATTTGCGCTGCGTTGATCAATAATTGAGTTGAATGGGCATAAAAACATTGCGCTATCAGATACTTATCGGTAATTGCCGAGCGACCATCATTGTCGTCTGCTTTACTGTAAAACAGCCAGTCACCAAAGTGCTCCCCGGTGTTCCAAAGGTCATTTTTGCTTTCCTTCCGCATGTATTCGACCCAGGCTTTCATGCTTGGGAACTGGTCTTCAATGATTCGCCGGTCGCCATACGCAAGCCACATATTCCAGGGAATAATCGTAGCCGCATCCGCCCAGCCAGCGGAGGCGCCATTCCTTGGGCGTAGCACATTGGGAATCACCCAGGGCACCATGCCATCAGGTTGCTGGTCGGCGGCAAGGTCTTTCAGCCACTTGGCGAAGAAGTTGTGCGTGTCAAAGTTGAACGTAGCAGTACGGCTAAAAGCCTGAGCATCCCCCGTCCAGCCGAGGCGCTCATCTCGCTGCGGGCAGTCGGTGGGAACGTCCAGAAAATTGCCGCGTTGGCCCCATTGGATGTTGTGCTGCAATTGGTTGATGAGCGGATCCGAGCTTGTAAAGCTGCCTGCCGGACGCATGTCGGAATATAGCGCTACTGCGGAGATATTTTCAGGCTTTAACTCACCCGGATAGCCGTCAATTTTGGCGTACCTGAAACCATGAAAAGTAAAATGTGGCTCAAAATGCTCCTCACCCTTGCCCTTCAAAATCCAGGTATCCGTACAGCGGGCAGCGCGCAAGTTGTCCGTGTAAAAATTGCCCTTTTTATCCAAAACTTCGGCAAATTGCAGCACAATACGGTCGCCACCCTTGCCCCGTGCTGTCATCTCGACCCAGCCCACTAGGTTTTGTCCAAAGTCAGCCACCAGTTCACCATTGGGCGTACGGAAAATTTTGACTGGCTTGAAAGTCTCGTGCTTCCGAATGGGTTCGTTATAGGTTCCGATGAGGTTTTCGTTTGAAAAATCTTTTACGGCGGCAATGCTCCATTTTGAGTCGTTAAAATCTGGCGACGACCAGCCAAGTTGCTTTAAACGAGCATCATACGTCTCACCGTGATAAATTTCCGAATTGCGAACGGGGCCATCCGTAGTGTATTTCCAGCTGCCATCCGAACCAATGGTTTGGCTGCTACCGTCGGCATATTCGACTTCCAACTGAAAGAGCAGCGAGATATCCTTGCCATAAAATCCATTGACATGCGCCCAGCCGATATTGCCCCGCCACCAACCATTGCCAAGCGTGACACCGACGGCGTTGAGGCCGCTTTTCAGCAGATTGGTCACGTCGTAAGCCTGATATTGAAGGCGTTTTTGATACACCGTCCAGCCTGGCGTGAGGTAATCTTGCCCAACTCGTTGACCGTTTATTTGGGCCTCGTACAGCCCGTGGGCGGTGATATAAGCAGTCGCGGAAACGATTTTTTTCTTCGTCGCAAATTCCTTGCGAAACATTGGGCTGGGCTGCGTGGGATCCTCCGGCACAGCGAGCGAAATCCATTTTGCCTTCCAGTCAGTGGGCTTCAAAAGCCCCATTTGCCAGAAAGCCGGTTCGCTCCAATTGGAGACATTTCCAGCATTGTCCCAAACCCGCACTTGCCACCAGTATTTTTTGCCCGATACCAAGGTCGGGCCATTGTACGGAACCCAAACGGAAGCGTCGGACTGGGTCTTACCCGAATTCCAGAGCAGTTTTTTCCCAGCCGAGAGCTCGGTCGAATTCGCCGCGACGCGAATTTCATAATCTGTTTGCAGCACATTGCGGCGTTCGGCGACGAGTTGCCAGCCAAAGCGTGGTTGAAGCACATCGAGACCCATTGGATTGACCAAGTTCTCCAGGCGTGGATTTTGGACGCTCACTTGTGCCGTAGATGTAAACCAGCAGAGGAGCAGCGAAAGGGAAACAAGTCCGCAGAAGCCCGGGCGGGGCTGGAGATTTTTTTTCATGCTCGATTAATTTGTGGGCGCAAGTTTAACACACTTCACAAATCATTCTTGCTAAGTACCGATGAAATGAGCCCTAAAAAGAAAATGGCCCCGGTGCTCGTTTGCACCGGGACCGGTTTCCCTTGTATAATCTCATGAAAATCTGCGAATCTGTGATCAACCTTCCTCCGTACTTCGCTGCGCTGTTCTCTCTGATTGATGATACAAAGGTGCGGGCATTTTGGACAGCCCGCTAGGACAGCAAACAGGGGTTGGTCGCCCGGTAAATTCAAGGCGTTTTTCAGGTTAATTTATTGTAACGTATTAATTGTGTGCAATTTACAATGCTAATTTATGAGCGTTTCCACCCTTGCGCATCTCTGGAAACGTAAGTTTTGGATACTTACGGCGTAAAAAAACATTTCCAGTCACATATCAACGCCATTTGGGCAAGCCTACAGAACCGCGTAGCGGTGCCATTTTGGTAGCCCGCAAGGGCGTTTGGGGGGAGAGGAATAAGAACCGCGTAGCGGTGCCATTTTAATAGGCACAAAAAAAACGCGGCGCTCGTTTGCGCCGCGTTCGGATTTCCCGTATATAATCTCATGAAAAGTTTCAGTTCCAGTTGTCAATATTTGGCTCGCTGTTTCTCTGTCGCTGTGTCGTTATTTCTTATTGACAGTACAAAAGTGCGGCACACCATGCAGCTTCACAAAGACATATTTTGAGGTTTGTTGAAAGATTTTTTAGAGGATTTTTTTTCAAAAAGCGAATTATCATATCAATAGCCCCAAAAAAACCTTGATAATCCGATTAAAAACCTCTAATTTGTTGAAAATTATCTTTAAAATAAGCCTCTTTTTTTCTTGGAAAAGAATTTTTTTTCCGATAATCTTCTAAAAAACATCTTCTGAACCTGTGCGCTTTGAAGCAAAACAGGTTTAAGGTCAAAAGGGTTTGTTGAAGATGGAAGAAAATTTGCCAAAAAATCATTTGCACAACAAACCAAGGAAGCCAGTCTAGAATCTAGCCAATTCTTAACATTCTTGCGCCATTTCTTTGGGTTGTGCTTTTTTCCCAAAAAAAGCAGCGTACCTTTGAAGCCCACATTTAATCTCTATCCGATTAAACAAGCGGTTTTACCTGCCTATCTCTAACAACCTGTTTCTCAACATCTAACGTCCGATGAAAAGAATGTTACTTGCTACTGCCCTCTCCACACTTTACACTTTGGCTACGGCCCAAATCACCGTTACCAATGCCACTTTCCCTGTTGCTGGCGACTCGCTAGTTTATGCTGTAGACAATGCGCCTCTTGGCTTAAACCCTGCCACTGCTCCAGGTGGCAATCAAATATGGGATTTTAGCACCTTACAAAAAGACGACAACCAATCTGTAGTCTACCGCCCCGCAAATGTGGGCAATCAGGTGGCCAACTTCCCTGGTGCCGATCTGGTAATTAAAGGTCAAACTGGAGAGACGTATTTTAATGTTACAAACACAAAATTCGAGGCACTTGGATATGCCGGTGCCGACCCAGCTGGTTTTGGCCTGGATGTGGTGACAAAGTTTGCGCCCCCAATCATCGAGCGCAAATCACCGATGAACTTTTCTGACATCAACAGCCAGTCTTCCAATCTCAACCTGACATTCTCCACAGACCAGCCGCCTTTGGACAGCATTTTTTCCAACTTTCCGGTTAACATTGATTCTATGCGTGTGGCAATCAACACGAATCGCACGGAGATCGTAGATGCCTGGGGCGCTGCTACCATCCCCGGCGGCAGCTACCCTGTACTTCGCCAGAAACGTACAGACTACACCACCACCGGTATTGACGTGTATATTTCACTCTTCCCTGGCTTTGGTCAATGGATTGATCTGTCAACCATTATTGGCGGCGGCGGTGGCGGCTTAGGCGATTTTTTGGGTACCGACACAACCATTACTTACCGATTTTACAGCAATACAGAAAAGGAGGAAATCGCCATTGCTACCATGAGCAACGATCTTTCGACCGTAGAATCTGTCCGTTTCAAAAACAATACAATTACTCCTGCAATTGAACCGGTCACCGCAGATTTCGGCGGGATTCAGGCATTCCCAAATCCCGCAGTGGAATGGGTGCGTTTTGATTGCTCAAATCTTGCATCGGGTGAGTACACACTCAAAATCTTCAATATCATTGGAAAATGTGTGTGGAAGAAAGACTACACGCTTTCCGGAACCACCTCTTTCCGTGTTAACCTGGAGGATTTCAAAAAAGGCACCTATATCTATAGCCTTGTAGACAGGCAAGGCAATGCTGTGGGAACCAAGCGACTGGTAGTGCTGAAGCCTTGATGGTGGTTTGGGGTTTGGGGTTTAGAGTTTAGAGTTTAGAGTTTAGAGTTTGGGGTTTAGGGGACTCACAGAAAAGTCATTCCGGTTTTCGGGATGACTTTTCTCATTTTTGCGCCATGCTTTCTGATGAACAATTCAAAGAGATGTATAAAAACCCACTGATAAAGTTTGGCCTGACTTTTCTGGAGCCGTTCCCGGTTGGCTTTTTGGTGGCTTTAATTTCGGCGTTGCCACTAGTTAGCACTACGAATTTTATCAAAAGTAGGTCCACTAGGTTTGACTTTCCAAGATAATACGACAATTTCACCGACATATCCTTATGGTCAAATAATTTGATTCCTCACAAAGGCATATTCCCATGCTTCCGCTTAGGTCTGGCCACTGCCTTATTCTCCAGCATCGCAAAGGCTTTGATCAATTTCCGCCGCGTCTCTCTCGGCTGAATCACCTCGTCAATAAAACCTCGGGCTGCGGCGCGATAAGGGTTCGCGAACGTGTCGGCATATTCCTTTTCTTTTTCGGCGAGTTTGGCGGTCGGGTCGGCTGCCGCATCAATTTCCTTCTTAAAAATAATTTCCGAAGCGCCTTTTGCGCCCATAACGGCAATTTCCGCGCTCGGCCAGGCGAAGTTCATGTCTGCACCAATGTGTTTTGAGTTCATCACATCGTAGGCGCCACCGTAGGCTTTGCGGGTAATGACCGTGATGCGCGGCACGGTGGCCTCACTAAAGGCATAAAGGAGTTTGGCGCCGTTGGTGATGATGGCATTCCATTCCTGATCGGTGCCGGGCAAGAACCCTGGCACATCCTCCAACACAAGCAGCGGTATATTGAAACAATCGCAAAAACGCACAAAACGAGCTGCCTTTTTAGAGGAATTTACATCCAACACACCCGCAAGAATCATGGGTTGGTTGGCCACAATACCAATACTACGGCCTGCAAGCCGGGCAAAGCCAACCACAATATTCTCTGCATATTGCCCATGAATTTCAAAAAAGGACTCCGAATCTGTGATACCTGAGATGACTTCCTTGATATCGTAAGGATGGTTGGCGTTTTCTGGAATTATTGTACTGAGTTGGTCGCGATATTCTTCCTCCAAGGTATAGGGTAGGGTAGGGGCCTTGTCAACACAGTTTTGAGGAATATAGGAAAGTAGCTTTTGAAGTTTATGAATGCAGTCCATATCATTGGCCGCAGTCAAGTGGGTCACCCCGCTTTTGCTGGCATGGGTGCTGGCGCCACCGAGCTCTTCGCTCGTAACTTCTTCGTTTGTAACGGTTTTAACCACATTCGGTCCGGTCACGAACATATACGAACTGCCTTCCACCATCATGATAAAATCCGTCATGGCTGGGCTGTACACCGCTCCGCCAGCGCAGGGCCCCATGATAGCCGAGATCTGCGGGATGACCCCACTGGCCTGCACATTGCGATAAAAAATATCAGCGTAGCCGCCCAGAGAATTCACGCCTTCCTGGATTCGCGCTCCGCCTGAATCGTTCAATCCAATCAGCGGCGCACCGTTTTTCACGGCCAAATCCATGACTTTACAAATTTTCTCTGCATGCGTTTCCGACAATGAGCCACCAAACACGGTGAAATCCTGTGCAAAAACGTACACCAATCTCCCGCCGATCGTGCCGTAGCCCGTCACCACACCGTCGCCGAGGAATTGTTGTTCAGCCATACCAAAATCGGTGCTTCGATGGGTCACCAGCGCACCAATTTCTTCAAAACTGCTTTCGTCGAGCAGGAAATGCACCCGCTCACGCGCTGTGAGTTTGCCCTTTTTGTGTTGGGCATCTATGCGGTTCTGACCGCCACCGAGTTTTGCTTCGGCAAGTTTGGATTGGAGGATTTCTAACTTTTTGTCCATAATAATCGAGTAAGTACCCTAAAACTCTGCTCCAGGGTGATACGGAACGTTATTCTGTGATTCCCCGAAACGGAGTTCCGGGGTACAATTTGGGCAAAGGTAAAAAAAGAAGGGGCTGTGGTGTTTGCCACAGCCCCAGCTAGTGGCAGGGGCACGAAGTCTTTGATAGTTTGGTCAGATTATTTTGAGATGAGACTAGGCGCGACGAAGGATTTTAGCGGGCTCTCCATGACTGAGGCGCAACAAAGTATCAGTTCAAAAGAGTCGAACAAACTATCAAAGACTTCGTGCCCCTGCCACTAGATATTTTCAGGAAATAAATTTCAGGCGAACAATTCTGAAACAGGGACTTCCAAACCTAATACAGGGTCTCTGGCCGTGTCATTTTCGTTAAAAAATGTGTATTTGCCGGGGGCGGAGTAAATCGCTACCCCACTCATGCTGGGAAGGATGATCCAGCAAGATTTTACCCCGTTTTCAAAGTATTGGTCGGCTTTGTCCACCAAATCATTTAAACTTTGGGTAGGGGAGAGGATTTCGATGATGCCGAGCGGTGATTCTTTTACCCTGATTTTATCCGCTTTCAAGTTAAGCGGAGTAGGTGGAAAAATTAAAACATCTGGAGTACTGCCCCAACCTTCTAATTCAAGGCTGGTTTCGGAGGTGAACCGATACTTGGTACGATAACGAGATGCCAGTGCAATAACTGCATTCACTTGTATGGCACTAAGGTTAAAACTAGGCATTGGTTTTCCACGCTCAATTTCGTAGTCAGAAAGTGTTGCTGCAAGCGTATCCATACGGTTGAAATTTTTGTCAAAGGTAATCATTGCTTCACAAAATCCAGCGACACCGAATTGATACAGTAGCGCAAACCCGTGGGGGCTGGTCCGTCCGTAAAAACGTGTCCCTGGTGGCCGCCACAACGTGCACATTCCACCTCGGTGCGATCCATGCCATGGCTGCTGTCGGTTTTGTCGGCGATGCAGTCTTCACTTATGGGTTTGTAAAAGGAGGGCCAACCCGTGCCAGACTCAAACTTTGTTTCAGAGGCAAAAAGTGGCAAACCACAGCCTGCACATACAAATGTCCCCTTATCGTGATTGTTCACAAGGTCGCCCGTGAAAGCGCGTTCGGTACCTTCTTTGCGGAGGACAAAAAATTCTTGGTCATTGAGCTCGCGTTTCCAGGCGTCCTCGCTTTTTTCGAGTTTAACCAGTTTCCCGGTTACATATTGAGGAGGGACGATGGAGTCGGTGGGGACAGGAGCCGAGGTTTCGGCGGATACACCCTCCTTCGCCGAGGCTTCGGCGGATACACCCTCCTTCGCCGAGGCTTCGGCGGGTAAAGGGGCGTTGTTGCAGGCCAACATAGCGAGTAAAATGGTCAGAAATTTCATTGAAGATAAGTTTAATTTCCCTATAAACGTGTGAAGAGGCCATTTGGATTTGAATCCCTTGGATGGACCACAGGTCTGTCGGCAGAAGGACAAATCCCTAAGCCAGAATCCCAATTTGGACATTGGGCATTCCTTATTGGACATTGGAAATATCGTCCTCTTCCTCCCCACCTTTTGGGTGTGCCTGCTCGTACACCTGAAGGAGTCGCTCAATATTATTGTGCATGTACACCTGGGTTGAAGCGAGGGTGGAATGGCCAAGCAGTTCTTTGATCGCGTTTAGGTCTGCACCGTTGTTGGAGAGGTGGGTGGCAAAGGAATGCCTTAAAACGTGCGGACTGCGCTGCTCTTCGGTAGTGACCGTGGAAAGATATTTACGCACAAGGTAATAAATGCTCTCGGGGGAATACTGTTCGCCCTTGCGATTGAGGAAAAGCCAAGGCTCGTTGGAACTCGGGAAAGCTGCTTTGCGGGCTTCCAAAAACTTTTCCAGCCAATCGTACAGATAGGGGGCGAAGGGCACGAGCCGCTCTTTGTCGCCTTTGCCGAGTACTCTGACCACCATTCGGCTAAAATCCAAGTCTTTGATTTTCAGGCTCGAGGCCTCACTGCGGCGCATCCCGGTGGCGTAGAGGATTTCAAGCAAAACCCGGGCGAGCAGGCCGCCGTAATCATCGGCAAACTCAATATGGGAAAACAGGGCGGCCATTTGACTTTCCTGCACAAAAACAGGAAGGCGTTTGCCCATCCTTGGCGCCGTTATTTTGCGCATGGGATCTTTTTCGATCAGTCCGCGCTTTTTCAAAAATTTGAAATAAGTTTTCAGACAAGAAAGTCGGCGGACAATACTGCGGGCGCTTTGGCCAGCTTGCATTTGGGCCACCACCCAAGATCGAATATGCAAATGCCTTACTTCGCGTAACGAGGTAAGGCATTGCTGTTCAACACAATATGCTATAAAACTGGAAAGATCCCCTCGGTATGCCGTCAGCGTATGAGGCGAAAATCGCCGTTCGAGCGACAAGTATCCGTAAAACGAATCTTCGTGGAACAAATCAATCGTTCTTGTTGCCGTACATATCTTCTTTGTACACCGCTTTGAGCACTTCGGTGCGGCGTTGGACAGATGGCTTGGAAAATGCTTTGCGGCGGCGCAACTCTTTCAGGATGCCCGACTTTTCAAACTTGCGCTTGTACTTTTTGAGTACTTTGTCGATGGTATCGCCGTCTTTAATCTCGAGGATGAGCATGGATTTCTCCTTCTTTTTGTTGGTGAAAAAATTCGAATGTCAAAATTGGGCTGCAAAGGTAAATCTAGTTCAGCAAAAATTTCAGCCTCAGGCAAAATTTTCGGTGTTTTAGTGAAAAATCAATTTTTACCAAAAGAAAAGTGCGTACAAATTCGGCAAATTGATGCTGGAATTGCGTTCCTTTGCCCCCGGAAACTTCAATGTCCTCCCAATCATCAACAAAAGTTTTTTGAAACCTTATGCTCAGCAGACGCAGTGTTCGAGTCAAAGTGATGCAACTTCTTTACATGCTCAATCGCGACGAGTCGCTCGAACTCGCCGAATTGCAAAAAACGTACAAGATTGGTATCTGGAAAGCCTTTGAACTTTACATCTACCACCTCTATTTAACGCTGCGTGTGGCGCAGTACGCCGAAAAAGATGCCGCCAATCGCGCCGTCAAACTTCTCCCCTCCGACGAGGACAAGATTTTTGAGCCAATCCTGAGCACCAACAATTGCACCCGCAGCCTCGCAAATCATGTGGAATTCCTTAACCTCGTGACCAAATATAAGGTCAACGAAGGTATTGATGAGGATCACATCCGCTCCTTGTACAACGGCTTTACAGACATGCCCGAATATAAGGCGTATTTGGCACTGGAGACTCCGGCGGACGCTGACCACGCAAAAATCTTTATTGAACTTTACCGATATCTTTCGTCCAATGACCTCTTTCTCGACATGACGGAAGACCGGTACAACAACTGGGCCGATGATGAATCGTTGGTAATGGGCGCGATGAAAAAGACCCTCAAGTCTATGCCCCTTAGCGGCTTGTTTTACCAGGAACACGAGCCTTCTGACGAAACAGTGCGCGAATTTGGCGCTGAACTCCTGCTCCGCACCGCACAAGAAGATGCCGCATTGCTCGCAGAAATACAGCCCACGCTCAAAAACTGGGATGCTGACCGCGTAGCCATTCTTGACATGATTATGTTGAAAATGGCCCTTTGCGAACTCCTGCACTTTCCCACAATCCCTACAAAAGTTACCCTAAACGAATTTGTTGAAATCTCCAAAATTTACTCCACAGACAAGAGCAAAGAATTTATCAACGGCATCTTGGATCGTTTGATGAAAAAGCTTTTGAGTGAAGAACGGATCGTGAAGGAGGGGCGGGGCCTGATTGATCAGTAGGGCGAAATTTATTTCGTCCCTGATAACCCGGCGAAATAAATTTCGCCTCTACCCCATCATCTGTTCCTACCTTCTTAATGTGCAAAACGCGGAATAAATTTCACGCTACCTTTGCGGCACAATGCAACGCCAAGCCGAAGCCCACATCCCAACTCGACACGGACCATTTAGCATGTTGGCCTACGCCGAAAAAAGCACGGAGCGTATGCCTCACATTGCTTTGGTAGCCAAGGGTTTCGACCCAGCGCAGCCAGTAGCCGTGCGTATTCACTCCGAATGTATGACAGGGGATGTGTTCAGTTCGCGCCGATGCGACTGCGGAGAACAGCTGGACGCTTCATTGCAGATCGCTGCTGAGCGTGGAGGGGTGGTCATCTACCTCCGTCAAGAAGGTCGAGGCATTGGCCTTATCAACAAACTCAAAGCGTACAATCTCCAAGATCTGGGCTTCAACACGGTGGATGCAAATACACACCTTGGGTTCGATGTGGATGCCCGTCAGTATGACTGTGCCATTTATATCTTGCAAGACCTTGGAATTCAACAAGTTGAATTGATAACAAACAATCCGATCAAAGTGGAAGCCCTGCGCCGTTCGCCTTTAGAAGTAGTGGGGCGTATCCCGATCATCATCCCGCCTCAAGCTGACAGCAGACAATATTTGCAAACCAAACAGGATTTGATGGGCCACCTTTTGGGCTTGTGAAAACCAAACATAGTACCCGTCTTCCCAAATTCTTCATTTGACACCTTATAGCTGCGTAGCGGCGGAAACGTTTATAGCAATGATGGACGAAGCGATAGAAACAGTTAAAGCACAGCCTTTTCGTACAGGGTTTGTTAACATCATCGGGCGACCCAATGCTGGCAAGTCCACGCTGATGAACGCGCTGGTGGGCGAGCACATGAGTATCATAACCCACAAGCCACAGACAACGCGCCACCGCATCATCGGGATTTTGACTGGGGATGATTTTCAAATGGTTTTTTCTGACACCCCCGGTTATGTGAAAACGCCCACCTACAAGATGCACAAAGCCATGAACCGTTTTGTGGAGGGCACCGTAGAGGATGCTGACCTGATGCTTTTTGTGTTTGACATGACCGAAGAATTGGAGGCAGACAATCCCTTGATTGAGGTTTTGAAAAAAACAGAAGTGCCGGTTTTACTTATTTTGAACAAAAAAGACCTCGTGGCGGAACAGCGCATCCAGGATGCGACTGGTTGGTGGAAAAAGCATGTGAAATTCGACAGTGTAATGGCAATTTCGGCGCTGAAAGATGCGCAATCGGATTTCTTACTCGAAAAAATATTGACCTATTTACCTGAAGGCCCCGCGTTTTATCCGCCGGATCAATTGACAGATCGGCCCGAACGCTTCTTTGTCAGCGAGATCATCCGGGAGAAAATCTTGAAACTTTACGACGATGAAATTCCCTACGCCTGTGAGGTCAGCATCGAAGATTTTAAAGAGACGAAAACGAACGCAGGGGCAGATATAGCCAACATTCGCGCCACTATTTATGTGATGCGCGAAACACAAAAGGCTATTTTGCTAGGCAAAGGTGGTTCTGCCATCAAAAAACTGGGTACTTACGCTCGGAAGGACATCGAAGCCTTCTTGCAGACCAAAGCGTTTCTGGATTTGACGGTGAAAGTGCGCGACAATTGGCGAGATGATGCGCAGGCTCTGGAACGATTTGGGTATCTATAGGACGAAATTCATTTCGCCATTTCAAACACGAAATTCATTTCGCCATTTCGCCATTTCAAATACAAAACCCATTTCGCCGCGCTTTCTTACAGGGAAGATATTCCCATGATTCTGTCTGATGGAATGAATTTTCAAGGCGAAATGAATTTCACCCTACATTTTTCGTACCCTTGCGGCTTGGTTTTTGCTGGTTTATTTTCAGGGATTTTAAACTTTTACTGAAAATACACAACGTTTTTGAAACCAAACGCGTCCTATAGGTTTTTAGAATCTATGTTTGACCCAGTAATGTATTTTAAATCTTTTTCCATCGTCAAACGTTTTATCATTCGACGTCAAACACAAACCTGCCTCCAGACAGGCAGACGTACAAAAATATTCAATCTATGCGCCAGTTAAAAATCGCCCACAAGATTACGAACCGTGAGAGCCAGGCGCTGGACAAGTACCTCAACGAGATAAGCAAACTGTCCATGCTTACCCCGGACGAAGAGGTAAAGTTAGCGCAGCGCATCCGCGAAGGCGATCAGGACGCTCTGGATCAGATGACCAGGGGCAACCTCCGCTTTGTTGTTTCTGTTGCAAAACAGTATCAGAATCAAGGACTTAGCCTTTCTGATCTCATCAATGAGGGCAACGTCGGCCTCATCAAAGCAGCACGCCGTTTTGATGAGACCAAGGGCTTCAAATTTATTTCTTATGCTGTTTGGTGGATTCGCCAGAGCATTTTGCAGGCCATCGTGGAGAACAGCCGTATTGTGCGGATGCCGCTCAACAAAGTGGGCTCTTACAATAAGGTGAACGAGGCATACATCGCTTTTGTGCAAGAATTCGAGCGCGAGCCTTCCGATGAGGAACTCGGCGAACTGCTTGGTATGAGCGAACGCGAAATTCAGCAGCTCATCCACAGCGGCTCTCGCCACGTTTCGCTCGACGCACCCCTGCCGGGAACGGAAGAGGGCGACGCCACGATGCTTGATGTGATGATACCCGAAAATAGCGACGACCCCGACTTTCAGCTCATGGCCGAATCGCTTCGCGAAGAAGTGGCACAAGGTCTTTTTTCTCTTTCTCCCCGCGAAACGGAGATCATCGGTGCTTACTACGGACTCAATGGACGCACAGCGCTCACACTCGACGAGATTTCAGAGCTATACGGTCTTACCCGCGAGCGGGTGCGCCAAATCAAAGAGCGCGGTATTCGCCGCCTTCGCAAGATTCACAGCGAGAATTTGAAATCGTATTTGGGGTAGAAAGTTATTATGGTCATTGGTCATTATGGTCATTGGTCATT
>Ga0209181_10006190_pt1 | contig 16893 bp, 14 predicted proteins | sample MAT05_FD_187208 | JGI IMG/M metagenome (GOLD analysis project Ga0209181, IMG submission 187208) | Freshwater microbial communities from Lake Fryxell liftoff mats and glacier meltwater in Antarctica - MAT-05 (SPAdes) (version 2) | ecosystem: Environmental > Aquatic > Freshwater > Ice > Liftoff...
AGCCGTTTACGGCGATTTAAAGTGAAAATCGGCAGGAATGCCTTCTTACCGACGGCATGAATGCCTTTTTACCGACGGCGTAAACGCCGTGCTACCGTTGCCAAGGTAGCGCGGCGTTTACGCCGCCAGTGCAGAGCCGTTTACGGCGATTTAAAGTGAAAATCGGCAGGAATGCCTTCTTACCGACCGCGTAAACGCCGTGCTACCGTTGCCCAAGGTAGCGCGGCGTTTACGCCGCCGGTGCAGAGCCGTTTACGGCGATTTAAAGTGAAAATCGGCATAAATGCCTTTTTACCGGCGGCGTAAACGCCGTGCTACCATTGCCCAAGGTAGCGCGGCGTTTACGCCGCCGGTGCAGAGCCGTTTACGGCGATTTAAAGTGAAAATCGGCAGGAATGCCTTTTTACCGACCGCGTAAACGCCGTGCTACGATTGCCCAAGGTAGCGCGGCGTTTACGCCGCCGGTGCAGAGCCGTTTACGGCGATTTAAAGTGAAAATCGGCAGGAATGCCTTTTTACCGACCGCGTAAACGCCGTGCTACCGTTGCCAAGGTAGCGCGGCGTTTACGCCGCCAGTGCAGAGCCGTTTACGGCGATTTAAAGTGAAAATCGGCAGGAATGCCTTTTTACAGACCGCATAAACGCCGTGCTACCTGGGGCACTCGATATTCGGTAGTCATTTTTGATAATGCACTAACGTCCCCGGCCCCATTCAATTCTCTGTTATTTTGTCCCAAGGTGCCACCCGCTCCAACTGGCCTGCCAGCCGCAGCAACAAATCTTCCTGCCCCATGCGCCCGGTAAACATCACACCGATGGGTAACTTTTCCTCTTCCGTTTGGTAAAATGGAATGGACATCGAAGGCTGGCCGGTCATATTGGCGAATGGTGTCCAGGGCATGTAGCCGTATATTTTCTCGATCAACTGGTTGAGGCTGGCCCGGACTATGGAGCCGAGTCCGAGGGCGTTGACCACTATCAGCAGGGCGTTCTCCACTTTACTATTTTGCAGGGCTCCGAGGCGGATCGGGCAACGCGCCAGGGTAGGCGTGACGAGCACGTCGTATTTTTCGTGAAAATCAACCATGCGCTGGCTGAGTTCGTGCCAGCGCCGTTTCGCCAGTGCGTAGTCCGCAGCAGTGAAGGAACGTCCCAGCAAAGCCAGCGCGTAGGTATTTGCTTCCACATCGCCGGGGCCTGCCTTGTAGCCCAGGTGCTGGCTCAATGCAGCGACGTCTGCTGCCGTCTCTGCCGCCACGATCACGATGAAAGCCTCTGTGAGGTCTTCCCGCTGATAGGGCAACGCGACTTCTTCCACCGTGTGGCCTTCCTGTCTTAACACCTCAAGCGCGTGTTCGACGGCCGTCTTGCAAGCGGCATCCACGCGCTGGCCGATGGTGTGGGTCAAGGACCAGCCGATGCGCAATTTTCCGGGCGCAATGTTCACTTCCTGCAAATAAGGCCGTTGCGGCTGCGCCGAAATATAGGGGTCGCCCGGGCCAGACCCCGAAATCACATCCAGATAGGCGGCCGTATCGCGCACCGAACGACTCACACAACCTTCTACCGATGCGCCACTCCACATCTCGCCGTACAAGCCGCTCCAGGATACACGTCCCCGCGTAGGTTTCAATCCGAACAAGCCGCAAGCCGAAGCGGGCATTCGGATCGAGCCGCCGCCATCGTTGGCCGTCGCCATCGGCACAATGCCTGAGGCGACTGCAGCAGCCGAACCACCGCTCGAACCTGCGGGCGAGTACTTGGGATTCCGGGGATTGCGGGTGCCTCCGAACGTTTTGGGCTCGGTATAGGGCGCTAGTCCGAATTCGGGCGTATTGGTTTTGCCAAAAATCAGGAAGCCCGCCTGCCGCATTTTTTGAACCGCATGGCTGTCTTGCTTCGATATGTTGTTGGCGTATCCGCGACAGCCCATCCGAAGCGGCGTGCCCTTGACAGCCATGCCCAGGTCTTTGACCAAAAAAGGCACTCCACAAAAAGGCGCGGATGTATCCACACTTTTTGACTGCACCCGTGCCTCGTCATAAAAGGTGTGGATGACTGCATTCAGCACAATGTTCACCTCGTCAATTCGCCGAATGGCGCATTCGAGGAGTTCTTGCGGCACATGGGCGCCCTTTCTGACCAGTTCAGCGAGGCCCAATGCATCATAGCGGCGGTATTCTTCAAAAGAGAGCATGGAAGGTGAATCGGTTAAAGTTTTCTAAAAACGGGGCAAGTTAATCAAGTATGAAAGATCATCACCCAACCTGAGATGCCCATCTGCCGTAACCCCGAAAACATCCGTCGTATGAAACCTTTCATTTTAGCATTTTTCTTTTGCGGCACGATGCCGCTTTATGCCCAAACCACTACTGCCATGCTTCAGGACCTGAAAGGGACCTGGTATGAGGAAGGGCGCGAAACAGCCACTTTCGCAGCGTGGCAGCCTTTAGAAGATCAAACCTGGTTGCTTCGAACCTGGCAAATGAATTGCGGCGTCATGACCGAACTCAGTCGTGCTTCTATCCAGGTAGAAGCGGGTCAGGAAAGTATGACTGTCTGGATCAACGCGGACAATCAAAAACAGACTTTCAGGCTGAGCCAAACCACAGATGATGCCATGGTTTGGGAAAATACCGACCCGAATACTTTCCCGAAACAAGTCACCTGGAGTTTTTCAGACGGTGGTGCATGGCTCATCAACTAGGATGACCAAACGAGCAGTTTCCGGCATCAACCGAAAAACCAGGTAAAATGGAGTTTCAGCGCATTGGCCGGACTGGGATTCAACACGCGCAAAACCCAGCACCTTTTGCGGCAAAACTGGCGGTACCAGCGAGGCATGAGCGCAGAAATAGCCCTTCAGATCAATGTGCGCGGAAAATCACCTTTGGGCTTTAACATGGAGTTGGGTATTGCGCACCGCCGAGTAGAGGTCTTGGAAAACTTGTGGTCCGACGACGACATCGTTTATCATCGAAACGGCAATTACCGGAGCACCGATCTGTACCTTGCCTGTATGCCGGAGTGGGTAATTGGGAAAGGCCGCGGTGCCGTATTTGCCGGGATGTTTGCTACGATTAACCACACCAGTACTTTTAAAGGCATCACCACCTCCAGCGCGAAGCCCGAAATAGTCAGTTATTTCCCGCCGGGGAATCGCCGGGGCCTGGAAAATGGACTCATCGGCGGATTCTCCTGGCGCTTGCCTTCTGTTGTTATGCCTTCCTTTCAACCATCTTTGTACTGCCGGGGTATGCTTGGGATAGGTGCCGTGAAAGTACAGGCGATTTCGGCAGGAATGATTTTCAGGCTTTAGAGAGCCTGTTGGGCAAGGTTTAGATTAGACAGGATGGGCAGGATTTTTCAGGATTTACAAGCATTTTTTAAAAACCTGTAAATCCTGAAAAATCCTGCCCATCCTGTCTGATCTAAACCCAAATCTTGTCCCCCCGATCACATATTCGCAATGATTTCGGAACCGAATTCAGAGCACTTCAACTTGGTCGCTCCTTTCATCAGCCGCTCAAAGTCGTAGGTCACGCGCTTTTTCTTGATACTTTTTTCCAGGCCCTTGACGATCAGTTTGGCCGCCTTGTCCCAGCCCATGTATTCGAACATCATCACGCCGGAAAGTATGACCGAAGAGGGATTGACCATGTCTTTTCCAGCGTACTTGGGCGCCGTACCGTGGGTCGCTTCGAAGATGGCGTGGCCCGTGAGGTAATTGATGTTGGCACCGGGCGCGATACCGATACCGCCGACCTGTGCAGCGAGCGCATCGGAGAGGTAGTCACCGTTGAGGTTGAGGGTTGCCACCATGTCGTACTCCGCCGGACGGAGCAGGATTTGCTGGAGGAATGCGTCGGCGATGCTGTCTTTGATCAGCATTTTACCGGCTGCAAGGGCAGCAGTTTGGGCATCGTTGGCAGCTGCTTCCCCTTTGTCCGCCTTGATGCGGTCGTACTCCGCCCAGGTGAACACCCGGTCGCCGAATTCGCGCTCGGCCAGTTCGTAACCCCAGTCTTTGAACTTGCCTTCCGTGAACTTCATGATATTGCCCTTGTGCACGATCGTCAGAGATTTGCGCTTGTACTTGAACGCATAGTTCAGCGCAGAACGGACGAGGCGCTCGGTGCCTTCTTTAGACACGGGTTTGATGCCGATGGAAGAGGATTTGGGGAAGCGGATTTTTTTCACGCCCATCTCGTTTTCCAGGAAAGCGATCATTTTCTCCGCTTCCGGCGTACCTGCGAGGTATTCGATCCCCGCATAGATGTCTTCCGTGTTTTCGCGGAAAATGATCATATCCACCAGACCCGGCTCTTTCACCGGCGAAGGGACCCCTTTGAACCAGCGCACCGGGCGCACGCAGGCGTAGAGATCGAGTTGCTGGCGCAGGGCTACGTTGAGCGAGCGAATGCCGCCGCCGACCGGTGTGGTGAGTGGGCCTTTGATGGCGATTTTATACTCGTTGATCACGTCGAGGGTTTCCTGCGGAAGCCAGTTCTGGGTTTTGTTGAAGGCTTTTTCGCCGGCCAACACTTCTTGCCACACAATTTTTTTCTTGCCGCCATACGCTTTTGCTACTGCTGCGTCGAACACCCGCACGGATGCTGCCCAAATATCTGCGCCCGTGCCATCGCCTTCGATGAATGGGATGATTGGGTCGTTCGGTACTTTCAATTTGCCTCTGCTAATGGTGATTTTAGATCCTTCCATGTATTTAGGTTATGAGTTAGGAGTGATGAATTGAGAATAAGATCGGTCATTTTTTCCTGCTCTACTGCCGAAATCAGTATTTCTAACCAGAAAAACAGGTTGATTTTTAGCGGGGCGAAGGTAGAAAGTGTGTGGGAGAAAAAGTTTCAATTCCGAAACCTAAACTGGGCATTTACGCATAAAAATTTCTCGCAAAGGCGCAAAGGGTTGATTCGTAACCCCTGTTACGCGAAGCAGGTGCCGCTTGTGTAACATCACAAATTATCTTTCACACGTCCCTAAAAACGAATCTCTATGCCGACCCGGCCGGCCCGGCCCGGCATAGGACGATAAGCGAGCACCTGATAGGGTGTATTCCATACATTTTCCAGGCGGGCATCGAGCGTGAGTTGTACCCCTCGGGAAGCGTTTTTTTTCTGAAAGGAAAATTCGTGGCGTACCAGCAAATTTCCGATAGAAAAGCCCCGGACAACGGTGGCATTATCAGAAGTGACAAACCGATGCCCGGTGAATTGGTGCAGGTAGGCGCCGCTGAGTCTGCCTTTGAGAACCGAAAGCGTCAGCCCGCCCGTGTGTTTGGGCGTGTACGGCAGTTCGCGGTGCAAGGCGCCCGCTTCCCCCGAATAGATGGCTACATTGGTAGCTTTGGTGAATTGGTAGCGGCCGCTCATTTTCCAGCGCCAATCGTCCGACTGCCATTGCCAATGGCCGTTCCATTCTACGCCCCGGCTCCATACTTTGCGCAGGTTGCCGGGCCTGAATTGTCCGTCCATACCTGGCTGCCAGAGGATCCAGTTGTCTACAATCAATTGAAAAACACTCAACTCAGTAGAAAAACCTTTTCGTTGAAAATGCCAGCCGGCATCGGCGCTATAGCCCTTTTCCGACAATAAAGCGCTGTTGCCCAAGGTGCGCCAATGGCGATCATTGAGGGTGGGCAAGTTGAAATTACGGGAAACATGAAAGCGCCCGGCTCCTACCCTACCCGCCCTGAATTGTCCGCCTATTGATCCTGTAAAAGGCACAGCGGTTCCTTCTGCCAGTTCCTGACGTACCAGCAGGGAGATCCTTGCCTTACGCCATTGCCGCTCGGCCATGGCGAACGCAGCCGCCCGGCGCTGGCTGAACCAACGGCTGGTGTCGGCATATCCGTCTACCTGGGCGGTTTGAAGGGTCGCTTGCAGGCCTGCTTTCCAAGTCAGGTGATGTGGATGAGTAGAAGTGTAGGTCGTGGAAGCGAGCAAGGTCCGCGAACGGCTGGTATCGGTCTGGCCCAGCAAGCGGAATGCAATAAATTCATCGAGCCAGGCGACGCGTGTCAACCAGTACGAACGGGTATTAGGGGCATTTTCCCAAGTCAGCACCGCCCGGTTGGCTCGATCGCGTTGCCAGGTTTCGGAGCGGGCTTCCGTCATGGCGGGCGGGATCTCCCGAAATGCCTGTTGGTGCCAGGCGGCCGTCTTCAATATATTTTTTTCGTTGATTTTCAGGCGGTTGAACTGTTGCACATCGGTTTTTTGCAGGAAATTATTGACCTGATAAACATCGGGCTGGCCAATCTGGGTTGTATTTCGGAATGGAAAATCATTGTCGGCTTTTTGCCATGTGGCTCGTACCTGAGTCGCTATTTTTTTGCCTGAATAACCCAGACCGCTGTTTATTTCATTGCGTCTGAAACTGCCCAGCGCGCTACCCAGCCAGCCCGAAAATCCGGCATTGTCAGCCCAGACATCCGATTCGATCAGGATGCTGCCACCCATCGCGCCGCTGCTGAGGGCAGCACTTTGTCCGCCGTAACGCACTTCCAGGCGGTCGCCGGACCAGGTGGGTATCAGGGAAGCATCCACTACGCCATTCATGGGGCTTTGCAGGTTGAGGCCGTTCCAAAATACGGGCGTACGCGAGGGGCCTGCGCCCCGGACCGACAAGGTAGCAAGGGTACCGGGCGCATTGGCGCGGACGGTGAGGGGGGCCTCCCAGAGCAACCGGTCGGCCAGCGAGAGGCTGCCTTGCAGGGGCAGCGTATCGGCTTTCCATACTGTGTAGCCTGTGCGTTCGAAGCGGATGTCGCGGACGGTGAGGGCAGGCAGGATCTGTGCGGTATCGGTAGCCGATTGCGAAACCAGCAAAAATGGGAGCCATATCAACGCAAGTACCAGGGCGCAAAGACGCAAAGCATTCATAATTAAACCTTTGCGCCTTTGCGCCTTTGCGAGATAACCTGAACTAATTTTAGCGAGACACTTCATCATGTCCAAAAACAAAACTGCCCGGCGAGCAATTGCTTCCGGGCAGCGGGGGGGTAAAAATCAGGACTTCTCTATTTGACAGATTTCCTCGTAATCGGGGCGGTCATAGGGGTGTTGGTGGACGAATGAATTGCGGACTTCCCCTTTGTGCAACACAAACACGCCTGGCATCTGGAATCCGTCGCCCAATTCTTCGCTGTGGTAAGTGGCTCCATGGCCTTCCAGAACCGACGCCTGAAAACCGCGGATCCAGTTCATCAAGCCGAACAGTTGTTGCGGCGTGCCACGACTCAACCCAAAGGCCCGATAAAAATTCTTCTCCGGGTCACAGATATGGTCAATGGGAAAAAGTTTGTATTTTTTAAAAAACTTCTCCGCCAGCTCCTGATCGCGGGCCATGTGCACAAACACGATGCGGAAACCTTTGTCTTCCAGTTTTTTACGCTGTTTCGCGATATCGCTGATGGCTTCCCGACAAAATGAACATCCAAAGAACCGCAAAAAAATCAGCATCACCGGTTGCTCATCGGCCATTTGCGCGACTGACACTCCACTGTTGACGGAAATCATGTGCCCCCATACGGCGGGGGAAGCTTGGATGGATACGTCCATATAAATTAAATCAGTTTCATGGCGTCCAGTGCGTCCGCCACTTCTTTCACGGCTACAGCAGATTTGTCCAGAAGTTCCTGCTCGTCTTTTTTCAAACGTAATTTGATGATCTCCTGAACGCCTTTGCGGCTGAGTTTAACGGGCGCACCGACAAAGACATCTTTTAACTTGTACTGTCCGTTGAGCCGAACGCAACATGGATAGATGCGTTTTTCGTCTTTCAGGATGGAAATCGCCATTTGAGCGGCGGCCGCACCCGGTGCATACCAGGCGGAAGTCCCCATCAGGTTTACTAATTCACCACCGCCGCTTTTAGTGCGCTCGATGATCGCGTCCAGGCGGTCTTTTTTCACCATTTCCGTGACGGGGATCCCGCTCACCGTGGTGTAGCGAGGCAACGGCACCATCGTGTCACCGTGACCGCCCATGAGCATCGCCTGAATATCTTTAGGCGATACGTCCAGTTCTTCCGCCAGAAAAGCGCGGTAGCGGGCCGTATCGAGTACGCCAGCCATGCCGATCACCCGTTTGTCGCTAAGGCCAGAAGCCTTCCAGCAAGCGTAAGTCATCACGTCAAGCGGGTTGCTGACGACGATGATGATCGGGTTTTTGGTGTATTTTAGGATGTTTTGAGTGACCGACACCACGATTTTTGCGTTGGTGCTGATCAAATCGTCGCGGCTCATGCCCGGTTTGCGGGGGATACCTGCGGTAATGATCACGATGTCCGAATTAGCCGTGAGCGCGTAATCGTCGCCGCCTGTGACACGGGTTGAATAGCCGTCTATTGGGGCTTGCTGCCACATATCAAGGGCTTTGCCTTTGGCCATGTTTCCTTGAATATCAATCAGTACCACTTCGTTCACGGCATCTGCATGTGCCAATACGTTTGCGCAGGTAGCCCCGACGTTCCCGGCTCCTACGACTGTAATTTTGCTCATTCGCTAAGGCTTTAAATGTAATGATGAAGGATGAATTGAGGTGCAAAGGTAGGAAAATCGTCCTGATCAGTATTGGTCATTTGTTGTCATTTGGTCATTTCTCTTCCTACCGGACATTTTTCTTTCACATGACGACACAACGGCATAACGACTTGATTTTGAATACTTTAATTTAAGTGTTGTCGGGATGTTGTATCGTCGGGTGAAATCCTCATCCCATTCGCGCCCGCTTCGCTATCCAGGTTTGCAAAATCGGAACGAAGCCCCGGTTGATGTCAGCTTCCACAAAATCAATCTTGTATTGCAGACAGCGCATTTTGAGTTGTTCGGTAAATGCCCCGACTTGTTTAGTGTAATATTCCTTGACCTGATTGGGCTGCAATTTCACCTGTTCGCCACTTTCCATATCCACGAATACATAGGGGCGGTTTTCAAACTCGAAATCCAGTTCCTTGCTTTTATCCATGACGTGGAACAGGATGACCTCGTGTTTCGCATGACGCAAGTGCTGCAACGCGGCAAACACTTCTTCGGCCTTGTCGGGCTGCTCCATCACGTCCGTGAAGACGACCACCAAAGAGCGGCGGTGGATGGATTCGGCCACCTGATGCAGGCTGGCGGCGAGGTCGGTTTTGCGGTTGAGTTGCGGGTTTTCGATGCGCTCGATCAAATAAGAAAGCAACAGGCGGTAATGCACCGTGCTGCTTTTTGCGTGGGTATTCACCCGCACCTCGTCGTCAAAAAGTGTGAGCCCGTACGCATCGCGTTGTTTGCGCAAGGCATTCATCAGCACGGCGGCAGACTGCGCAGCGAAGCAGAACTTGTTTTTGTACTTGTATTTATCGGGTTGTTTTTCATCCCAGGGAAAATACATGGTAGACGAAGCATCCACCACGATGTGGCAGCGCAGGTTGGTCTCCTCCTGGAATTTTTTGACAAACAGTTTGTCTGTCCGGCCATAGACTTTCCAGTCAATATTGCGGGTGCTTTCACCCGGATTGTACAGCCGGTGCTCTGCAAACTCGACGGAAAAACCGTGGAACGGGCTGCGGTGCAAGCCGACGATGAAGCCCTCCACCACCTGTTGCGCGAGCAGTTCGAGGTTGCTGCCGAGTGCGCGGATGTCTTGACCTTCAAGTATTTGTGCCATTGTTCAGTGCAAATTAGGTTTTTGTGGCTATGAGGAACGTGCGAGATATATTCTCTTACAAGTGAATCACCTCACCATACGCCGCCGCCGCCGCTTCCATGATGGCTTCGCTCATGGTCGGGTGCGGGTGGATGGATTTGATGATCTCGTGCCCGGTGGTCTCCAGTTTGCGGGCGACCACTACTTCAGCGATCAATTCGGTCACATTGGAACCGATCATGTGCGCTCCCAGCCACTCGCCGTATTTTTTGTCAAAAATCACTTTTACAAAACCTTCCGGGTGTCCGGCTGCTTTTGCTTTGCCGGAGGCCGTGAAGGGAAATTTACCGATCAGCACCTCGAAGCCCGCTTCCTTGGCCGCCTGCTCCGTATAACCCACCGACGCCACTTCCGGTATACAATACGTACAGCCGGGGATATTGTTGTAGTCAATCGGCTCCGGGTGATGGCCTGCGATGGCTTCTACACAGGTGATACCTTCCGCGCTTGCGACGTGCGCCAACGCTTGGGTAGGAAGCACATCACCGATGGCGTAAACGCCTGGCACATTGGTGCGGTATTGCTCGTCCACTTTGATGAATCCTTTTTCCGTCCCGATGCCCAGTTCTTCTAGGCCAATGTTTTCGATGTTCGGCGTAACACCGGCTGCGCTCAGCACCACATCACAGACGATGGTTTCAGTTTTGCCGTCCTTGCGGTTTTTCATGTTCACTTTGATCTCTTTGCCGCTCGTATCCACCGATTCGACGGCCCAGCCGCCGTAGATTTTTATGCCTTTTTTAGCATAAATTTTACCCAATTCTTTCGATACATCGGGATCCTCGCGCGGCACCAGGCCCTGCTCCATGAACTCGACGATGCTCACTTCGCTGCCGATGCTGTGGTAGAAATAGCCGAATTCCACGCCGATCGCGCCCGCACCGACGACCACCAGGCGCTTGGGCTGTTGCTCCAGACTCATGGCTTTGCGGTATTCAATAATTTTTATGCCGTCAATCGGCAAATTGGGCAATTGTTTGGCGCGGCCTCCGGTGGCGACGATGATGTGCTTGGCTGTATATTCCGTCGCTTTGCCTTCCGCGTCGGTGACCGATACTTTTGGGCCGGCAACGAGTTTGGCCGCGCCCATAATGACCGTGATCTTGTTCTTTTTCATCAGAAAAGTCACGCCCTTGCTCATGCCTTCGGCCACACTCCGGCTCCGCTTGACCATCGCGCCGAAATCGGCTTTCGCTTCGCCGATCGTGATGCCATAATCTGCGGCATGGTTCAGGTAATCAAATACTTGAGCACTTTTCAGCAGGGCCTTAGTCGGTATGCAGCCCCAATTGAGACAAATGCCGCCAAGGCTTTCGCGCTCGATGATGGCTACGTTCATACCCAATTGGGAGGCGCGGATGGCAGCCACATAGCCGCCGGGGCCGCTGCCTATCACGATGAGGTCGAAATTCATGTGTTGTGGTGGATTTGTTGATTGGTGGAATCAGGGATTTGCCTTGGTAAAACAAACAGGCGGGCAAATGTACGACGGGGTTTGGGCGGGTAAGCAAAGATGGACCCTGAATTTTGGAACTTGCAAATTTACATTTTCTCAAAATTGCAACCAACCAACCAACTGTGCCGCCCGTTTGTCATTCGCTCGCGGTACTTTTGCAACCCGATCACCCATACCAACTCCCCATAGATTCCATACAACAACACAGATGAACTACATCAACGAACATCTCCTCCCCGGCCAGATCGGGCACCTTTGCGTGGTACTGTCTTTTGTGGCTGCCCTATTGTCTGCGATTTCTTTCTTTATGGCCACCCAAAAACGCGACACCCCCAACTCCGAGGGCTGGCGCAACCTGGGGCGTTTTTCCTTTGTGCTGCACGGATTGGCGACGCTGGGCGTGATCGGGATGCTGTTTTTTATTCTTTCGGAGAAAATGTACGAATACCAGTACGCCTGGGCCAACGTGTCGGACGACCTGCCGAAGCGTTACATTTTTTCGGCCTTCTGGAAAGAACAACAAGGCAGTTTTTTGCTCTGGAGTTTCTGGAACATCGTGTTGTCCCTGGTGCTGATCGTTCGCGGCGGCAAATGGGAAACTTCTGTAATGACGGTAATTGCACTGGCGGAAGTTTTCATCGCCAGCATGATACTCGGCGTGTATTTCGGCGACTGGCGGCTGGGCGCCAGTCCGTTCGACCTGTTGCGCGATGTGATGGACGCGCCCATTTTCCAGCAAGCGGATTATCTGACCAAAATAAAAGGCAACGGCCTCAATCCGCTCCTCCAGAACTATTGGATGACGATCCACCCCCCTACCCTGTTCCTGGGTTTTGCGTCCACGATCGTTCCGTTCGCTTTTGCCATATCAGGGCTGTGGCTGCGGCAACATAAGGAGTGGCTGCAACCTGCGCTGGGTTGGTCGCTGTTCAGCGGCGCGATCCTCGGCACAGGCATTCTGATGGGCGGTGCCTGGGCGTATGAAGCGTTGTCGTTCGCCGGTTATTGGGCCTGGGATCCCGTGGAAAACACTTCGCTGGTGCCCTGGTTGACGCTGCTGGCAGGCATCCACACCAATCTGGTGGCGCGCAACACAGGCTATTCCATCCGCAGTACTTACGGGCTTTACCTGCTGACCTTCCTATTGATCCTGTACTCTACTTACCTGACCCGGAGCGGTGTGCTGGGCGACACCTCCGTACACGCTTTCACAGAGATGGGGCTGGGATTTCAGTTGGTGCTGTTTATGGTGACGTTTACAGGGTTAGGACTGGTGATGTGGGCGTGGAGGTATAAAGACGTACCGGATGTGGTGGTTTCGGTGAAAAAAACAATCGCTCCTACCATCGGCGCAGATGGTGTGGAACAGCCGGCATTGATCACTGAAACCAAGGTTAAAACCGAAGAAAGTGCCACTTCCCGCGAGTTTTGGATGTTCATCGGCTCGCTGGTACTGCTGTTTTCCGCTGTATTGCTGACGGGGGCCACCTCATTGCCGGTCTGGAATAAAATCGTGCAATATTTCAACCCTGACTATATCGGCGCAGCCTTGAAAGACCCGATCGAGCACCACAACCGCTACCAGATCTGGATCGCTGTGTTCATTGGTCTGCTGACCGGCGTGGCGCAATGGATGCGCTACAACGAGCGCAACTGGGCCAGCCGCGCCCGGCAATTCGGGATACATGCCGGTATTGCTGTGGTTGGTGCAGCCGTACTGACCTGGCTCAATTCGCTCTGGATCAATATCCATGCCTGGCAGATTTACGCCATGCTGTTTGCCGGAATGTTTGCGGTGACAGCCAATGTGGACTACCTGATTTCTGTCTTGAAAGGCAACCTGAAACTGGCAGGCTCTGCCATTTCCCACCTTGGATTCGGTCTGCTGATATTGGGCATCCTCGCTACCGGATTGGGCAAAGACTGGATTTCGACCAATACCTTCGCGATGGACGGGCTGATTGAAGGCATGGGCGGCGATGAACTGAACAAAAATGTACTGCTGATGAAGGAAGCGCCGATGCCCATCCGGGGTTATACGGCGACCTATTTCCGCGATACTTTGGAGCGCCAAACCCGGACGTTTGCCGTAAAATTTCAACAGCGTGGGGCAGACGGCAATGCGACCGGACAAGCGTTTACCCTCTACCCGAATGTGATGTACGACCGCCAGTTCACAAAAGTTGTTGCCAACAACCCCTCCACCCAGCATTACTGGGATCACGACGTGTTCACGCTGGTGTCGTCGCTGCCGAAAGCCGAACTCGACCCGGAGTTTGCGAAACAGCAGGAGGACAGCCTGAAATTTGAAAAATATGAAGCGGTGGTGGGCGACACGATTTTTACCAAAAAACACTACCTGGTGGTAGAATCCCTGACGAAACAACCCCTCCACCCCGATTACCACGGCGAAAAGGGCGACCTCGCATTCGGCCTTACACTCCGCGCCTATGATCTTGAAAAGCCGGGACAATCTTTCCCCGCCGCACCGATGCTCTACCTGCGTCCAGGCAAGGGCGCGTTCACGCTGGCCACCCATATCGGGCAGTTGCAGATGAAAGTGCGCCTCACGGAAGCCTCGATGGAACAAATGTTCAAAAGTGAGGAAGCATTGAAATACACCAACTTCGGGGTGCAGGAGGGCGGCGAGTTCAGTTTCCAGGGCTATAAAATCCGTTTTGCCCAAGCCGTCAAGGATGTACAGCATCCGACCTATGCGCCTGAGCCGGGCGATATCGCGATCGGCGCCGGACTGGAAATCACCGCCCCCGACGGCCGAACCGCTACTTCAACACCCATCTATCTGATCCGGGGAAATCAACCGTTCAGCCTCAAAGATGAAGCGCCGCAATTCGGCCTGCATTTCCGGTTTGAAAGTATTGATCCGAAAGCGGGGGTATTAACGATTGGTGTAGCGCAGGGAGGAGCAGAAATGCGTCGGATTCCACTCGAAATTGCGGAGAATGCTGCCCGTTCGGACTATATCGTGTTGGAGGCGATTGTATTCCCCGGCATCAATCTGGTGTGGATCGGCTCTATTTTGATGCTGATTGGGCTGTCGATGGCCTTTTTGAGAAAGTGGTTCGGATAAATTGCTCACCCCGGCCACTTCCGAATCATCTTTTCCACCCCTTTTTCGATGTCCGCGTAAGGGAGCATTTCTTTTCCGACATACATGAGCATCAGGGCGATGCGGTGGTCGGCAGCAACGACTTTGTCGTACAGTTCCTGCTTGTGGAGCCGGTAAGCCTCACGGATTTGGCGTTTGAGGCGATTGCGGGCGACGGCTGTCTTGAATATGCGCTTTGACACAGAAATAGCGACCTGCGCCGCTGATTCCGTTTCAACCCCTTCCTTGTCCTCCATCTTCACCCAGACCACCCGAAGCGGGTAAGCCACATACGAGTGCCCCCCCTTGAAGAGGCTGCCGATGACTTTGCGGCTTTTGAGCCGTTCGGTACGGTGGAAGGAGTGATTGGCCATAACGAAAAAAACTTCCGGGACGGAACACGTCGCGGAAGTTTTAGATAAAAACCTGAATAGCAAACAAATAGCGTAGGCTATCCTTTTATTATTTCAGACGGCGCTCATCGGAGACCGTGAGTTTGTGGCGACCCTGTTTGCGGCGGCGGGCAAGAATTTTGCGGCCATTTTTCGATTCCATGCGGTCGCGGAAGCCGTGTTTGTTCTTACGGGCGCGGCGGGACGGTTGGTACGTGCGTTTCATCGCTTATTCAAATAAATTGATGGTGATGTCAAAAATCGGAGCGCAAAGGTAACCCGATGTTTTGGAAAACAAAAGGTTGGGGGTAAAAAATTGGGGGTGGGAGATTTTTTTGGAAAAAGAGTCGCCCTTATTTTCTGATCACCATCACATTTTGGTCGGAAAACTCCATCCAGGCGTAGTCGTATACCAAGTGGTAGCACTTTCCTTTTGCCCACCCGCATGAAACAGATTAAAGGCAGCCGCTGGGCGCCCGAACTGCGCTGTTGGCATATTCGGTATACGACCGGGGCATGGGATAGCTTGAAAACGGTTTTTGCGGATTACGAGATCGTAAAGAGTGAAGCAGAACTTGCACCACAAAAGCAAACGGCAAAGCAGGCTTCTTCGGAACATGCACAGTCGGGGACCTCTGCAACAGCCCTGCAATCTCCTTCGATCGTTTTGGAAAATCACTCAAAAACGCTCAAACTTAGTATTGCACCGCAAGCAATAGGCTCTAAAGGCCATCCACCAGGCCTGCCCAATGCGCGTATTTCTCGACCTGAACATGCGCTGGGAATAAGTCAGTGTCCAGATAGCCCTGATTATTTGTCTTTGCATGTACCCTTTCATTTGGTGTCGGAACACTTGGCTGTGGTAAAAAATATCCATGGCCGCCGCTGGAACATGGAACAAAAAGTCTGGGAAGTGCCATACACCAAGTTGACGCTTCGGTTCTTTGAGCAGTATTTCCCGGCCAATCTTTTGCAGTGAAGTTTCAATCCTTTACAAGACATTCCAGAACGATTGCCTGAACCAGAACGGCTGCAAAGGATGCCTGAAAAAACTGTTCCTGCCCGCTATGAAGCCGCTGTAGTGGCTTTGGAGCAAATGCTTATGCTCAAGCGGTACAGTTGGCGCACCATCAAATCTTACAAAAATACACTCCGGCAGTTTATTTTGTACTTCAATGATTTCAAACCGAGTCAGATCACACGCAAACAGATCAATGCCTATTTAATGCAACTCATTCGTGATAAGCATATTACGGAGTCGTATCAAAATCAGATCGCCTGCGCTATCAAAATTTTTTATTGTGAGGTATTAGATCAATCTGAGAAAGTGGAAGGGTTGGTACAGGCCAAAAAGCCGCAGAAAATACCTCAAGTACTGACCGAAGGGGAAGTAACTCGCTTGCTGCGGTCGGTTGATAATCTTAAACACCGATGTATCCTGATGATCATTTATTCAGCCGGATTGCGTCTTGGAGAACTGACCAAATTGCGGTTGACAGATGTTCAGACAGATGCCCATCGCATCTTCGTGCGCGATGGTAAAGGCAAAAAAGACCGCTGTACGATACTAGCCGGAAAGACCGAAATGATACTAAGAACTTATATGGCCTGCTATCGTCCGGTGCACTGGTTATTTGAAGGGGCTGATGGAGGCGCTTACAGTGATCGCAGCGTGCAAGCGATTTTTACAGCTGCCAAAGAGAAGTCAAAGATCAATCCATTGGCAACGGTGCATACTTTGCGGCACTCTTTTGCCACTCATTTATTGGAAAAAGGTGTTGATTTAAGGTATATTCAGGACCTGTTGGGACACGAAAGCAGCAAAACAACTGAAATATACACACATATCACCAAAAAAAGTTGGGATAAAATAAAAAGTCCCTTGGATGATTTGGAAATCTGAAACTTAACACTATGTTTGCACGGCGCTACCAACCTCCGCATGAAACATCGTTCGTCTCTGTCATTTGTACTTGCAGTTGCGTGTATCCAACCAAAATGGCTGGATACACTCAACTGCTGTTTATACACCTTGCAAGGACATAATGGGTTTTCACGCAACTGGGGTGTATAGGTGGAGGTGACGGTTAACCATAGTTGTAATCAATAAAAAATGAAATAAAAACCAAATAGAATGCAACATGTAACAGTTTTTATTGCAGATGCTTGGGACACTCTGCCTGCATTAGGTAGTTCAGCTGCGTTATCCGTTCTGCTAATTAC
>Ga0209181_10006192_pt1 | contig 16889 bp, 7 predicted proteins | sample MAT05_FD_187208 | JGI IMG/M metagenome (GOLD analysis project Ga0209181, IMG submission 187208) | Freshwater microbial communities from Lake Fryxell liftoff mats and glacier meltwater in Antarctica - MAT-05 (SPAdes) (version 2) | ecosystem: Environmental > Aquatic > Freshwater > Ice > Liftoff...
AATAATTTCACAAGGTGGAAGTGGTTACTTCAGTGGTCCTGGAGTTGTCGGCAATGTATTTACTCCTCCGGGAATTGGTACTTGGACGATCTGTTATAATTATACAGACAGTTTAGGTTGCACTGCAACTGTTTGTAATACCATCAATGTAATTTTCTGTTGTGATACTACATTTAACATCAGCGCCAGTAACGACACAACGATTTGTGCCGGTGGTGTAGTTACTCTTACAGTTTCAGGATGCACTGGTAATCCAACTTGGTATATATTAAGTGGCAATGGACCAGTGCCTATAGTACAAGGCGAAATCTTTGATGTTTTCCCTCAAACTTCTACTTGTTACATGGTAGTTTGTTGTAATCCATTGTATCCTGCATGTTGCGATACGGACACAGTTTGTGTTTACGTTAATCCACAGCCGTTATTAGTTTGGCCTTTGGTGTATCCATCCATTTGCAATAACGGCGGACCAATCACTTTAAATACTAACGATATTTATGTTGGTGTAAATCAAATGTGGGTGCCAATAATTTCACAAGGTGGAAGTGGTTACTTCAGTGGTCCTGGAGTTGTCGGCAATGTATTTACACCTCCGGGAATTGGTACATGGACGATCTGTTATAATTATACAGACAGTTTAGGTTGCACTGCAACTGTTTGTAATACCATCAATGTAATTTTCTGTTGTGATACTACATTTAACATCAGCGCCAGTAACGATACAACGATTTGTGCCGGTGGTGTAGCGATATTAACTGTTAGCGGTTGCACAGGAAATGCAGTTTGGTATATGCTTGGTCCGAACGGTCCGGTTCCGGTTGCACAAGGCGAAATCTTTGATGCCTTCCCTCAAACAACTACTTGTTACATGGTAGTTTGTTGTAATCCATTGTATCCTGCATGTTGTGATACGGACACAGTTTGTGTTTACGTAGCTGCAGCGCCTATATTGAGCTGGCCATCGATGTACACAGACATCTGCTCTAACGGAGGTTCCATTACTCTTAATCCGAATGATGTATTCGTAGCGATAAATCAAACATGGATCATGTCAGGATTTGCAGGAGGCACGGGCTACTTCAGTGGTGCCGGAATCTTCGGCAATGTATTCACTCCACCGGGAGTGGGTTCATTTGTGATCACGTTCACGTACACCGATCCTAACGGTTGTGTATCTACGATAACTAATACAATCACTGTCATTCATTGTTGTGATCCTATGGCAAATGTATCTGCAGGTAATGACACTACCATCTGTCAAGGTGGTATAGCAATACTTAATGCTACCGGATGTAATGGATCTGCAACTTGGTATAAACTTGGTACAGGTGCGCCAATGATTGTTGGTTATGGCTATATTTTCGATGCCTTCCCATCTGTCACCACTTCTTATATGGTTATTTGTTGTGATCCCGTTTATCCTGCATGTTGTGATACCGATACAGTTGTAGTACATGTTATTCCTCAAATCGTTATTGGACCAATTACCGGAACATATACAACGGCGTGCTTAACAGCTGTTGCATTAGGTAGTTTCTATAGTGTGCCTTCTGTGCAGGGTGCAACTTATGCTTGGACACTGCCCCAGGGAATGACAATTTCTTCGGGTCAAGGTACCGCGAATATTTTCGCAACCTGGACTGGGCAGGCAATGCAAATTGGAATTGCCGGTCAAATATGTGTTCAGCAAATTATGCCTTGTGGTATCTTAATATCTTGCACTGCTATTGATTTGAATTCGGCCATTCCTGTACGACCTCCATCTATCAGTGGTCCCAATAAGTTATGCCCCGGAAATATAGTTACGTATTCTGTAGCGCCAGTTGCAAGAGCAACTACTTACTATTGGAATTTGCCTGTAGGAATGAATATCGTTTCCGGTGCAGGAACTAATATTATCACAGTAAGTGTTGGTCCGAATTATCTTGGTGGCACAATATCGCTTTCAGCAGGTAATAGTTGTGGAATAAGTCCGGTTAGAACAAAAGCAGTGGGAATAAATGTTCCGATTGTTCCAGGTCCAATTTCAGGACCGGTTTCAGGCTTGTGTAACGCTAGTGGAGTAACGTATTCAATTGCTCCAGTTGTTAGTGCTAGTTCTTATCAATGGACTGTTAACGGAGGTGTCATCGTTGGTTCATCTACCGGACTTAACATCACCGTGAATTGGAATTCTCTATTTGTAAATGGAAGTGTTTCGGTACAATCGATTAATCTTTGCGGAGCAAGTAATGTTCGTATTCTGAATGTGATTGCGGCTCCTGCACTTCCAGGTGCAATCACTGGTCCACTTACAGTTTGTTCAAATACTTCGTATGCTTATTCTGTCGGAACAGTTTCCGGGGCTTCAAATTATTTATGGACAGCATCCGCAACAATTCTTGGAGGGCAAGGTTCTAAAACAATTGATGTGCATTATGGATCAATCGCAGTTGGTAATCAGTTTGTGGCTGTGGCTACTTCAAATGCATGTGGTACATCTTCCATTAGGAATTTGCCCGGTATAGTTGTGAATAATTGTCCTAGATTATTGGATCAATCAGGAGACTATTTTAAGATTTATCCAAATCCTGCACATGACCAATTTGAAGTGATGTATCAAACAAAAGACGAAATTTCCTTCACATTGGAAATGATGGATGCGGGAGGTAGAGTTCTTTATCGTGAACAGAGAATTGGTGATGGACAATTGTATCAATCCAAAATTGATTTAGCTGCCATAGCAAGAGGAGTTTATTTGGTAAGAATTAAAGAAGAAGACAAAATGTTGCAGCAACGAGTCATAGTGTATTAAGTTTTTAGTATTTACATCAAGGCCGGCTAGTTTAGTCGGCCTTTTTTGTTTTTTATAAAAACTTATTCTGTTCTCTTTACTTGAAAAAGGTCCTAAAACAAACAAATTTGGTAGAACATTAATTTGTTTCAAGCCTTTTAATTGAATTTTAACTTTGCAAATTTGATAGGATTGTCATAGAATTGGATAGTTTCTTAGTTTTGCTCAATGGATCAGTTGAAAAGTAACATTCTAGTGGTAGAAGATGAGCCCAAGGTGGCCTCTTTTTTAGAGCGTGGTTTAGAAGAGAATGGATTTAATGTAACTATTGCTCAAGATGGTAACCAAGGAAGGATGAAGTTCGACAATGGAATATTTGATGCCATTGTGTTGGATGTGAATCTTCCCTATAAGAACGGAATTGAATTGTGCAATGAAATCAGGGAGACCAATCAAAAAATTCCGGTATTGATGTTAACGGCATTAGGTACTACGGAAGATAAATTGTTAGGATTCGAAGCGGGTGCTGATGATTATCTTTTAAAGCCTTTCGAGTTCAGAGAATTGTTAGCACGATTAAGAGCTCTTTTAAAAAGAGTGGCTGCCGTTGAAAAGGATGGTGATGTTTTGAAGTTTCAAGATTTAGAGATGAATTTGCAAAGCTATGAAGTAATCAGAGCTGGAAAAAAAATTGATCTTACACAAAAGGAATTTGCATTACTTGAATATTTACTTCGCAATCATGGTCGTGTTTTATCCAGAGCGGATATAGCCGAGAAAGTTTGGGATATTAATTTTGATACCGGAACAAATGTTATCGATGTTTATGTGAATTTTCTTCGAAAGAAAATTGATAAAGATTTTTCACCTAAATTAATTCATACTCAAACCGGGGTCGGATATATTTTAAAAGTTGGTAAAGAATGAATTTAAGCATCAGGATAAAGCTTACCATTCAATTCGCTTTTATTGTGATGTTTATTTTGATATTTTTTTCCGGCAGTGTATATTATTTTTCTTCGGAATATCGCCAAGCGGAATTTTATACTCGACTTGAGAATAAAGCACTTAATACCGCTAAGCTTTTGTTTGATGTAAAGGAAGTGGATTATGACTTATTGAAGATCATCGATAGAAATACAATCAATTCTTTATACAAGGAAAAAATCGTCATTTTCGATTTCAACGGAAAACAAATCTATAATAGCATTGATGATGATACTTTGGATTTGGATCCTGTGCTTTTTGAAAAGGTAAGATTAGAAAATCATGTTCGTTTTCAAGAAGGAGATAAGGAAGCACTTGGAATGACTTACGAAGATGCAAATGGTAAATATATTGCTGTCATTTCTGCATTTGATAGATATGGAAGAAGTAAACTTCAAAATCTTAAATGGATTTTAATAATCGGTTTTTTTGTGAGTATGGGATTGACTATTTTTTTTGGACGCATTTATTCTCGTAGAGCGTTGTTTCCCATTTCAAATGTAATAAATCAGGTAGATAGAATCACGATTTCAAGTCTTAATTTGCGCGTCAATGAAGGAGACAACGATGATGAAATTGCTCAATTGAGTTTTACTTTTAATAAAATGTTGGAAAGATTGGAGTCGGCTTTCGAAATGCAAAGAAGTTTCGTTTCAAATGCCTCTCATGAATTGCGAACTCCGCTCACCTCTATTACCGGACAAATTGAAGTTTCCCTTATGAAACCTAGATCTAAGGAGGAGTATGAAGAAATTTTGCAATCCGTTTTGGAAGACATTAAAAATCTGAACGAGCTTTCAAATGGTTTGTTGGATATGGCAAAGGCTAATTCCGATATCTCGGGATTTGCATTGAGAGATTTGCGCATTGATCAGTTGATATGGGAAGCACGTATGGAGTTGTCATCGCGCAAAAAACGATGTAAAATAGATATTCTGTTTGTTGATGAAATTGAAGATGAAAAAAAACTGACTTTTGAAGGAAACGAACATTTAATTAAAGTTGCTATCATTAATTTAATGGATAATGGTTGTAAATATTCTTCCGACAGCAAAGTGGATGTACGCCTTTCATTGGATGCGTCCTGTATCATTGTGGAGTTTGTTGATCACGGTATTGGAATGGATGAAGAAGATTTGAAAGGCATATTTCAACCGTTTTTTAGAGCTAAAAACACAACTGCTATACCCGGAAACGGATTGGGTTTAACGTTAACGGAAAAAATCGTGAAGCTGCACAAAGGAAGTGTATCAATAGCATCTGAAATAAACCTTGGAACAACCGTTACTTTGCGATTGCCTTTTAAAACTTGAAACTAGTTTGTTTTTAATTCTCTGATATTTTATAATTATTTTTCAATCGAGAATTATATTTTAATCCAATTTGTTTATTGCACAATGCCGACTTACATTGACTTGAGTTAAATCTCTTTGGCTATATCATATTTAATGTCCGTATACAGAAACGTCGTAATCAATAAGATGATGTTGAATTTTATTGTGGTGATGTATAAAAAAGCAAAGCCCCTGATTTCTCAGAGGCTTTGACATAAAATCAAATTAAGATTCCTAAAATTTAATCGTCACTACTCAACGATTACAGGTACACTTTGTAATCCTAGTGTACTTCTGATTTGTAATAAATAATATCCTGCCGACATTGTAGCGCAATCAATATTGAATTTATTTGCGCCTGTTTTAGCAGTCAAATTCGAAGTGTAAACTATTCGTCCACTAAGGTCATTAAGTGTGACAAGTACATTTTCGTTCTCATAGCTTTCGAATGCAACATTCAATAGATCGTGTGTAGGGTTTGGATATGCTATTACACTTAGATCTGTTGCTCCACCAACTCTGGTACAGGTTTGTGTACTTACATTTTCTAATTTACTAGCAGAACTTGTTCCGCAATTGTTAGATGCTTTTACAGAGATCGTATAGCCTGAAACGTTACTGCTTCCTGACAGTACATTTAAGGTCTTTGTTCCTTGCCCACTCACAATTTGAACATGATTGGGAACAGTCCAGATGTAATTGCTGGTTCCTGTTACGGCTAAAACTTCATACGTGTTATTGGAGTTGAGACACATTACCACAGGTCCGGAAATAGTACCAGGTTTTTCAGGAGCTCCATAAACATTGAACACACGATTCGCTCCAGTTCCACAAGTGTTACTCGCATATACTATGATGCTTCCGCCAACAAATGTACCTTGGAAATCTACCGTAATGCTATTACTGCCCTGGCCACTTAAAATGTTGATTCCTGCAGATGCACTCCAAGTGTAACTACTAGCGCCATTTAGTATTGGACATGTATAAACGATATTCGTCGCTCCGCAATTTCCATACTTAGGACCTGCAATTTGTCCCGGCGCTCTCAAGATGTTTCTGCCTAAACTTTTAATTCTGTCCGGACTTGTACCACATGCATTGGATGAACTAACAGTGAGGTCACCACCCAAATAAGAAGCATCAAATGAAACACTAATAACATTGCTGCCTTGTCCGCTTAAAATAGTAGCTCCAGTTGGAACAGACCAAGTATAGGTGTCGGCCCTATATACATTTGCAATGGAATAAATTTCAATATCGCCTGCGCAAGCTTTGGAAGCTCCTGAAATAGATCCTGGACGTACCGGAGCTATAAGTTGAATCGCCACATTCATACAACTAGGACTAGTGATACCGCAACTAGTAACAGCATATACGCAAACATCACCGTTAACGCCACTATGAATAGAAGAGAATGGCCAGCGAACAACGATGGAATTACTTCCTTGTCCACTCATGATAATTGTTCCCGATGGCACTGTCCAATTATAGGAACTTGCTCCGGCTAAAGAACTCACGGAATATGTAAATGTTTGTCCGGTTGGATTACACAATTGTGACGGACCATTAATCACACCAAGAGATGTAGATTGTCCTATGTTTAAATCCATGCTTGAAATTGCAGGCGTGCAGTTTACAAGGGCATCGCTTGTTAATGTCAGTGTCACCATTCCTGCAAGGATATCATTTGCACCTGGAGTATAAGTTGCATTTAAATCATTCACGGAAGGATTAAATGTCCCGTCACCTGAAGTACTCCATGTTCCTGTAGTAGCACCACCACCAACAGCTCCGTTTAAAAGTGCATCCGTACCAGAACAAATAGTTTGGTCAGCTCCTGCATCTGCAGTAGATGGATTCACACATCCGTTACAGCCTTCGTCAATCACTCCGTCACAATTATCATCGATGCTATTGCATATTTCTGTTGCTCCAGGGTTTACTCCTGCTGCATTGTCATCGCAATCAGAGTTGTTGATGACATAACCATTAGGAGCTCCACTGCAAGTGCTTTGCGAAACGGATGCATTTCCAAAATTATCTCCATCGCTATCTGCATAATAGGTAACGAATGTTAAACCATCATCAGTTAATGCATTGCAATTATCATCAACTCCATTGCAAATTTCTAAAGCGCCAGGATTTATTCCTGCTGCATTATCATTACAATCAGTATTGTCTGTAATGTAACCACTAGGTGCTCCGCTGCAAGTGCTTTGCGATGTAGAAGCATCACCATAATTATCTCCATCGCTATCTGCATAATATGTAACGAAAGTAAGACCCTCATCGACTAAACTGTTACAGTTATCATCAATGCCATTGCATAGTTCAGTAGCGCCTGGATTTAGAGCACTGTTGTTATCATCACAATCGGTATTGTCTGTAGTATAGCCACTAGGAGCTCCGCTGCAAGTGCTTTGCGAAACGGAAGCATTCCCATAATTATCGCCATCGCTATCTGCATAGTAAGTAACGAATGTTAAACCATCATCAGTTAATCCATTGCAATCATCATCAACTCCATTGCAAATTTCTGAAGCGCCAGGATTTATTCCTACTGCATTATCATTACAATCTGTGTTGTCGCTTGTATAACCAATTGGAGCACCATTGCAAGTACTTTGCGAAACAGATGCATTACCATAATTATCGCCATCACTGTCTGCATAATAGGTAATGAATGTTATTCCATCATCAGTTAATCCATTGCAGTTATCGTCAATGTTATTGCAAGCCTCTGCTGCACCGGGATGGATGGCATTGTTGTTATCATTGCAATCACCAGATGCTGCTATATAACCTGAAGGAGGCGTTGGATTGGATTGAGTAACACTATTGCCCGGATCTCCATAACCGTCACCATCATTGTCAAAGTAGAATGTGAATGTATTACATCCTTCATCAGTAGAACCATCACAATTATCGTCAATACCATTGCATTGTTCTGCTGCACCCGGATAAACAAAAATGTTTCCGTCATTGCAATCAGTATTGTTTGAAACATACCCAGCAGGTAAAGAACAATCTTGGGTGCTACTCGCAGCATTTCCAAAACCATCTCCATCAACATCTGCATACCACGTTAACAGTGGATCTTCATTGACTGTTGTAGCAGCTGATGTTGCTGAGCAATTATTGCCATCTGTTATGGTAACCGTATACAAACCGGCAGTGGATACACTAATGCTTTGTGAGCTTGCTCCTGTTGACCAAGCATACGAACTCGCAGTTGCTGTGCTAAGCATAACTGAACTTCCTTGGCAAATAGTAACCGGACTAGCAGGAGTGATGATAGGTGTGGCAGGGTTGTTAAATACTACTACAGATGTTAAAGCTGAGAAGTTCTCACAGCCGGCTGCGTTATATACGGTTACGCTATAGTCTCCTGTACTATTTACTGTGATGGATTGAGTCGTTGAACCATCACTCCACAAATAGGAGTTAGCAACATCGCTCGTTAACATCACCGATCCGCCTGAACAGAAACTTAAAGGTCCATTTGGAGTAATAACAGGAGCCGGAGGAGTACTAAATACTGTGTTTGATGAAACATTATTACATGTTCCGCTTGCACCGAATGAAAACGATTGAGCATAATAAGTACCTGTAGGTAAATTGCTGAAACTTACAGGACCATTTGTAGTGACGGCAGCTCCATAAGGATTTCCGTTTTGAAATAATTGCACACTGTATGGTGCTAATCCACCAGTCACATTATAGGCAATATTTCCTAAGCAACCGGGCAATTGTGAACTTGAAGTGATGGCTATTACATTAGCGCAGTTCTCAGTATAATTTGCACTGAGTTCGTAAGCACCAAAAGAACCAAAGTAGTCCTCAATTTTCAAAAAGTATTTACCGATAACCGGAACTGGGACTATTAGCACGTTGTTTTGTGCTAGCCAATTTCCACTTGCAATCGGTGAAGCAGCAGTATCTGCATATAATTTATAAACGATTCCAGGAAACAAGGTGTTGAAGTGGTTTTGCTCGATGTTGCAGTTGATCGTCATCGCTCCGGTACCATCATACCCAATTACCCACCAATCCAGGCCATCCTTTAATAGGTTATAATAAAAATTGACATGACCTGTTTTAGCGGTATTTGCAGGAAGTGGTGTTGCTAATGCCGCGAAATTATTATTTCCGGCTTGTTCAGCTGGAAAGTTCATCGGCTCAAATACACACGATAGTGTATATGGAGAAAATTCACTTTGATAATACGTGCGCACCCTGATATAATATGTTCCTGCAGCTAAATCATCTTTCGTTTGAGAAAATGTAGTTATAGAATAATTATTAAAAAGGATTGTAGTTCCATTGTTATCATATAATGTGGCAAAGACGTTTTGCGAATAAACCGGATTCATTGTTACTGTCAACCTTCCATCTTCCGGTAAAGTAATGCTATATACATCCGTTGTATCATCATAATGATTGTAGTAGTAGCCGATATGTCCTGTCATGCTAGAGTTAACAGGAAGTATTAATGCATTTGGTATATAATTATTAGGCTCCACATCGTTTGTCAACGGGGCTGGATTTAAATTAACCACTAAGGCGTATGGGGCGAATTCAGATGCGTAGAAAGTTCGAATGTGTATATAATAGGTACCTGCAGCTAATCCATCTTTTGTATAAGTAGCTGTACTTGTTGTGTAGCTACCTGTGAGTTGAGTGGTTCCGTCGAAATCATATAATTCGGCAAATACATTGGCAGCATTATACGAAGTAATTTTTAAGCTGATTAATCCATCGGCATTGGTGGTAACCTGATACCAATCGTTCAAATCATCATAGCCATTATAAGCATAACCAATATGACCGGTTACCGAATCTCCCGGCTGAATTACTACAGCACCGGTATACGTGTCATTCATTCCAGGATCATCAGGAACGGTGGGTTCATGTGTAACTACTAAAGCATAAGGAGACCATTCTGAATTGTAAAAATTTCTGATGCGAATGTAATAAGCACCTTTTGCTGCACCATCTTTGGAATAAGTAATAGTTCCCGCTGTATAGCTACCGGCTAAATTTGTAATAGTGTCCCCATCAAACAATTCAGCAAATACATATTGTGCATTGAGTGAAGTAAGTTTGAAAAATATTTTTCCATCTTCCGAAGGTGTAAATTTATACCAATCTGTTAAATCATCATATCCATTGTAATAGTAACCTATATGCCCGTTAATGGAATCATTGATGTTGATGGGTACTGCGTTCAATGCAAAATTATTATTCTCTCCTGCTTCTGTCGTATTAGGAGGTAAAACCAAATTGTTTTTTAATTTATAAGGTGCAAATTCTGAAGTGAAAAAATTGCGAACGCGAATATAATAAATCCCTGGCAATAATCCATCTTGACTATAATTAGCCGTTGATGTAGTATAACTTCCAGCTAACTTTGTGATTCCATCTCCATCGAATAATTCAGCAAATACATTTTGATTATTCATGCTAGTAATGGTGAAGTCTATCCTTCCATCAGCATTGGTTGTTAATACCCACCAATCCGTTAAATCATCATATCCATTGTGGTAATACCCAATGTGACCGGTTGCCGAGTCATTTAAATTTAAAATTGATGAATTTGTATATAAATCGTTGTCCCCACTATCATTGTTAATTCCAGTTGCAACAAAACTCGGAGTAAAAGTGTACGTCGGTGTGCCGTTTCCGTAAAAAGCAGTGAAGCGAATATAATAGTATCCAGCAGCCAATCCATCCTTTGATATTGAAGTGATCGAATTAGTGTAGTTTGAAGCAAATAATTCAACGCCAAGTGTGTCGAAAATATTACAGTAAATGTATTCTCCATTGTCGGACGTCCAGCTAACGCTGAGTTGACCATCTTCGGGAAGTATAACCGAATGCCAATCTACATCGCCATTAGTTATTGCTCCTGAACCAGGAGATCCAAGTGTTGCTACATTAGCCTGATTCCAGGCGTCATTCGGTTCGGTTTCAGCCTTAATATTGCTCCAAAAGAACAATAAAAGTACAAGGAGTTGAATAGTTTTTTTCATGATCATGTTTTTTGATTCAAAAGTCCAAATCTTGAGGATAGGGGTCAATAACTCATTTGCGTTATTTCTTTACGTATTGTATATTTGATGAGATTTTGATTTTATATTAAAACGTATGAAGTGTTGGCTATTGAAATACATTTGCATTTTTGGAATCGTTTTATGTTGGTTGGTACAACAATCATCGGCACAAACGAATAAAATTATCAAGGCACGTGAAAAAATATTTGCAAAAGGGAAGCTGCCGTTATTTGAGGATGTTATTAAATTGTTAAATGAAAAGAATTCGCTGGCTGAAGATTCTTTGAAAAAATATATTTTACTCGCAAAGTCTAGTATTTCTAAAAAAGCTTCAGAAGAGGATATTTATGATTTGGAGTATTATGAAGCCTATTTGTATGTAAAAGAAAATTCATTTGAAAAGAGCAAAAAGCATATAGATCTCTTATTAGCTAAAATTTCGAACTCAAATACATCCTCGCTCTTAAGAATGATGCATATGAAAGCGACATTGCTTGTTAGAAATGGGATTTATGAAGAGGGATTGGCTATGTATTATCAAGTATTGGAATTGGCTGAAAAGACGAAAGCAAATGATTATATTGTTGCTGCAAAAAACGGTGTGGGCTGGGCGTATATGGAAATGGGAAATCATAAACAGGCCATTCAGTGGTTTCGAAGTGCGATGTCTGAAATAAAAGAAAGAGAACTTTTAGCAAAGTTTACTGTTTTGATGCAAAATATGGCTGCAACCTTTAATTCATTGCACGAAAATGATTCCGCATTGATATACCTTCTGCCATCCATCGAATTAGCTGATGAAAATCAAGATTTACGTTCCCAAGCAAATGGATATGCAATTAAAGCAGATATCTTAATTGACCTAAACAGAATCAACGAAGCCTCTGAAAGTTTAATAAAAGCTCTTGAAATTAGAAAACAAATTGGTGATAAGTTTTATGTGCTTTCCGATATGTATCAATTGTCGATCTTTTATGCAAAAGTGAAACAATGCGACAAAGGAATTAAAATAGCGAATGAAGGAATTGTATTGGCGAAGCAATCAGGTTTATCATCCAAGCTGATGATCTTATACCAAGCCTTGGCAGCAAATTATAAAAGTTGTGGTGATGATCAAGGCTATATTTCAGAGTTGGAGAATATAATTCGATTAAAAGATTCTATGAATGAAAAAATTTCATCGCTTTCACTTGCAGAAATGTCTGCTAAATATAATTTGGAACAAAAAGAACAACAAATACAACAACAGGTATTCTTACTGGAAGAAAGGAAGTTTATAAGTATTGGTTCTATACTATTATTGCTATTGATGGTATTAGTTGGAGTACAATATTTTCGCTACTTTAAACAGAAGCAAAATGTTACCGCTAGCTTGGCTGTTTATAACGCTCGTGAACAAGAAAGAAGTAGGATTGCTGCCGAATTGCATGATAATATTGGAACGCAATTAGGGTATATCAGCAGAAGGCTGGATTTTGTAAGTCAGAAAGAAAATGATTTAAATGTTAGAAACACTTTGTTGATTAAGGATGTGAGTGTGTCAGCAAGAAAAACAATCGCCGACCTTAGGGAAACTATTTGGGCTTTAAAAAAAGAAAAAATTAATTTGCAGGAATTATCTGACAGAATTAAAGTTTTTGCACAAAAGCAATTTAGCCTTTTACCGGAACTTGAATTTGTGATTGTTGAAATGTATAAAGTGGACGTAGCGTTTTCTTCAGTAGACGCTTTAAACATTTTTCGAATTATTCAGGAAGCAATTCATAATATTACTCGACATGCTAATGCTTCCACCGTGGCCCTGGAATTTAAATCTTATACTGACGGAAATTGGGAGGTGAAGTTAAAAGATGATGGAGTTGGATTTGATGTTTCTAAGAAAAGGGAGGATCATTTTGGATTGGATAACATGGAGCAACGTGCTAAAGAAATCTCGGCAGTATTGTTAATAGAAAGTTTGCATGAAGATGGCACTACGATAACTCTAAAGAGTAATCAATCTGTTTAATATTGATCCATAGTATTTAATTTAAAAATAGTACATATGTGTTATTGAATTTATTAAGATTCGTATACAATTTTGAAAACAATTAGAATAGCTATGACCATCCGTATTGCTATTGTCGATGACAAGCCGCAAAATCGAGTTTCCTTAAGGGAAGAGTTAAGCATTTCTAATAATTTGGAAGTTGTTTTTGTTGCTAAAAATGGAATAGATTTTTTAGAAACCATGAAGGGTATTGAAGAAGCAAAACGACCTCAAGTGGTTTTGATGGATATTGAAATGCCAGAGATGGATGGGATTTCAACGGTTATGCAAGGACGTGTTCTTTTCCCTGAAGTTTATTTTTTGATGCTTACCATCTTTGATGATGAAGATAAAATTTTTGATGCGATTCGTTCCGGTGCCAATGGGTATCTGTTAAAGGAGGAAAAGGCTAGTGTAATTGAGGATTGTATTTTTCAGCTGATAGAAGTAGGGGGCGTTCCGATGAGTCCTTCTATTGCCCGAAAAGCAATGAATATGTTGGTGGGGAATAGAAAAACTTCTGTATCGGATGAGTCAAATAAAAATGAAACAGATCTATCAGAAAGGGAATTGGAAGTTCTGAATCTTTTAGTAAATGGCTATGAATATAAAGTGATCGCTCAAAAATTATTTTTAAGTAGCCACACGGTTCGAAAACATATTGCTAATATTTATGCTAAATTGCATGTGAGTTCGAAAGCGCAAGCAATAAATTTAGTGCACAAGAAAAAATGGTTTGAAGTATAGCGTGTTTTACTTTTCTTGAAAGGATTTTTTATTCGAATTTAGATGAACTAATTTCTTAACTGAATCGGAAGGGTACTACGAATATTTTCCAGTTGAAATTGCTCCCTATTCGATTTTTTCATGTTTCCAAGTGTTGCCGTGTCACTCACAAAGTTTTGTAAATAATAGGTCCCTTTGTATTTTTCATGCTCTAAAAATTTAACCATTTCTTGCAAATCATCCTGACTGTGTAAGTCCGAATGAAGTGTTGAACGCACCTCAAATGGGAAGTTGTAACCTATTAGCATTTTCAATGTCTCTTGAAATTTTGAAAAGTGACCAGAGGAAGTTATTGCATAAAAATTATTTTGAAGTGATTTGAAATCAAGTGCTACATAATCGATGAGATTCAATTGGATAAATTGATCGATTCTCTCCGGAGATGAACCATTGGTATCGATCTTCACTAATAGACCCAATTTTTTGATTTCAAGAATTAAGTCACTAATGTCAGCATGTAATGTGCACTCTCCACCGCTCAATACAACTCCATCAAGTAAATTGTTTCTTGTTCTTAAAAATGCTAGGGCCTCTTCAAAGCTAAGTTTTCCTTTTCCTTTTACGATGTCTGGATTGTAACAATATGAACATCTCATGTTGCATCCTGCAAACCAAAAAATGCAGGAGGTCTTGTCCGGATAATCCAGTAAAGTAAAGGGAGTAATGGAATAGATGGGCTTAACAGGATTTGCCTTCCGTGAAATGTGTGCGTTGTTTGTGTTCACCTTTTTTTCCAATGTTAAAACTTTCTACAGGTCTGTGATAGCCCATTACACGTGTGTAAATAAGGCATTTGGTACGATCAGTTTCGTTGAGTAATGAAGACTCAGTGTTTGATTTCATAAGTTTCTTTTGCATCGGTGCTGGTTTTTATTTGTTTTAATAATAGTTCGTCGCATGTAGGACAATATTCATGTTCACCTGATAAGTATCCGTGATGAGGGCAAATACTAAATACAGGAGTAACTGTGATGTAGGGAAGGCGGAAATTTGAAAGTACTTTTTTAACTAAATTTCTGCAAGCCTCCGGACTACTGATTTTTTCTCTCATGTATAAATGCAATACAGTGCCGCCCGTATATTTACACTGAAGCTCATCCTGTAAAAGCAATGCTTCAAAGGGATCGTCTGTATGGTCAACAGGAATCTGTGAGCTGTTGGTGTAATAGATGTTTTCATTTTCTCCTGATTGAATGATCTCAGGATATCTTTTCTTGTCTTCTTTTGCAAAACGATAGGTGGTACCTTCTGCCGGAGTGGCTTCAAGATTATACAAGTTTCCGGTTGCCTCTTGGAACGATTGCATTTTACTGCGGATGTGATCCAATATTCCTGAAGCAAAATTAATTCCGGTAGCTGTGATTATATTTTCTCGGCTTTCGCTAAAGTTGATGATCATTTCATTCATTCCGTTTACTCCAATAGTGGAGAAATGATTTCTAAAATGACTAAGGTATCTTTTGGTATATGGAAATAAGCCGAGGTCGTACATCTCTTGGATGAATTTGCGCTTTTTTTCTAATGTAGATTTGGCAATCAGTAAAAGTTTGTCAAGTTTCTTGTAGAGTTCGGTCTTATTTCCTTGATGTAAATATCCAAGTCGGGCCATATTCAAAGTAACAACACCAATGCTTCCTGTCATCTCAGCACTACCGAATAATCCATTTCCTCTTTTTAAAAGCTCTCGTAAATCAAGTTGTAATCTGCAGCACATGCTTCTAACAGCGTTAGGCTTATAAGCGCTTGGATTTTCAATTCGATTTCCATTCACGTCCAATAGATATTGACTGCCAATAAAGTTTTGAAAGTAGGAGGAGCCGATCTTCGCAGTGTTTTCAAAAAGTAAATCGGTATTCTCGCCATACCAATCAAAGTCTTCTGTAATATTAACGGTAGGTATTGGAAATGTAAAGGGTTGTCCGTTGGAATCTCCCTCTGTCATCACTGTATAGTAGGCTTTATTAATCATGTTCATTTCCTCTTGAAAATGTTCATAACGCATGTCTTCAAGTTGAGAAACACCTCTGATGCTAGCACGCCTTAAAGTTTCTTTATCAGTAAAGTTTTGAAATAAGTGCTGATTATTTCTTGTTGGAATTTGTTCTTTTAAATCATTTGGAACAATCCAATCTAATGTAATATTGGTGAATGGAGATTGTCCCCAACGCGCCGGAACATTTAAATTGTAAACGAAGCTTCGTATAGCTTTTAATACTTCTTCAAAACTTAAGTTGTCTTTAAAAATATAGGGAGCTAAATAAGTATCAAATGAACTTAAAGCTTGCGCTCCCGCCCATTCACTCTGTAGAATTCCTAAAAAATTAGCCATTTGACCAAGTGCCTCTTTAAAATGTGATGGTGCTCTGCTTTCTACTCTGCCGCGTACACCATTGAATCCTTCGTTTAGAAGTACACGTAAACTCCAGCCGGCACAATAACCGGTTAAGCAATCCAGATCGTGTATATGTATATCCCCGTTTCGATGTGCATATCCTTCTTCAGGAGAATAAACTTTGTCGAGCCAATAATTGGCAATGATTTTACCTGCAACATTGTTGACTAAACCTGCATTGGAAAATGAAGTATTTGCATTTGCATTGATTCGCCAATCTTTTTGTCGGATGTATTCCTCAATGGTTTGTGTGCTGTCTACATACGTAGTATGCGAATTGATACCTTCTTTGTTTTCTCTCTGTAGTTTTCTTGTATGGCGGTAAAGCATAAAGGATTTCATGACAGCAAAATGCCTTTTTTCAAAAAGTGTTTTTTCAATGGCATCTTGAATTTCTTCTACACTCCAAGTATCTTTACGTTCAAGAATGGTTAAGATAGACGCATAAACTGTAGAATCAAGTATTTTATTTGCACTATTGAATCCTTTGTTTATCGCATCGTTTATCTTGTGTGTTTCGAGTAGTCGATATTCG
>Ga0209181_10006194_pt1 | contig 16885 bp, 17 predicted proteins | sample MAT05_FD_187208 | JGI IMG/M metagenome (GOLD analysis project Ga0209181, IMG submission 187208) | Freshwater microbial communities from Lake Fryxell liftoff mats and glacier meltwater in Antarctica - MAT-05 (SPAdes) (version 2) | ecosystem: Environmental > Aquatic > Freshwater > Ice > Liftoff...
ACTGGCAAATTACCAATATATCGGCGGGCAATGGGTATTATGCAATTTTTTCACCAAACTTGCCGGCATTTAATACAACTGTAACACCAGGCAGCAACCCTGCATGGACAACGCAAAACCTGGGAGCCAATGGTGCCGGTGCTTTAGACAGCGGAACAGAAAGTGATATTGATAGTGATGTTACTGCTACAGGAGCAAATGCAGGAAGAACAGCAGCTTTCAATATTGTATCCGGAGATAATTTCCCGAATATTGACGCAGGCATAATAAACTGGGCTTCAAACAATGTTTTACCAATTCAACTGGTAAGTTTTACTGCGCAGCCACAAGGAAATAATGTGCAGCTAAGCTGGGTTGTAGCAACTGAAATTAATGTTGCCAAATACGAAGTGATCTACAGTACAAACGGTACAAATTTTAACAGTATTGGTAGCCAGTTGGCAACAGGCAGCCGCAACTATAGCCAGTTACATACTTCGCCTCAGCCCGGTTTAAATTATTACCGCCTCAAGGTTACCGACATTGATGGATCAGTTTCTTACAGCGAAATACGCAAAGTAAATTTTGGTAAGACCGATGATAAAGTAGCATTGTATCCCGTACCGGCTAAAACTTTTGTAAACATTACTTTTAGTGCAGGCATGATAAACAAACCGGCAATAGTCAGTATCCTTTCAATTGATGGTAAGTTGCAACTGCAACAGACCATATCGGCCCTTAGCCAGACAGAAACAATAAATGTAAGCAAGTTGGCAAGCGGAAAATACATTGTTAGTATCATGATCAATGACGAAACTATTAACAGGCAGATTGAAGTAATTAGGTAAGATTTATTTTTTTTTACTGGCCACCCTTCTGAAAAGCAGGGTGGCTTTTTACGTTATATGAGGCATTTCAAATATGCTGTTTTTGTCCTTTTAGATAATGCCTCCGTTTGCAAAAACGCTCTTTTTTGCCAATTTGGCTGCTTTATTGTTTTAGCATAGTATTTGAAAACCATAATGGAATATATTTGCTCTAACTAATACTATACTATGAACTTTGGAAAAGAATTCGAAAAATACGCTGTAAAACATAAAGGCATCAATAGCAATACACTGGATAGTTATCTCAGGCATACCATCCCGAGTGCTGTTGCTCAAATCCCCCCTTCGGGGGGTGGGGGGGCTGTTACCAATCTTACTCCCAACATCATTGAAGAGCGCCCCATGAATGTAGCCGTAATGGACGTTTACAGCCGTTTGATGATGGACAGGATTATCTTTTTGGGATACCCCATCAATGATGAAGTAGCTAACATTGTTACAGCGCAATTACTCTTTTTAGAAAGTACCGACCGTACCCGTGACATACAGATGTACATCAACTGCCCTGGTGGTGGTGTGTATGCCGGCCTGGGTATGTATGATACCATGCAGTTTATTACGCCCGATATTGCAACCATTTGTACAGGCATGGCTGCCAGTATGGGGCAGGTATTAATGTGTGCCGGAGCAAAAGGAAAGCGCACTGCCTTAAAGCATAGCCGCATCATGATGCACCAGCCAAGTGCAGGGGCAGGTGGACAGGCAACCGATATTGAGATTACTGTAAATGAAGTAAAGAAAGTTAAGCACGAATTGTATGAGATCATTGCTTTTCACAGTGGCCAACCGGTTGAAAAAGTTGCGATAGACTGCGACAGGGATAAATGGCTTACTTCTGGCGAAGCAAAAGAATATGGCTTGATTGACGAAGTGCTGATAATGAATCAGCGTAAACAAAAGAAAGACTAAAAATAAAACAACCCCGTTATGAATTTTTATAAAAACAATAATACCCGTTTTGAAGATGAGGAAAAACCCGATGGCATGCCGGAAAACCCCATGGAGAAAATGATGAGCAGCTGGCAGTTTGATAAAAAATTTATTGAGCAGCGCAAGGTTTTTTTATGGGGTGTGGTAGATGATAAAAGTGCAAAAGATATTACCAACAGACTAATGTACCTGGAGGCAATTGATCCAGGTAAAGAGATCACTTTTTACATCAGCAGCCCGGGCGGTATGGTTACCAGCGGTATGGTTATTTATGATACCATGCAGATGATCAGCTCACCGGTTAGCACGGTATGTATGGGCATGGCTGCCAGTATGGGTAGCATATTGCTTAGCGGTGGTGCAAAAGGCAAACGCTTTATCTTTCCAAATGGAGAAGTAATGATACACCAGCCAAGCGGTGGCGGACAAGGAACCCATGCCGACCTGGAAATAATGGCAGGACAAATTAAAAAGACCAAACTGATGGGTGCCGAAATTTTGGCAAAAAACTGCGGACAAACCGTTGAAAAAGTGATGAAAGATTTTGACCGTGATTACTGGATGGATTCCAAGGAATCGATTGATTATGGCATTGTAGATGCCGTTTTAACGAAAATATAGAGCATGTCACAATAATTTATATTTAAAGCCTCTTTTTTGGGGCTTTTTTTATCATACCTGAACTACAAATTTTAAAGAAGTACTTACAATTTAAATGCAACGTTATAGACAGAAAACATGTCTAAACGGTTAAACAAATTGCTTTTTCGTAAGTTTGCATGTTGATGATAAGTGCGATACCGATAAATCGAATTTAAATTATGGCTAAACAACAAACTTTACATTGTTCTTTTTGCGGCCGCAACCGCGATGAAGTTAAAATTCTCATTGCCGGCCAGGATGGCCATATTTGCGAAAACTGTGTAGAACATGCCGAAGAAATTATTGAGCAGGAGCTGGGATCTACCAAAGAAACCAAGCATAGTGCCATAACTGCACATAAACTTACGGTAAGAAAACCGGTAGAGATAAAAAAATTCCTGGATGATTATGTGATTGGGCAGGATGATGCCAAAAAAATACTGGCAGTGGCAGTTTACAATCACTACAAAAGGCTCAATCAAAAAGTTGAGAATGATGTAGAGATTGAAAAAAGTAACATCATTATGGTTGGTGAAACCGGTACCGGAAAAACATTATTAGCAAAATCAATTGCCCGTATGCTTAACGTGCCCTTTGCAATTGTGGATGCAACTGTTTTTACCGAAGCTGGTTACGTGGGCGAAGATGTGGAAAGTATGCTCAGCCGTTTGTTACAGGCCTGTAATTATGATGTACCATCTGCAGAAAAAGGTATTGTTTTTATTGATGAGATTGATAAGATTGCCCGTAAAAGTGATAACCCTTCAATCACAAGGGATGTAAGTGGCGAAGGTGTGCAACAGGGATTATTAAAATTACTGGAAGGTACCGAAGTGTTGGTACCACCGCAGGGCGGACGTAAACACCCGGAGCAAAAGCTGATAAAAGTAAACACCCAAAACATACTCTTTATTTGCGGCGGTGCATTTGATGGTGTAGATAAAATTATTGCACGCCGTGTAAATACCAATGCCATTGGCTTTAATGTAAATAAAGAATTGCAGGAATACCAGCAGGATAACCTGCTTCATTTTGTAAATGCAGTTGATCTGAAACATTTTGGTCTGATACCAGAACTGCTTGGCCGTTTACCAGTAGTAACTTACCTCAATCCGCTGGATGCTGTTACCTTACGCAGCATTTTAACTGAGCCCAAAAATGCGTTGATAAAACAGTTTACCCGCTTATTTGAAATAGAAGGTATAGAACTTAAATTTGAACCCGCCGTTTTTGATTTTATGGTTACCAAGGCACTGGAATATAAGCTGGGTGCCCGTGGCCTGCGCAGCATCTGCGAAAGTATACTTACCGATGCTATGTTTGAACTGCCTTCTCAAAAATTAAAAGAGTTTGAAGTTACGCTGGAATATGCCCAGCGCAAATTCGGCAGCAGTAAATTGAGTATGCTAAAGGTGGCGTAGTACATGGTCTGACGCCCTCGTCTGACCATATTTAAATACTTGTAATGTAGCGTATAATGAAAACTATATTATTTGCAATTATCCTTTTCCTTTCATCTTCTTATAGCTTTGCACAGATCAAAGTCCCAACTTATATTTTTGGCAGGGCTGATGAGGAATTTTCCGGAGCAATACATAAAGGTGGAGGAACTGAATTTTTTCAGTTTTTTGCTGACTCTACATTTACTTTAACAAAATACAGTTCTGTTTCTAAATACTTTTACCAGATTAAAAAAAACGAACACAGGGGTAAATATGTAAAAACTGCTGATACACTTTTTCTCATCGATTCTGCTTCAATTGGTTATCCTTTTACTAAAGACAGCAGTCACTTTAATGCTTTGGTTAAGGATGTGGCCTTAAGACTTTATCCGGCTAAAATTGTTTTGACAAAAGATAAGGATACATTCATAACTAAAGCTACATACCTCATCTATTTGAATATCACCAGGGAATTAAAAAGCCTGGATCTTTTAAATATAATTAACCTAGAAATGGAGTACAACCATTTTTTGATGGAAAGATTTTGGTAACGATCACCTGATAACTAATACTTCCCCTTTAATCATTGGAGAACCATTTTTTAAATCAATTACATAAACATAAGTACCGGTGGCGGCTTTTTTCCCTTTGTAATTACCATCCCAATAATCGCTTGCACCGTTTGATGCAAAAACAAGTTCGCCAAAACGGTTAAACAACAACAGTTTTGCCTGTGAGTAAGCTGACAGTGCTTTAATTTCCCACCTGTCATTTTTGCCATCTCCATCTGGTGTAAAAGCATTGGGTATAAAAAGATCATTAAAAACTTTTATCAAAACAGTATCTGTTGATACGCCGCATCCTAAGCCAGATACGGCATGTAACGTGTATTCAATATCCCTGTTGGGTTGTGTGATTGGACGTATACTTAAAGGATCATTCAGGAAATCAACCGGTGACCAGAAATAATTTATTCCGGCAGTATCTAAAACAGCATTCAGCAAAGCAGATTGTCCGTTTATCAACACTAAATCTTCTCCGGCATATACAACCGGTTTTTTAAAAACAGAAATTTTAACCTGCAATGAATCGGTACAGGCATTGGCGCCAGTTGCTGTTACTGTATAGGTAGTAGTGGTTGCAGGTTTTGCATAGGTTGATGCAGCAGCGGGGTTTGATAACCCCGTAGCAGGCGTCCATAAATAATTAATGCCTCCAGTAGCAGTAAGCATAACAGAATCGCCCATACAAAAGGATGCAGACTTTGGAAATACATCTAAAACAGGTTTTGATAAAATAGCTACCGTTGTTGATGCTGTATTAATACAACCGAACTGATCTTTTACTGTAGCCATATAATTTCCTGCACTATTCGCAGCGGCAATAAAAACCGGATTTTGTAAACCGGAAGTATAACCGGCTGGCCCCGCCCAGGCGTATGAGGCTCCGCCATTGGCTGTTAAGTTCACAGTTTTACTTTCGCAAACAGGACTGTTGCTGCCGGCAGTAGCCACCGGTAAATCATGAATGGTAATGGTTGTAATATTTGATGCCACCCTGCAATTGATATTTGCAATATTGCCGGCTTCGGCAACTGTTAGGCGGAATTTGTAAACGCCGGTTACAGTACCAGTAAAAATATAATTGTTGGTTGTGGCGCCTGCAATATCTGTCCAGGTTACGCCATTATCTATACTTACCTGCCATTGTGAAGCAGGGTTGCTGTAACCACTGCTTACTGCCCCGGAAAGTGGGGTGTTACTGCTGCTGCCTATGCATAAATCTACATTGGTTTGGGTTGTGTTTAATACCGATGCGGTAACTTTTGGTCCGCATGGCTTAAAAGCAATATCATCCAGTGCCAGGTCGTTACCACAACCGCCGGGCGCATTGTTCCTAATGCGTATCACAACACTTGGTGTGCCGGCAGGGGTAGTAAAAAAAAGCCCATATTGATTCCAGGTAGGTGAGGTAGTTTCGGAAATGTTTCCAGTTGAATAAGTGCCCAACACATTGCCGGTTGGCGTTTCTACGGTAAAAACCAAATTGGGCCTCGTTGGTGTTGGCGGGCAAGAAGGTGTTTTTAATACATTAACAACCCAGGCAGTAAATTCATAAATGGTATTTGCACATAATCCGGTAATGGTATCCACGTAAAAGTCAGAAGGCGTTAAGGATGCATTTACCAGCATCATATAACCATTTACATCATTGGGTGTATGGTCTTCAGTTAAATTATGCCAGGTGCTTCCAAAACAATTATTAGTAGCGTTGATGATGGTATAGCTGCCATCGCTGGGGCAATCGCCTGCCGTATAGGTGTATGTGGTTTGAGAAGGCGGCAGGGCTGCACCAATACCGGTACCGGCACCAAAATTTATGTTTACAACAGCATCGCCCAGCGATCCGGTGCATACCTGAGCCTGTACTTTGTTTAACCCGCCTAGGAAAAAAATAAATAAAGTTGTGAGGTATACACCTGTTTTCATTGATTATGTAAAAATAGTTTTTATGTGCCGAAATAGTTTCAACGTAGAGCAAATATTAAAAACCGCTTATGTCACCTAAAGTCCAAATAAAACCAATTCATTTTAGGTGGTTGTGATATTTCATTTTATTTTTACACGGTTGCAAAGCTAAGCCTTGATTACTTCGACTTCGCTCAGTATTGCAGAACAGTATGTGGTACAACGATGTTGAGTCTTGAGCAAACGCCTGTACCAAAAAATATTAAATAGCAAATATTAAATAGTAAATAAAAAATGGTAGACGTTATTTTGGGATTACAATGGGGAGACGAAGGCAAGGGTAAAATTGTAGATTACTTCGCTAAAGATTATGATGTAATTGCCCGTTTTCAGGGTGGCCCAAATGCCGGGCATACTTTGTATGTGGATGGAAAGAAAATTGTACTGCACCAGATACCCAGTGGTATTTTTCATGAAGATAAAGTGAACCTGATTGGCAATGGCGTGGTTTTAGATGCCATAACTTTAAAAAAGGAATGTGATAACGTGGCAGCATTTGGGGTTGATTATAAAAAGAATTTGTACATCAGCGAAAGGGCGCATCTTATTTTACCCACACACCGGGCGCTTGATAAAGCCAGCGAACTAAGCAAAGGCAATGAAAAAATTGGCAGCACGCTAAAAGGCATTGGCCCCGCTTATATGGATAAAACCGGCCGCAATGGCCTGCGGGTTGGTAATTTATTAGACAAAAGTTTTACCACCGATTATATAAAGCTTCGCATGAAACACCAGCGCCTGCTGGATAATTTTAATTTTCAGGAAGATATTAATGCCTGGGAAGAAGAGTTTTTTGAGGCCATGGAATTTTTGCGTGAGTTTAAAATTGTGAATGGCGAATATTTTATCAACGAAAAAATACAGAAAGGGAATAAGATATTGGCCGAAGGTGCACAGGGAAGTATGCTGGATGTAGATTTTGGAACTTTCCCGTTTGTAACAAGCAGCAATACCATATCGGCCGGTGTGTGTACTGGTTTGGGTATAGCGCCACAAAAAATAAAAGAAGTGTTTGGTATATCAAAAGCTTATTGTACCAGGGTTGGCAGTGGCCCTTTTCCTACCGAACTACTTGACGAAACCGGAGAGCAACTGCGTAAAACCGGAAACGAGTTTGGAAGTACCACCGGCCGTCCACGCCGTTGCGGCTGGATTGACCTGGTTGCCCTGCAGTTTGCCTGTATGATAAACGGGGTTACTCAAATAATTATGACTAAAGCCGATATATTGGATGAACTGGAGGAACTGAAAGTGTGCAACAGCTATAAAATTAATGGCAAAGAAATTGGCTATGTGCCTTTTCAAATGAACAAAGTGGATATTGAACCGCTATATAAAACATTTGCAGGCTGGCAGAAAGACATAACTTCCATTACAGAATTTGATGTGCTTCCGGCCGAAATGAAAACCTATATTGATTACCTGAACAAATTTTTGGGTGTACCTGTAAAGTACATCAGCAACGGGCCGGGCAGGGATCAATTGGTTATTGCATAAAAAAAATAAAAAAACTTTGAATTTTATTTGGCTATGTAAATCAGATTTGGAAATTTTACAGAATTAATCCCCATTGAATTATGACTTTAATAACAGATGACACAAAGACTACTACAGTTACAGCAGGGTTTGCAACTGTAGTTAATGCTGCAAAAAAAGCGGCCAAACCTAAAGATGATGACGGCGACGATGACGATGATCTGGATGACGACGATGATGCGCCCTCGCCAAAGAAAAAATCTGCAACAAAGAAAAAAGCTGCTGATGACGATGAAGATGATGATGTAGAAAAGGAAGACGACTGGGAAAAGGCTGAGGAGGATGATAGCTGGGATCCGGATTTTGATGAATTTGATGTGCCTAAATCCGTTGGTAAAAAAGCTGCTGTTAAAAAACCAGGCAAAGGAAAAGAGGATGATGATGATGAGTTTAAAGTGGATGATGAGTTCAGCGATCTGGGTTTGGATGATGGCAATGATTTTGATGATGATGAAGATGATTTTTAACCTGCCTGCCGTACAGGCAGGTGCAGTATTCAGCAACGGGGTAAAATAAGCACGTGAAAAAAAGTATTTCTTTTCCTGTTGACGACTTTAATATCTTTAAAATAAAAATGTTGAATTGGGTAAACCGGTTCAACATTTTTTGTTTGCTTGATAACGGGCATTACGATTTTAGTAAACCGGCTTTTGAATGCCTGCTGGCTGCGGGATCAAAAGCCAATGTTGAAATGCAAGCCGGAAAGGCCTTCGATGCATTGCGATCTTTTTACACAGAAAATAAAAACGAATGGCTGTTTGGTCATTTGGGCTACGATCTTAAAAATGAGACAGAAAAATTAAGCTCTAACAATGCTGATGGTATTGGTTTTAGCGACCTCCATTTTTTTGTACCCGAAATTGTTCTTGAACTGAATGACAAAGAAGTAACAATACATGCTGATGGCGATGCCGCAATTATTTTTGATACCATACTTGCCTGCCCGGGCACAATTAATGAATGTATAAAGTCTAAAATTATTGTTCAGCATAAAATAAGCATAGAAAATTATATTGGTATAATTGAAAAATTAAGACAGCACATTTTACGGGGCGATTGTTACGAAATAAATTTTTGCCAGGAATTTTTTGCAGAAAATGCAGAAATTGATCCGTCGTATATCTACAGCCGGTTAACAGAACTTTCTCCCAATCCCTTTTCCGTATTTTATAAATTGAATACCCGCTGGTGTTTATGTGCAAGCCCGGAGCGGTATTTAAAAAAAGAAGGAAACAGAATTATTTCTCAACCCATAAAAGGAACCAGCAAAAGAAATACAGCAAATACTGCTGAAGATGAGAAGGCGAAAAATTATTTAAGCGAAAGTGAAAAAGAAAAAAGCGAAAACGTAATGGTGGTCGATCTGGTGCGTAATGATTTAAGCAGGATCTGTAAGCCCGGAACGGTACAGGTGGATGAACTGTTTGCTGTTTATAGTTTTCCGCAGGTACACCAGATGATAAGCACGATAAGCGGAGAATTGGAAGCAGGCAATGATTGGATAGATAGTATTGAAGCTACCTTCCCCATGGGCTCTATGACGGGGGCACCTAAAAAAAAGGTGATGGAATTAATTGAGCAATATGAACAAACTAAACGGGGTTTATTTTCCGGTGCAATCGGGTATGTAAAGCCCGATGGAGATTTTGATTTTAATGTAGTTATACGCAGCATACTTTATAATGCAGCCAATAAATATCTTTCTTTTCAGGCGGGTGGCGGCATTACATATAATAGCCACCCGGCATTGGAGTATGAAGAGAGTTTGTTAAAAGCAAAGGCCCTAATGAAAGTGTTAGAGTAGGGTGAGCCACCTCTTAAAAAGTGGCTCACCCGGTTTTACTTCAATGAGCGCCGCAGCCTTGTTTTCCTACAAGCGGCATATCAAGGTCTTCCAGAATTTTGATACATTTTTGTGGTAATTCAGAACGGGCTCATGGTTCTCGTCGGGAGACGGGCGGGGCGTAAGAATAGTAAAGTATTTTAAATATAGAACAGTAAGCGTTACAGTTGCGGCGGCGGAATTACATCCAAAAAGGATTTTGGTTAGTATTAAATATTCTATAAATGTAAATGAACTTTTCTTCTATAATTTCATAAACAATAATGAAGGGGAATTTTTTAACCACACGATACCTGATATTCTCGTAGAGAAATGAGCCAGATGCAGGAATATTTTTTAGTTGATTAAAAATAATCTCGATGGCTAATTTAAATTTTTTACCGAGTCCAGTTTGTACTTTATTGTAATAATCAATTGCGCTTTGAATATCACTAAATGCCTTTGAAGAAATTTTTATTTTATAAGTCATGTTATCAGCTTACAAGTTTGTCTTTAACTTCATCCCAATCTAACATATAATCAGGATTATTTTTAGCATTCGTTCTTTCTAATTCTACTAATGCTATTTGTTCTTTTGTTAAACTAAAATCTTCTTCTACGAAGGGTTCAACTACAAACTCAAATTTCTTTAAAAGCTCCATCATAAATGGAACTTGTGTTTCAGGAATATTAAATGATACTTGTGGCATAATAATAATTTTGAAATATAAATTTACAATTTTTTTTGCATTTTTGGTTTGCGATGCCTTGCAAAACTTCGTAAGTCTTAGATTACCGGGGCAACCAAAAAAGGTGATGGAATTAATTGAGCATTACGAGCAAACCAAACGTGGTTTATTTTCCGGGGCGATTGGTTATGTAAGGCCCGGTGGCAATTTTGATTTTAATGTAGTGATACGCAGCATACTTTATAATGAAGCCAATAAATATCTTTCCTTTCAGGCGGGTGGGGGCATTACTTATAACAGCGAACCTGCATTGGAATATGAAGAGAGCTTGTTGAAGGTAAAGGCGATGATGAAGGTGTTGGAGTAGGGTGAGTCACCCCTTAAAGGGTGGCTCACCCGGGTTCATATTTTCAGGCGAGTCTTCACACTGGGCCAGTCTGTGGCTGCGGAACTCGCCGTGCTACGAAGTAGATTATTCTTTACCAGTCATGCCGGTTAATAAGCAAATACTTTTTAGTTGTGTCCATTTTTTCTTATCACATTTTATAGAGCTGTAGGATGTGGATTTGAGCATCTTAACTTAATAGCGGCGAGTCTCACGGCCATACAAAACCCATGCGTGGAGACTCGCCTAAGAATCTTAATTTTTTGAGAGGTAGACTCGGAGGGGAAGGAGGCAGGCTTTGATTTTAATGTGGTGGTACGCAGCATACTTTATAATGCTACAGATAAATATCTTTCCTTTCAGGCGGGTGGCAGCATTACCTATAACAGCAACCCGGCATTGGAATAAAATGCTGAAAATTTTTTCTGGTAATTGAGGGCAGTCTTATGGTTACCGCTTGTCGGGAGAAGGGCGGGGGAGTTGGGATTGTAAAGTATTTTAAATTTAAAACAGGGAGTGGAACACCTGCGGCTGCTAAAAAAACTATTACCTGCCACTCTTCCTCTTCACTTTTCTAGGCGCTGGGTATGTTGTTGACTGATTTGCCGGCGGCTCAGGATTATCGCCCAGTAAAAGCTGTACGCTTTCATTTAGTATAACGTACTTATTGGCAATAAACAGTTGCATTTTATCAGAAGGCAAACGCAGATCGTAATTACCGTTCATGCTCATCATATTGTCGAAACCTGGATTGTAACGGTTAAAGGCTACAATATCCATCGAAAGATTTTTTGAAATAATGAGTGAATTAAATTTGCCCGAAATAGTTTGGGTAGATGCAAATTCTTTTTCTTCGTCGCTTAAGTTAGGTTTGATATCATAAGGATTTGCTCCACCACCCATTTGAATACCGGGGTTAAAAGAACCACCTGTTGCCTGCGTGGTAACTCCGCCTGCACCTTCCATTACATAATGCGTAGCAATAAATTTCTTTACATAATTCCTGCTTTCGCCGGGCAGGTAATACTGCAGCGACCAGAAATTTTTGCTCCCGCTGTTTCGGATGGCTTTGTTTACGTTGCCCAAGCCACCATTGTAGCTTGCCAAAACCAATAACCAATCGTGATAAACTTTATACGAGTTCAGTAAATATCTGGCTGCTGCATGTGTGCTTTTTACATAGTCACGTCTTTCATCAACATAAGCATTTACCACCAGTCCATATTGCCGGGCTGTTTCGGGCATAAACTGCCAGGGGCCTGCGGCACCCACCCAACTGGTGGCACCTGTTTTTAAATTACTTTCTATTACTGCAACATATTTTAGTTCCCTCGGCAAACCATACTGACTTAAGATATTATCAATCAAATTAAAATAAGGCTGGCCCCAGTTCTTCATTTGCAGCAGGCTTTTAGAATGTGCATTCAGGTAATCCTGCATGTAGCTTTCGGCATTGGGGTTTATCTGCGAAGAGTAAGGTAACAGCGGATTGTAATTATATTTTGAAAATAAATTCTTAAAACCGTATTTGGTTACCTGACTGAAATAAATGACTTTTTCTTTGGGTGGCGGTGTTCTCTTCTTTAATACATCTTCAATAGCTTCATCTTCTACAGCATCGTTTATTATAGTTGTGTCTTCCGTAATTTTTGGCTGCTGCATTTCCATTATACTGCCAGCCTGTGCAGCATGCAAAAGGAGTTGTAAAAAAAGAATGGATAAAAATTGTTTCATCTGTATAATACTAATTTAACTGCTGTTGTTGTATTAAGTAATCAGCAAGTTGAAGCAAAGTTAGTTCATCTGTTTTTTTTGTCATCACCTGCAGGCCAAATGGCATGCCATTACTGTGTTTAAACAGCGGTATCGAAATACCTGGAATACCGGTTAAATTGGCAAATACGGTAAAAATATCTGCCAGGTACATGGCAACCGGATCCGTATTTTTTTCACCAATGGTAAAAGCTGTCGTTGGGCTTGTTGGCATTATAACTGCATCATAATCAATGAATATGGCATCGGTTTTATCAGTTAATAAGCGGCGTACCTGCTGTGCTTTACTGAAGTAAGCATCATAATATCCACTACTTAAAACAAAGGTACCCAACATGATTCTGCGCTGCACTTCTTTGCCAAAACCCTCACTTCTTGTCTGCTTATAAAACTCTGTTAAATCTTTATTATTGCCTTTAGCCTGGTATCCGTAACGTATTCCATCGTACCTGTTTAAGTTACTGCTGGCCTCAGCGGTAGTAAGTACGTAATAGGCCGGTACCACATAATCAAGCAAATCAAAATCAAGTTCAGTTACCGTATGCCCGTTTGATTTTAATGTTTCAATAAGGTTTAAAATATTTTCTTTTATTTCTTTATCCAGTGATGGATGATGTAAAGCCTCTTTAAAATAAGCAATTTTATATGTTGAATGCAGATTTTTAATTACGCTATCTACCAACTGCCAACTGCCAACTGCCAACTGCAACGCTGTACTATCATACTCATCTTCGCCACTCATAATCTCCAGCAACAAAGCAGTATCGCCAATTGTATTTGCAAAAATGCCCACCTGGTCAAACGAAGATGCATAAGCAATCAACCCATAACGGGAAATGCGGCCATAAGATGGCTTTAAGCCAATGATGCCGCAGAAGTCTGCCGGCTGCCTTACAGATCCGCCGGTATCGCTTCCCAGGCTGGCCATGCACAAACCAGCCTGAACGGCTACAGCACTGCCGCCAGATGAACCACCCGGCACTTTGGTATTATCCAGCGCATTTAAAACATTGCCATAAACAGAATTTTCGTTGGAACTGCCCATTGCAAATTCATCGCAGTTGCAGGCACCAATAATAATCGCATCCTCATCAAGCAGGCGTTGCACTGCAGTGGCTGTGTATAAACTTGTAAAACCTTCCAGTATTTTTGAAGAAGCAGTAACGGCGTGGCCTTTGTAGCAGAGTACGTCTTTAATGGCAATAACCACGCCATGCAGCCTTTTCAGTGGTTGGCCACTTGTTCTTTTTTCATCCAGTTTATTTGCCTGTTGAATTGCTTCTTCAGCAAATATTTCAGTAAATGCATTTAGCTTTTTATGTGTATCAATTTGTTGCAGATAAAACTGCACCGTATCAGCACATCTTATATTACCTGCTGTAAGATCTTGATGATATTGTTTTATATCACTGAATATAAACATAGTAAGTTACTCATTTCCTTTATAAAAATCGGCTGAAGTGTTCCCGTAAAAAGAGATACACTTCAGCCGAAAAACGGGATAAAATTTCCCGGATTAAGTAGTTTTATTTGCCGGGTCTTTTTCTTTCATACCCTCTTCAATTTCATTCTTAACATTGTTTTTGGCATCAGTAAATTCACGCATTCCACGACCAACGCCTCTCATAAGTTCGGGTATTTTTTTACCGCCGAACATTAATAAAACAACAATAATAATAAGAATCCACTCGCTGCCACCAGGCATTGAAAGCAAAAAGATGTTGTCTAAAATTGATAAATTCATAATTTAAATTTAGACAGCAAAGATAAATCAATTATTGACTAACCCTGCTATTAAATATAGCTAAGTTAACCGTTGATTAACGGTCATTTGAATCAATAAAAATGATAAAATTTTAGCGGAGGTAGTTTTTACCACACCTGGCTTTGCCATTAGCGGCCTGCTCAACAGTGATGCCCCGGGCACAGGAAACAAAAAAAGCTACAGTAAATAACACAATAATTGAAAGAATGATCCTTCTCATGGTTTAATTTTTTAGAGTTTTAAAAAATAATCAGTGGTAAAGCTTTTGCGAAGGATGGGAGGATTGATTGTGTTTTCAAATGCAATAATAATACCAATTTCGCATATTTGCAAAATAAAAGGGTGAAAATTTTAAATTTTCACCCTTTTCAGTATTATAGTTAAATAATTTATTATTTTTTTGCAACAGCTCTTCTTTTTTCGCTGATACGGGCACTTTTTCCGCTTCTGTCACGCAGGTAGTACAATTTTGCACGGTTTACATTACCTACTTTGTGTAAAATAACGCTTTCGATATTTGGAGAAAATGCCGGGAATAAACGCTCAACACCTACACCATCGCTCATTTTACGAACTGTAAATGAAGCAGTTGCGCCGGTACCCTGGCGTTTAATTACGTCGCCTTTGAAGCTTTGAATACGCTCTTTGGTACCTTCTACAATTTTATAATTAACAGTTACGTTATCGCCTGCTTTAAAATTAGGAAGTTTTGCTTTTCCTTTTGTGTCTAATTGTTCGTGAACAAATGCTACTGCGTTCATATTATTTGATTTTTTACGGACGGCAAAGGTAGGAGTTAATATTGAATATTGAATATGGAATATCGAATATTTTTTACCTCGCTACGTTTACCGATCTCTTTTCCCTGATTACCGTTACTTTTATTTGACCAGGGAAGGTCATTTCGGTTTGTATCTTTTGTGCTATTTCAAAACTTAATTTTTCGCTATCGCCGTCGGTCACTTTATCAGCTTCTACAATTACCCTCAGCTCACGACCGGCTTGTATGGCATAAGCTTTTTCCACTCCGGTATAACCCATAGCCATGGTTTCCAGGTCCTTAATACGCTGAATGTATTGCTGCATGATCTCACGCCTTGCACCCGGCCTTGCACCGCTGATGGCATCGCAGGCTTGTATGATGGGAGAGATAACATATTGCATTTCCATTTCATCGTGGTGAGCGCCAATAGCATTTACTACTGCAGGATTTTCGCCATATTTTTCGGCCAGTTTGGCTCCTAGCAGAGCATGACTTAATTCAGTTTCTTCATCTGGTACTTTACCTATATCATGCAGTAAACCGGCTCTTTTAGCTAGTTTTGCATTCATGCCCAACTCGGCAGCCATGATGGAGCAGAGATTAGCCGTTTCACGACTATGCATTAACAGATTTTGGCCGTAAGAGGAGCGGAAACGCATACGGCCAATCATTCTTATTAGTTCTTTATGCAGGCCATGCACGCCCAGTTCCATAGCAGTGCGTTCACCAATTTCCATTACCTGATCGTCAATTTGTTTTTTGGTTTTTTCTACCACCTCTTCAATACGTGCAGGGTGAATACGGCCATCGGCAACCAGACGCTGCAGCGATAAACGGGCAATTTCCCTGCGTAGTGGGTCGAAAGAAGAAAGTACAATGGCCTCAGGCGTATCATCCACAATCAGATCTACACCGGTAGCGGCTTCTATGGCACGTATGTTACGTCCTTCACGGCCAATGATAGAGCCTTTTATTTCGTCGCTTTCTAAATTAAATACGGTGATAGCGTTTTCTATGGCAGCCTCGGCAGCGGTACGCTGTATGGTTTGAATTACGATTTTACGGGCCTCTTTGGTTGCCTTTAATTTAGCGTCTTCAATAATTTCCTGCTGTATAACCAGGGCTTTTGTATGGGCTTCCTGCTTCAGGCTTTCAATTAATTGCGCTTTGGCATCTTCGGCACTCAGGCCGGCTACTTTTTCCAACCTGCGGATATGTTCTTCCTGGTGTTTTTCCAGTTCGGTACGCTTGGTGTTTACAATTTCGGTCTGCCGGTTAAGATTTTCCTTAATTACCTCGTTATCCTTTATCTGTTTTTCAAGATTCTGGTCTTTTTGATTAAGCGACTGTTCTTTTTGCTTGATGCGGCTTTCGCTTTCAACCAGTTTCTGGTTGCGTTGTAGTACATCCCGTTCGTGATCGGCTTTAAGCTGCACAAATTTTTCTTTGGCTTCTAAAAGCTTTTCTTTTTTTAGGTTTTCGGCCTGTAAATTTCCGTCGGCGATGATTTTTTGAGCCTGTTGCTCAGCATCTGCTACTTGTTTTTGAGTATTTTTGGCAAAAACCAGTTTACCCAGTATGATGCCCAATATCAGCGCAGCTGCGCCAATGATAATGTATAGTATTATCGCTTCCATTAATTGTTTTGGTTTTAAAACGGTTCAAAATCATATATAACTCCCCTTTACCCATATCAGTTAAATGAGATGTTTAGCCTACGAAGATAAGTAATTTGTTTGGAGAA
>Ga0209181_10006195_pt1 | contig 16885 bp, 15 predicted proteins | sample MAT05_FD_187208 | JGI IMG/M metagenome (GOLD analysis project Ga0209181, IMG submission 187208) | Freshwater microbial communities from Lake Fryxell liftoff mats and glacier meltwater in Antarctica - MAT-05 (SPAdes) (version 2) | ecosystem: Environmental > Aquatic > Freshwater > Ice > Liftoff...
TCGACACGTCTCCATCCACTCTGACAGTTGTTCCTGTTGAGCGATATCTGGATATATGCGGTAGCGGTAATTCATCGTTAGCATAGAGCTATTATAGCATGGTTTACTCATGCTAAGCTATACAGTAAATGTATATTAAGTAAGCATCGAGCCTACTTAATATACGCTCTTGAGTCCATGTATCCCGCCGCCAAGTGAGGCACTATGGCGGCGGTCTTATAGCTCCCCGAACCCCTCATTAGATAAAACCAATCCTGTTCTAATCGATCGGAATACTCAGCTTAGAGCGCAAACCAGACCAAATAACCCATCGACTAAAAGTGTGCTTAAGACCGCGCCGCTAAATGCCCAGTGGTGAGTTTCTGCCGATCGAATAGCTCTGACACCCAAAACCAGTAACACCGTAGCTAACACTAATGCCGAGCCGATGCCCCAACCAGTTTGAATTTGCCCGATCGCTGTTTGCAAAATTGCCTGCACTGCCAGAATGTCCGTCTCGACTCGCACGATCGATTGCCAGTGGGGAATCAATCCTGTCAACCAAAAATACAGGTCGGTAATGCTCGTACCAAGCAGAGATCCTAAGTAAAACCAACCACCAACTCGATATTGCGGCTGTTTTAAAATAGCCCAAATTGCCCAAGGTAATGCCAAAGCTTCGATCGGCAAGTGCCATAGTGGTAGATCGCGCAACCAGCCCCAGTAAATCGAGCCGCATAACCATGTGAGGCTAAATCCCCAAGTTAAACTACCCCAAGTTTGACGTTTGGGATGTTCTAGTAGTCGATCGGCGAATGCCAGCCAGCCGACAGTCATAATCAAGCTCAGCCAAGGGAAAAAGCGCACCATTGGAGCCTGAAAAAACACTGGCACTGAAACTAAAAAAGCCGCAACCCACCACACTGACTGATTCTCGGAAATCAAAGCTAGTAGAGATTTGCGACTTTGCCAATAATTTTTTAAGTTGTTTCTAAAGTTGTTTTTTAACTGGGGTTGAGAAGATAGCAAGATTTTCTAAAATTAGCATTTGTTATTAATACTTAACATACACTAATTTCGATCGGATCAACCTGACTTTTTCTTGCCGAACTTGATTTGAATCGATCGGGATTATTTTTTACATTCTGGTCGAAGCCTAAATCTAGTCTGCTATTTCAGTAAGATCACGCGATCTCTAAACTTATTTGCTAGCTTTATGTCGAAAGTTAGAACCTGAGTATCGGCCTGAATTGCTGCGGCAACGAACAATGTATCGTAAAACGAGTGACTTGCTTCGACTGCAAGCTTGAGCGCAACATCTCGAATATGAGAACTCGGAATTGTCAGATCGACTAATGCTTCGACATCTTGAAGTGCATCCAAGCCAGCTTGCAAAGGTAGTTGGCGAAACTGAATCCATTGCCACACCACATTACCCAACTCCGCAAATAACGAATCAGGGGCGACAATCTGAGCCGCAGATTCTAGAGCTGAGATCGATTGTTCGTATTTATCTTCAACATGAAGCAGAGCATAGGCAAACACCATGGTATCAATTACCATTTGGGTCGCCCTTCCTCTTTCCACGCCAGTACTCGATTCTCTTGTTCGATCGGTAACTTCTCAGTGCGTTGACGGAGCCGTGCTAACACCTCAACACGCTGACCATAGCGAATTTGCAACAGATCGCGGACTTCTTGCTCCATCGAAATCCCTTTCTGTTCTGCCAAATGTTTGATTCGATCGACTACTTCGTCGGAAATGTTACGGATAGTAATTGCTGCCATCTAATTTTCTGCTTCTTTTTTGGCATCATATGAGTGATAGCATAATGATAGCATTCACTAAATCTGCGAGTGATTTAAGTTGGTTTGGCTTCTTCTTTTTAATTTTAATTTCTCGTTAATCATTAATAGTGATCGGTTGCCTCGATTAGTTCGATCGGGACAAAGGTTTCCTTCGGCAACAGAATTAGTTGAGAGTAAACTAACTTGCCACTCATATCATCGCGGTTTACTGCAATACCCATCGGACGGGGCAACTGAGACGCATATGTGTCTACATAAAATCGATAGACCTGTTTCGCAGCCCTGATGACAACTGGATCGACTTTGGCTTCAACCTCTTGTCGATTTGGATATTCGATCCGTTGAGACGAGTAGGACACTGTAATTTATCCCCTTACCATGATTAATTTCCCTGCACTTTAGTACTTCCCTTGCATTTACGCAAGCTTTGTGGGGAGATTATACACGAGCTACGGAAATTTGGTTCGATCGAGCCTATTTTTATGCGATAAGAGCTATTCAGTCACAACCTTGATTCTAAATAATTCGCTGTAGAACATTTGCGGAAAATCTGCCCCTTCATCGCCCTTAGTACGAATACTAGAGACAACATCGATTAAATAATTTACAAACTTGCTATTTTCCATCTGCAATTCATAACTTAGCTCTGCGTTGCCTTCAAACTCAACTCGGCAAAGCGTTAGATCGGATGGAAGCGTGGCAACTTTCCATTTAGCTGAGAAAGGAATTGGCGCAGTTCCTTCAACCTGACGCTCACCCTGCATTTCGCCTTGTTTATAAAGAGAAATTGCATAGGGCAGTGCTTGTTTGCGATTTGGGTCTTTATAGTAAGGCAGATAGGGGAATACAGCTTGTTGCTCGGCTGCCTTTAAATCTATTGGCATAGTAGTTGGAAGCTATTAACAAATTGAGTTGACACTTGATTGATATTTGATTGCAACTTGTGAGTTGGGATAGATTAGTCCTGTAACCTCGGAAATATTCTGTTAACTACTTTTAAGGATATACAGGACTAATGTTACTTTGGTTCGATCGAATGGATATTCTAAGCAGAGACTTTATCAATCACCTTGATTTTGCCATCTGGTTCTACTGTCCAGACATCGTAACTGCCTTTAACATCGCCAAACTCATCGAGGTCAACGTTGCCGCTAGCACCCTGAAAGTCGATCTCTGTACCAGCTTTGACCAGTTTCAGAGCTTCGCAAACATCAGCAACTTCTTGACCAGGAGGATTGGCAACATCACGGATTTTGCTTTTAATCGCTTCACCCGTCGCACTCTTTGCCGATTCTGCCGCGATCGCCACTAGGGCTGCTGCGTCATAGGAGTGAGGTACAAAAGCTCCAACAGACTCGTTAGTTTTTTCCTTGAAGTTTTTGCTGAAAGTTTCCAAAGATTTACCATCAGCACCAGGAACTGTGCCGAGAGCGCCAGCCAAGATCAAATTACCATCGGGAGTTTTACCGATCGCTTTCGGAAAGTCTTCGGTTTGCACACCGTCAGTCAGCAAGATCGTGACATCTTTGGTCAAGCCTAGCTCATAGGCAGCTTTGATCAAAGGTGCGCCAGTCTCTGGGTAGAGCACAGCCGCCACGGCATCAGGCTTGCCACCAAATGCACCTCTAGCTTCAGCATCGAATGTTGTAGCTTTAGGATCGTAGCGGGTGGGATTTGCTTCATTGATAATCGTGCCGCCGAGCTTTTTAAACGCTGCCACAAACACCTTCTCAAAGCCAACGCCATAGTCGTTGTTGATTACAACAGTGGAGACTTTGCGAAAGCCTTTTTTAAAGGCAAGGTTTGCTAAAGCTGCCGCCTGATATGTGTCGGGGGGTGCTGTGCGATACCAATAGCCCTCGAAGTCACCTTTCTTTGCCCTTTCGGTAAATACGGGACTAGTGCTACCAGGAGAGATCATCACGACCTTGTTTGGGACAGCAACTGCGACCGCCGCCGTAGAAACGCCACTGGCAAACGAGCCAACGACAGCACCGACTTTATCGACTTGGATCAGCTTCGTGATTGCTTCTGCACCTGCTTGAGGTTGAGTGCGATCGTCTTCTTTGAATTCTACGATCGGTTTACCCAAAACCCCGCCACATTCATTCACGGTGCTTACCAGCAGATCGATGCCTTTGACCATCGGCGCACCGATCGAAGCCAAATCTCCTGTCGCGGGTAATAGTACTCCTAGCCTGAGTTCATCGGCGACAGCCGCAGTAGTCGCAGTTGCCATGGGGGAAGCTGTGGTCTGAGTTGTTGGTGTTTCAGATTGGCAAGCAACAATCCAGAAGCTGGTAGCCAAACCCAGAATAAACGTTAGTATGATTGAAACAAAGCGTTTCGGCATAGTTTAAAGCTGCAAATAGTTTTTAGTTGTGCTTGAACTTGTGGTTTAACTTGTGATTGAACTATAACAAAAATAGATTTAACCTTAACTATATGAAGGGTTTAGTTCGTGTTTAAGTTAGTTCAACTTTAGAATATTCATCGTTGTAATTTTACTTGGTTATGCTACCTCTAGCTGTAATTGTTGATGCTTTTATGAGGACTGACTGTGATTGATGCCCGCCGCCGTAAGGAGTTAACGAAGCTTTTAGAGCGTTTGATCCCTTTGCCGCTTCTAGCTAAGGTAGACTCTAGCGATCGAATTAACTGGGAGTTAGTCGATCAAGCTCTGGTTCATCCTACCTATTCTGCTAGCTACAACAACGATCACTTGGAATTGCTGGGTGATAGCGTATTGAAGTTGGCGGTCTCGCTATTTTTGCGTGAAACCTATAGCTCTAGTTCGGTCGGTGAAATGTCCCGCTTACGCTCACATTTAGTCAGCGATCGAGTTTTAGCCCAAATTGCTGATGGCTATAGCCTAGATCGATTTCTGGTGATGACAGAATCAGCGCGGCGTGATGTGCGCTCCGTTCGATCGAGATTAGCAGATGCCTTAGAAGCTCTCCTTGCCGCTCTCTATCTCAGTACCAACGATCTCAGCTTGATTCGTCCTTGGCTAGACACGCACTGGGAACGACTTGCCCAAGACCTCCAAACCGATCCGACTCTAGGTAACTACAAAGCTGCGCTCCAAGAGCTTACTCAGGGATATTGGAAGCAATTGCCAGAGTACCGTTCGATCGAAATTACCATCCAAATTCCCACCCAAATTGCCACGTCAGCTAGCCATCGTGAACCGATTTTCGGCTCAGAAGTCTGGTTACAAGGACGTGCTTGGGGCAGAGGGCAGGGCAGTAGCATTAAAGCCGCGCAACAATCTGCCGCCGCCCAAGCATTACAGGCAATTAGTGAACATCTAGCCGATCTAAAACCTAGCTAGATAATTGGTCTAGATACTTGGGCTTAGAGGCGTGCGCTTGAGAAGATGGTACTTACCACCAGCACTGAGAATATGAACGCGCAGATTATGAATAGTTAATGGTGCAGTGCTGCTGACCCAAACTTGATTACTGTAGGAAACTTCGCCAGGATCGACAATTGTTACCGTACCTCTGCCCATGACGCGCAAAATGTGATCTTGCTCAAAAATCGCCACTGTATCTTCGTCAATCCCGACACCTAACTTGTCAGGATAGGAGGCGATTGCTGTCATCAAGCGCACCATGCGATTACGATTGTGAAAATGCTGATCGACAATTACGTCAGGCAGAATACCCAACCCAGTGCTCATATTCACCATTTCCTTGTGGGGTGGATCGCCAGTACTGCCACCTGCAATCATATGATGCCCCATTGCCGCCGCACCCGCACTTGTGCCAGCAAGTACCATTCTGCCCTGATGTACTCGATCGCGAATTGCAATCATCAAAGGTGTTTCCCCAATTAGGGCGCAGAGCCGCAGTTGATCTCCACCCGTCATGAACACGCCTGTAAGGTTGTTCACCTTAGCTTCTAGTTCGGTTAAGTCCTGTTGAGTGGTGCGCTCTCGAATGTCAAGCACTTCAACACTAGCTGCGCCTAGCTCTGTAAAAATTTGATTGTAAATACGTCCGATCTCCTCAGGTTCACGCGAGGCAGATGGAATAATTGCGATCCGAGCAGACTCTCCGCCTGAGTTTTCGACAAAAGCTCGTAATATTTTGCGGTCTTGGACTTTATCCTCACCACCACCGATTACCATAACCGCAGACTTGATTGATTGCGAACCTGCTTGAGACATGCCTGCTCCCGATGCCACTTGACGATCTAGATTCAGCATACTAGCAGAAGGCATCACAAATTGTTTCAGTCGATCGAACTGGCGTAAGTTTTGGCTCAAATTTTGCCCTAAGTTACTACTCAATTGCTTCTGCGCCTCTCTAAAGTTACCTGAACTGCTTGTTTTAGAGGAATATTAAACCATTACTAGAACTTTCTGACAATCCAGATCTTACTAGTCAGTTGCCCATTCTTCGTTGGTGACCAAATCGAAGATACAATCGCGGAGCAAGTATTGATTGAGTTCTAGCTCTCTTTCTACAGATTCCCACTCGCGTTCGGGAAAGAATTTGGAGAGTGAAAGCAAACATTGATGCCGATCTAAGGAACCGCGTTCGACCAGCTCACGGGCTTCATCGCGAATGGCTCCAATCGAGTACTGTAAAGATTTCAGCATGGCTTTTGCCTCTCGTAATAGCTAGGTGTGGGGAGCGATTTTTATCTGTGTTGCTGAGTTGTAATCAAATATACAAAACACAGTTTCTATCAGTAATCTTACTAGATCGCTGACAGTATTGGGCAGGTATTAGTCAGGCAAAATCAGTTTTTAACGTCCCCTTAAAAATTAACTTCTTAAAAATTAACCTAGCGATAATCTTGGCTTTGGATATTTCGCATTCGGGCTTCTGGGCGTTTAAATCTATCCAATTGGGCTTCAAAAAATGCTCGATTTGCTGCTAGATGTTTGGGATTTGGATCATCTAGAGGATAGAGTAGAGCCGTTCGTAATGCCTGAATTACCGCCGAAGTCACACAATACATCGATCTTTGGAAACTAACCCCCAACTGGATCAGCATATCGTCTTGACCACGACAGTGTTTGGCGTAATATTCTACCAAATAGGGAGGAAGAAAATGCAGCATGTCTTGCATGAGCAGAGTTGGCGGAATCCCTGCTGTACCGACAGGAAAGACATCAGCATAGAGAATCCCAAAATAGAAATCTTTTTGATCTTCAGGAACTTGTTGAGTCTGAGCGTTATATGACTTTGTACCTCTAAACGGCGAAGTTCGATAAAACACTGCCTCGACATAGGGTAAAGCTGCTTCATATAGCCACATAAAGCCCTTTGATTTAGGGATGATCTCAAAAACTTCGCCGCGAATATTAACCTGATGGTAGATCGGACGACCTGAAATCGCAAAGATGCCATTTACCAAAAAATCCATCGCTTCGGGCACGCTGGAGATTTTACCCTCATCATAGAGGTCACTCATCTCAAAAAATACAGGAGCCATGATTTCCCAAAATAGCCCCAGATTTGAGTAATAAGACATCTGACGAACTTGCTCTAAGAACATGTCAGGAAAAAGTTGATAGAGTCCCATCATCACAGGATTGAATTTGAAGTATGCCCGAATTGCTTTGTCGGCATTTGCTTTATATTCATCGCTATCTAGATATGGATCGAACTGTCCACCCATGCCACGATGCCATAGCATTGCCCGCATACATTCTTCGGCAAATTCCATGTTGATTCGATCGTGCCAAAGATGATGGAAGATTTTAGGCATTTTGAGCGTTTCGCCTTTTTCCATGAATGCTAGGAGTTCTGGATGAGCAGAGCCGATCCCACGCCAGATTCTCAAATCTGCTCGATCGCCTGCATAGTGATTTTGCAGTTCTAAATATTCTTTGGGGATGAAGTATTTGAAGAAAGGCAGAGGATCGAGAAATACCTGTTCGGCAATGTAGAGCAGATTGCGCCAATAGAAGTCCATTGGTACAGCATATGCCTTGTATAAACCAATAATCTGCATCAGATTTTCGGGAGTATCGGGGAGCATCGCTCCACCTGCTTCTAAACGGTGAATTACTTCTGCAAATTCATGCTGAGAAGGAGGTAATACTGGCTTTGTCGTTTCAAGAGTTGCAGTTGTCATAGTTATATGAATCTGTATTAGGTTTTATCGGTAAGCGAAAAATTAATTCCGAGCTACTAAACTTGGACTTTGGAGCACAATTTGTCGATCGACTGATTCCACTAAACTCGCAACTAAAGAATTAGTCGTGGGTTCACTCCATTTCAACAGCCAAGAGGGTTGAATCCCTAAGAAGAAAATCAGAGCCACCAAAATCAGCGCGGGGGTGTGTTCTGCCCAAGTGACTTTGGGATAATAGGCTGTGGCATTATCTAACTTGCCAAAGCAGGTGCGATTCAGCAAAATCACAAAGTAAACCGCAGTCAGACCACTGGCAATAATACAGAGCAGCGTCAGAATTGGGAAGACCGTAAAGCTACCTTGGAAGACCAAAAATTCGGCAATAAAGCCAACTAGTCCAGGAATGCCTGCACTTGCCATACCACCAATAATCAATAGGGTGCTGGTCAGAGGTAGCCCCCGAATCGGATTGAGCAATCCATTTAGCGAATCTAGATCCCTTGTTCCGACCTTGGTTTCAATCACACCGACCAAATAGAATAGAAGTGCCAAAATCAAGCCATGACTTACCATCTGCCCAACTGCTCCGATTAAGCTCAACTTTGTCCCTGCGGCACAGGCGACAAGAACATAGCCCATGTGCCCGATCGAACTGTAGGCAACCATGCGCTTAATATCTTTTTGGGCGATCGCGGTTAAAGCGCCATAGAGCACGCTGACAGTGCCGATAATTCCTAGCGCAGGCGAAAGCTCTGCCCAGGCATCAGGCATTAGTTGCAAGCCAAACCGCACGAAGCCGTAGGTTCCTAATTTAGATAAGACTCCTCCCAACAAAATCGCCACACTAGGTGAAGATTCTACATATACATCTGGCAGCCAAGTGTGAAGTGGCACTAGAGGAGTTTTAATCCCAAATCCCACTAATATAATTGTCAGAATAATAACTTGAGTTGGGAGCGGAATCGAGCCGATCGATTGCAGGTTGATGGTGTAATCAAAACTAGATGAGCCACTTAACCATGCCAAGCTAAAGAATCCCAACAGGATCAGAAATCCCGAAATTGCCGTATAAATCAGAAACTTCATGGCAGCATAGGTACGTTTTTCGCCGCCCCAAATTGCAATCAGCAGATAGAGAGGAATCAACTCCAATTCATAAAACAGGATAAAGAGTAAAAGATTTTGCGCCACAAATGCCCCAGCCACAACGCTGGAAACGACCAGAATCAGAGCATAGTAAAGACGAGATCGATCTATCTCTGACTTACTGCCATAGATCACAATCCAGCTTAAGAAGCTATTCAGGGCTAATAGCGGCAGGGAAATCCCATCTATGCCCAAGCGATAACTTAAGCCAATTTGTTGCAGCCAAGGTAGATATTCTTCCATTTGCACGCCTGAAATCGTGGGATCGAACTTGAAGAATAGAAATAGAGCGATCAGAAAAGTTACTGAAGAGATCGATAGGGCAAAGTTACGAGCAGCACTAAGCTTGGGATAAACCCCAATCACAATCGCGCCAAACAGAGGAAGCCAAATGAGTAGACTAAGCATGGTTAATTATTTGGTTAGAAGAGGCTGTTAAAACTAATTAAAATAATTGTGGCAATGCCAATCACGACCGTTAATACATAGGCTTGGGTTTGACCAACAGTGGTGTATCTAAGGGCTTCTCCACTCATAACCGTGAGCAGACCAAACAGATTCCCTAAAGCATCAAAGATGTATCGATCGATCCAAAAGGCGATTTGAGAAATTACGGCAACCACAAATATGACCGTTTGGCGATAGATTTTAGGCGTATAGAAATCGTTTGCCAGTAAATCTTGTAGACCTTTGAGCGGAAACTGGACGGGTTTAGAAATCGACTTGCCGAGATAAATTATCGCACTAATACTAGAGCCAAAAATCGTTGACCAAATTAGGAGCAAAGCTGTGTCTTTGTTGAGATTTGCCCAGATTGGCAATAAATCGAAAGACTGTAAAACCAGAGGCAAATGTAAAACAAATCCCATTAGAGTCACTGTCGGCAAAACGATCGACCACTGAACTTCGGGCGATCGCTGGGCCATTGGCTTGGGTGCGCCACCAAAGATCAGACAGAAAACTCTCGTCAAGCTGAAAGCTGTGATGCCATTCACAATCAGCACAAATACTACCAGCCAAGGATAATTTGACCATAGACCATTACAGAACTTTAACAATGCCCAAAATCCACCTAGGGGTGGTAAAGCCACCAATCCTGCTGCCCCAGTCAGAAATGCTAAGCCTCCAATCGGACGACGCGACCATAAACCCCCTAGCTGCGTCAGATCTTGAGTAATGCTGTTCCAAATCACTGTACCGATCGACATGAATAGTAGCGCGATCGCCACGGCATAAACCAAAACCAAAAGCAAAGCTGAAGCTGATTGACCTGTCCCCACGGCGATAAACACCAGACCCATGTAGCTACTAACCGAGTAAGAAAGAGCGCGTTTCGCATCAATTTGAGCCATCGCAATCAGCACCCCACCCAAAGCTGTAATCGCTCCTATAACGATCATTACTGACATCGCTGTGGGGGAAAGGGCTAGAACTGGCTCTAGCTTGATCAATATCCATGCTCCTGCGGGAACAACGACCGAAGCCCTTAAAATTGTGCTGGGAATTGGAGCTTCCATCGCTTCATCGAGCCAAAGATGCAGTGGGAATTGCGCGCATTTACCCATCGGTCCCGCAATCAAAGCCAAACTCACGAGCGTAATCACCTGCGGATCGACATTAGTATTTTTTGCCCAAATTGCCAACGCGGGGAAGTCCCATGTGCCTGCGAGCGGAAGCAGTGCCACGACTCCCATCAGTAACACCAAATCTCCGATCCGCTTAGTTAAAAAAGCGTCCCTTGCACCAGTCACCACTAAAGGCTGGTTAAACCACAAGCCGACAAGTAAATAGGTTCCTAAAGTTAGAATTTCTAAAATAATGTAGGAGAAAAACAGGGAATCGCATAGTACGAGCGCGCACAATCCCGCTTCAAACAGGGCTAGCAACGCGAAGAATCTTGCCCAGCCCCAATCCATCTCCATATAGCCGATTGCATAGATCTGGGCTAAAAAATTTAATCCTGTAATCAAAACCGTTGCGCCAATTGTCAATGAGGAAATTTCAATTGGACAAGTGAGGTTCAGATCGGCAACTTGCAGCCACTGAAATGACAAGTGGATTGGAGGCTGATTCCAACTTGTTTGCAGCGCGATCGACCCATGCAAAAATGCCATAAAAGTCGTGATCGCATTCACATATCCCGAAGGACGCGGCCCAGTCAGTTTAGTGATTGCAGGAAACCAAATTACTGAAGCGATCGCTCCAATTAAGGGATAGCATGGAATTAACCAAGCACTCTCAAAGAGAATTTGGCTCATAGTTTTAATTAATATCATTTATGCCTTCAAACGTATGATATCGAGAAAAGGTATAGACAATAATCAATTTTCTCGATGAAAATCATAGATTTTTTGCTATGAGCTAACTAAAGACAACCCACCCCTACAGCAGTCGATCGACGAGCTAAGGCAAATGGCAGAAATCAAGTTGTAACTGCTCCCTCCGCTCACGACAAAGCATAGATGTAACTCTATGTAAAATATAGGGAATATCGACTTTTCTCTATGCGAATTTGATCCTATGATGACTTTAATGCCAAAAGAAAACTGGCATCCGTTTCTCAAATAACAAAAAGGGAATAAATATCCTTTTTTGCTATTAAATACGTTCTTTCAAATTAATTCACTAAAAATTTATCCTTCATATTTCTTAGCATTATGCATGAGTGATTGGAGTGATATTAGAGGAGACACTATGACAAATTTTCTGAATCAAATTTCTCGACGTAAGTTCTTGGCGGCGGCTGGAGCGACAGCAGCTAGCTCTGTGATCTTAAATGGATGCTTAGGTACTCCACCTGAGACTGGCACAGCTCCATCTACACCAACCGCAGCAACCCCTGCCGCATCTGTCACCGATCTAGAGACAACTACAGCAAAGTTAGGATACATTCCGATCGTCGAAGCCGCTCCCATGATTATAGCCAAAGAGAAAGGTTTCTTTGCTAAATATGGCATGACTGACATCGTTATATCTAAGCAAGCAAACTGGGGTGCAGCGAGAGACAATGTCGAAATTGGTACCGCAGGTGGTGGTATTGACGGTGGTCAGTGGCAAATGCCTATGCCCTATCTTATTTCTATGGGTAAAATCACCAAGGGTAATAAAAAAATCCCCATGTATGTGCTGGCACAGTTGAATACCCACGGCAATGGCATTGCAATCGCAGGCAAGCACAAGGGTAAGAAAGTGGGCTTAAACTTAGCTGATTCTGGCGGCTACATCCAAAAGCTCAAGGCAGATGGTAAAAAGTTTATAGCTGCCTACACCTTCCCTCAGGCAAATCAGGACTTTTGGATTCGCTATTGGTTAGCTGCTGGTGGTGTCAATCCCGATACCGATATAGAACTGCTAACTGTTCCTTCGGCTCAAACTGTGGCAAATATGAAGACAGGAACCATGGATGCCTTTAGTACGGGCGATCCTTGGCCCTATCGGATTGTGACAGACAAAACTGGCTTCTTGTCAGCCTTGACCTCCGAAGTTTGGAAGAATCACCCCGAAGAGTACCTGGCAATGCGGTCTGACTGGGTGGACAAGCATCCCAAGGCAACCAAAGCCATTCTTAAAGGGATTATGGAAGCACAACAATGGTGCGATAACTTTGATAACCGTAAAGAGCTGTCAGAGATTTTGGCAAAACGTGAATACTTCAATGTCCCAGTCAATGTTTTAGAGCCACCGTTCATGGGCAAATACGACATGGGTGATGGGCGTATTATCGATGATAAGTCTATGGCTGCGCTTTATTGGAAAGATGAGAAAGGCAGTGTTTCCTATCCCTACAAGAGTCACGATCTTTGGTTCTTGACTGAAAGTGTGCGTTGGGGATTTTTACCTCCTGAAACCCTTGATACGGCTAAGGAAATGATTGACAAGGTAAATCGTGAAGATATTTGGAAAGAAGCTGCAACAGAAGCGGGAATTGCGGCTGCAGATATTCCCACCAGCACCTCCCGTGGAGTTGAGAAATTCTTCGATGGCATTGAGTTCAATCCAGAAGATCCGAAAGCCTACCTCAAGAGCCTGAAAATCAAAAAAGTCAGTATCTAACCTTCTCATTTTTATTTATTGCACCATCTCCTAGTGTGGAGATGGTGCAATAAAAGTTACTATATTTTAATTATTTAACGAGTTTTAACAACAGAGGATTCAATGACGGCAATACAGCGACGACCAAAAACTAATTCTTTCTCAGATGTCGTAACAGCACAAATTCAAAAGTTGTTACCAAATATTGTTCCCCCTTTGGTAGCGATCGCTATTTTCTTAGTAATTTGGCAGCTATTTTCCATGACTCCGGGGGCAGTATTGCCAGGACCAATTAAAGTGGTAGAAGAGACTAAAACGCTAATTCTCTATCCTTTTTATGACAATGGTGGCTTGGATAAGGGCTTGTTTTGGCAGGTGATGGCGAGTCTACAACGGGTTGCTACGGGCTATTTCTTTGCCGCGATCGTGGGTATTAGTTTAGGGGTTTTAGTGGGCACTAGTAAAGTAATGTCGAGGGCACTGGATCCGATCTTTCAATTCCTCCGCACTGTCCCACCTTTAGCTTGGGTTCCGATCTCTCTTGCAGCTTTACAAAAGAATGAGCCTGCTGCTTTGTTTGTAATCTTTATTACGGCAATTTGGCCGATTTTAATCAATACTGCTGTGGGAGTGCAGCAAATTCCTCAAGACTATCGCAACGTCGCGCGAGTTTTAAAGCTTTCTCGTTCCAAATTTTTCTTCATGATTTTGATTCCTTCAGCCCTCCCTTATATCTTTACTGGGTTGAGAATTGCGATCGGTTTAGCTTGGTTGGCAATTATTGCTGCCGAAATTGTGATGTCGGGGATTGTCGGGATTGGTTTCTTCATTTGGGATGCATACACGAACGGGAATGTCAGCGAAGTTATTTTAGCTCTATTTTATATCGGTGCAGTTGGCATGATTCTCGACAAACTGATGGCTAAGCTGCAAACAATGATTGCCAAGGAACAATAAAGAACCCCACCCAGCCTCCCCTTACAAGTGGAGGAGCAAGAATTATCCTACACTCTATAAACCTATGCCTGAATTTGTTACTGTCGATCGAATTGATAAAGTTTTTCCGCTCTCGAATGGTGGCACTTACGTCGCGCTCAAAGATATCAGCCTCGAAGTTAAGAAAGGTGAATTTATCTCGTTGATCGGTCACTCTGGTTGTGGCAAGTCAACCCTCCTAAATATGGTGGCGGGTCTGGATCTGCCGACCGAAGGCATCGTTATGCTAGAAAATGAGCGGATCTCTGAACCTGGTCCCGATCGAATGGTGGTGTTTCAAAACTATTCCCTGCTCCCTTGGCTCACGGTACGTCAAAATATCGCCCTCGCCGTAGAACAGGTTTTGGGCTATCTTCCCAAAGCTGAGCAAGATAGCATCATCGAGCACAACATCAACATGGTAGGTTTGAGCCATGCTGCCGATAAAACACCAAGTCAACTATCTGGAGGGATGAAACAACGGGTAGCGATCGCTCGCGCCTTATCAATTCGCCCCAAATTATTGCTCTTAGATGAACCTTTTGGTGCGCTGGATGCCTTAACTAGAGGCAATCTTCAAGAGAAATTAATGGAGATTTGCGAAGAAAGCCATGTCACCGCAATTATGGTGACCCATGATGTCGATGAAGCTTTGTTATTAAGCGATCGAGTTGTGATGTTAACCAACGGGCCCGAATCTCGCATCGGTCAGATCATGGAAGTGAATATTCCACGCCCCCGCCATCGCTTGGAAGTCGTGAATCATCCCAGTTACTACAGTATGCGTAGCGAGATCATCTACTTTCTCAACCAGCAAAAGAAGGACAAGAAATTCAAGTCTAGAAGCAAAACTATTACCAGTCGTTATGGCTTAGAAAAAGTCAACCTCGAAATTGGTTTCGTGCCACTGACTGCCTGTGCCCCCTTAGCGATCGCCAAAGAAAAAGGATTTTTTACCAAGCATGGGCTGGACGAGGTCGAACTCGTGCGCGAACCCAGTTGGCGAGGCATCACAGATGGTCTGGCAAATGGATATCTTGATGCCGCCCAAGTTCCAGCAGGTATGCCTCTATGGCTGACTCTCGGTGGCAAAGAGGGTAAGTCAATCCCGATGACAACTTCGCTCACAATAACGCGGAATGGGAACGGAATCACACTTGGGAAGCAGTTTTACGATCAAGGTGTATTCACGCTCAATGACTTTAAGCAATCTCTACTTAAATCGACCGATCGAATCCATACTCTAGGCATGGTGCATCCATCTTCTTTACATAACTTGCTATTACGTTACTGGCTAGCAGCAGGCGGTATTCACCCCGATCATGATGTCAATCTCACGACGATTCCACCCGCGCAAATGGTGGCTAACCTCAAAGCAGGAAACATCGATGGCTACTGTGTCGGCGAACCTTGGAATATCCGTGCCGCTACAGAAGGGATTGGCTATACGATCGCCACGGATTTAGAAATCTGGTTGGGACATCCTGGTAAAGTTTTGGGCGTGAGAGAGGAATGGGCTTTAGCTTATCCCAACACGCATCTGGCTCTGATTAAGGCTCTGCTAGAAGCTTGTCAATACTGTGCGGATGACAACAATGCTGAAGAAATTCGTCAAATTCTCTGTCGCCCCGAATATGTCGATACCGATCCTGAATATATCAATATCGGTAATCCTGAACTCTATACCTGTTCGATCGATCAGCCACTCAGACAGTATGCTCACCATCAGTTTTACGGTGTTGGACTGAATCGCCCTAGCCGCACTGAGCAACTCTGGATCATGACGCAAATGGCGCGGTGGGCAACAGTGCCATTCCCACGTAATTGGGTCGAGATTTTAGAGAGAATCTGTAATGTCTCAGCTTTTAGTACGGCAGCGAGGGAATTAGGAATGCTGGAGGTTGGCTATAAACGTCCACCAATTCAGATGTTTGATGGAAATATTTTTAATACTGACGATCCGATCGGTTACCTCAATAGTCTGGAAATCAAAAGTGACATCCATATTGCCGATGTGATCGTGGACACTCCTAGGATCAAAGTTGCCTAAGAACATCTCACCTCATCCTCTGTAGGGTGAGGTCTTCAAAACTATCCTTTTAACAAAAGTTTTTAAGCATTATGCAAGCAATTCAACCAAATCAGACCAAAAGTAATTCACTGTCTGACAAGCCCGTGGAAAATCGTGAGCCGTTTTTGACGATCGAAGGGGTATCAAAAGTCTATCCCACTGCTCAAGGTGATGGTTATACAGTTCTAAAAGATGTTAATCTCACAGTTTATGAAGGCGAGTTTATCTGCTTGATCGGTCATTCTGGCTGCGGCAAATCCACCTTATTAAATATGGTGTCAGGCTTTAATAAGCCAACTGACGGCGAGGTGCGGCTGCAATCGAAGCGGATCTCTGAACCTGGTCCCGATCGAATGATGGTGTTCCAAAATTACGCGCTTCTACCTTGGTTGACTTCGTTTGAGAATATCTACTTAGGTGTGGATTCTGTGTTTCCCAACAAGTCAAAAGCTGAAAAGACCAAGATTGTCCACGATCACTTAGCACTGGTTGGTCTAACCGAAGCTGCGGATAAAAAACCGACTCAACTATCTGGTGGGATGAAACAACGAGTTGCGATCGCCCGCGCCTTGGCAATTCGTCCGCAAGTACTGATTCTTGATGAACCGTTTGGAGCATTGGATGCGATCACCAAAGAAGAGTTGCAAGAAGAATTGCTCAAAATTTGGAACGATTACCGCTGTACCGTGCTGATGATCACCCACGATATTGATGAGGCTTTATTCCTTGCCGATCGCCTAGTGATGATGACCAACGGCCCAGCAGCAAATATTGGGGA
>Ga0209181_10006197_pt1 | contig 16884 bp, 14 predicted proteins | sample MAT05_FD_187208 | JGI IMG/M metagenome (GOLD analysis project Ga0209181, IMG submission 187208) | Freshwater microbial communities from Lake Fryxell liftoff mats and glacier meltwater in Antarctica - MAT-05 (SPAdes) (version 2) | ecosystem: Environmental > Aquatic > Freshwater > Ice > Liftoff...
CCAATTGAAACTTCATCTAGATTAGGAATTGATTTTTTAAGAAAATTCAGGTTATCCAAATCTAAATCGTGACCAGCATTAACACCAAGGCTAAGTGAGTGCGCTACTTGAGCAGCTTCGATATAAGGTTTAATAGCCGCTTCTTTATTTTGATGAAAGTGCGAAGCGTAAGGTTCTGTATAAAGTTCAATACGATCGGCACCAACTTCCTTAGCTCCCTCAACCATCTTTACAGAAGGATCAACAAAAACCGAAACGCGCACGCCCATCAATTTTATTTCTGAAATTATTTCAATCAATAACTTCTTATTCTTCAGCGTATCCCAACCGGCATTGGAGGTAATAGCATGTGGCCCATCGGGCACTAAGGTTGCTTGAGCAGGTTTTGTTTCACGAACTAATTTCAAATAGCGTTCATCGGGATAACCTTCAATATTAAACTCGGTGGTGACTACTTTCTTTAACTCGATTACATCGGCATATCGAATGTGACGCTCGTCCGGGCGCGGATGGACAGTAATCCCTTCGGCACCAAAACGCTCGCAGTCAAGGGCAGTTTTAATAACATCTGGGTTGTTACTGCCTCGCGCGTTGCGCAGCGTGGCAATTTTGTTTATGTTAACCGATAAGCGTGTCATTGAATCAAATTTTTATCTAACTAAAAGTAGAAGTAATTTTACTCAAAGTTATTTAAACGAATTTGATCATGAGCCTAAAACAACAAATCGATTCAGATATAAAAGTAGCCATGCTGGCAAAGAATAAGGACGAGCTGATGGCACTTCGTTCTGTTAAGTCAATGATCCTGCTGGCGGAGACTGAAAAAGGCGGGAGCGCAGACATTAGCCAAGATGTTGAAAACAAGTTGCTGATGAAGGCCGCCAAGCAACGCAAGGAGTCGGCTGAGATTTTTCAAAAAGAAGGGCGCGATGATTTAGTTAAAAAAGAATTGCTTGAGCTTGAAGTAATCAGTCGGTATTTGCCTAAGCAACTATCAGCAGACGAAGTTGAAACGGAGTTAAAGAAAGTTATTGAACAAGTAGGCGCCAAAAGTGCGCAGGATATGGGCAAAGTAATGGGAGTGGCTACAAAACAACTTGCCGGCAAAGCTGACGGAAAAATGATTTCAGACCTTGTAAAAAAACTGCTAGCCGCTTGAGTAAGGTAGATATTGTACTTGCAATCATCCTCCTGTTTGGCGCCTTCTTTGGTTACAAGCGTGGGTTCTTAATGGAGTTATTTTTTCTGGTAGCAATTGTGGTTGGTGCATTTCTTGGATTTAAATTAATGGCGTGGGGTGTAGACCAGCTTTCTGAGAGATTTAATGCCGATAAAACAATGTTACCGTACATTTCATTCCTTTTGATTTTTCTTGTGGTTGTTGGAATGGTTATATTCATTGGCAAGCGAATTAAAAACTCATTAGATAAAACTTTTCTAGGGCAAATGGATGCTGTTGCCGGTGCTCTGTTGGGAGTGATCAAATACGCATTTTGTATTAGTATCATTATCTGGTTAGCTGAGTCCTTTAAGATTGATATTGTTCAGGCCTGGGGAAGCGAATCAAAACTTTATGGAGCAGTTGCCGAAGTTGCGCCAATGATGTCTTCTCTTTTCGGAGATTTTTTGCCATTTTTCAAAGAAACCTTCACTAAGTTCTAAGGTTCAGTTTTTTTTAGTTACTTATCACAAAATAGGAGTACTATGCCCTTGTTGGTAAAAGAAGAAAGCGATTTCAAGTATGTAGATGAAGGGCAAGGACCTGTGTTGATGCTATTGCATGGACTATTTGGTGCGCTTAGTAACTGGGAGAGTGTAGTTAATCATTACTCAAAACACTTCCGGGTGATCATTCCCATGCTGCCCATTTACGAAATGCCAATAAAGGAAGCTGGGTTGCAAGGTCTTACGGAGTTTACGGAGCGATTTGTAGAAATGAAAAAATTGGATAGCATGATTATCATGGGCAACTCGCTTGGGGGTCACGTTGGTATCCTTTATACCTTGGCAAATCCTGCAAAGGTTTCAAAACTTGTGCTTACAGGAAGTTCTGGCCTATTTGAAAACACAATGGGGGGATCATATCCCCGCAGGGGAAGCTACGATTACATTCGTGAAAAGGTGGCGTATACATTTTATGATCCCACCGTTGCCTCAAAGGAACTCGTGGACGAAGTGTTTGAAACTACGCGCAGCATTCCCAAGTGCATGCGTATTGTAGCCATTGCAAAATCTGCCCAAAGGAATAATCTCGCCCTTGAATTGCAAAAAATAAAAGTACCAACCCTTTTAGTTTGGGGATTGAATGATACCATAACCCCACCGATGGTTGGGCACGAATTTAATCGATTGATTCCAAACTCTGAATTAAAATTTATTGATAAGTGTTGTCATGCTCCTATGATGGAGCATTCAGAAAAATTTAATCAATTGGTAGAAGAATTTTTATTAAGAAAGAACTAGGCAAGCATGATTGCAGAAGAATTAATCAACCACATGATTCCACCACTCAAAGTGAGCGATGATGCCCACAAGGCTATTGTGTGGATGGAAGAATTTAGGTGCCTGCATTTACCCGTTGTTGAAGATGGAAAATTGTTAGGATTTATTTCAGAGGAAATAATTTTAGAAACGAATGACATTGATAGAACCCTTGCAGATTACGATTTGATAGGCAAGCAATGCACGGTTTCGCTCTACTCTCATTTTTATGATATTCTGAAAGTTGCCGGTGATAATAAATTACAGATTGTAGCCGTGCTTAATGAGGAGCAACAATATGTGGGTGTGATTACTGTGCAAGACATTATGATTTCATTTGCGCAGACCGCCTCCGTGCAAATGCCTGGCGGAATCTTAGTGTTATCAATGGACTTAATTGATTACTCGCTTGCCGAAATAAGTCGCTACATAGAAGAAAACAACGCAAAAGTTATCAGTAGCCTGATGGTGGAGGATCCTATGGATAAAGGAAAGATAAAGCTTACGCTGAAAATTAATCAAGAGGAATTGACACGCATTGTGGCAACTCTTGAGCGATTTGGGTATCGCGTAATAGGTCGCTATCACGAAGTGAGGCAAGACACTGGAGAGAAAGATAAAATTGATATGTTGCTTCGCTACCTTGACATTTAACTGAACGGTAAAATGCGAATAGGAATACACGGCCGAGACTTTCACGGAAAATCGGCACCTTTTATTGAGAAGACGCTCGATGAACTCAAGAAACGTAAGGCAGAAATCTGGTTGTCTTCCAAATTCATTAAACAAGTTAAAGCCCCCATTCTCGATAAATTCAAATTCAAAACTTTTGAAACAGGCGATAGTTTAAAGAGCCTTGATTTCTTTCTTTCTTTCGGTGGTGATGGCACCATGCTTGAATCGGTGACTTACATTGGCAAAGCAGAAGTTCCTTTGCTAGGTATCAATATAGGTCGCCTTGGGTTTTTAGCCACAACCAGCCGCGATGATATTGATACTGCGCTTGAAAATCTCTTTACTGGAAATTTTAAAGAAGATAGCCGGACCTTATTGCGTTTGAATTCATCCACTAAACTTTTTGAGCCGCTCAACTATGCGTTGAATGACTTTACCATCATGAAAAAAGACACTTCGTCTATGATAACCGTACACGTGTTTGTGGATGGAGAATTACTGAATTCATATTGGTCGGACGGGATAATTGTCAGCACTCCAACAGGGTCAACCGGCTACTCTTTAAGTTGTGGCGGCCCCTTAGTTTATCCGAAATCAGAAAGTTTCATCATAACAGCTGTTAGCCCACATAATCTGGGAACTCGCCCTATTGTAATTTCTGATAAGTCCGAAATTAGCTTCGAAATAGAGGGACGAAGCAAAAAGTATTTGGTATCACTTGATTCGCGCTTTGAAACCGTAGAGGACACGGTTAAGCTAAATATAAAAAAAGAGCGGTTTAATGTTAAACTGGTGCAATTGCCAGGTCAGCACTACTTTAATACTCTAAGGCAAAAGTTAAACTGGGGTCTCGATATTCGTAATTAGTTTTCCGTTATTATCACAGATTTTTGATAAGTTTGTGATTGGCAAAATTCTGCACGCATGAGAAAGTTATTTTTTGGCACCCTTTGCATGTTTTTATTGGCTAGTGTTTCGTCTGATACCTATGCCCAATTCAATCGAAAGCAAATAAAACAGAATAATAAGCGAATAGCCAGTTTTAGAGGTAAAAAAGCAGGTTTTGGAAAAAATAAGATCTATAATTCAATTGGTTTATCAGTAAGCGCGCTAAACTATTATGGCGACATTGCCCCACAGCCAAAGCGCGCAAGTACCGATATTTCATTTACAAGGCCGGCTTTAGGCTTGTCTTTTATACAGCGCTTCGGTCCCCGCTATTCCTTACAAGCCCAGTTCATGTATGGAACTCTAAAAGGTTCGGATAGAGAATCTGCCGACCTCGCAGACCAAAACAATGGTAAGTTTCGTTATTACCGAAATCTTTCTTTCAGAAATAGAATAAAGGAACTCTCCGTGGTAGCCTACTTTGATTTATTTGAAAATGATGCTACTTACATCAGTCGGGTAAAGTGGACCCCCTATGCCTATTTAGGAATAGCTGGGTTCTTACACAATCCGCAGGCGCAGACCTCAACCGGTGAATGGGTTGATTTAAGGCCATTGGGTACAGAAGGTCAATATTCAACTTTAGACCCTACTGATGCCAATTTTGGAATAAAGCCATATAGCAAGCTTCAGGCAGCTATTCCCTTTGGTTTCGGTGCCAGATTCAGATTAAATGAGGTTATGGACTTATGGGCAGATGTTGGATTCCGCTACACTTTTACAGATTATTTGGATGATGTAAGTGAAAACTATGTAGACCTAGGAGTTTTGAACAATGATTTAGCTAGATCCATGTCATACAGGGGTGGTGAATTACCGGCCAACGAACGTCCAGCCGAAGAGCCGTATCTAGGCAGGGACGGTGTTACTTACAACACAATTCCTGGGTATGGTCGTGAGTATTCTGATAACATCAGAGGCTCTAAAAACGACCGTGATATTTACATGGTAACAACAATTCGCCTTACCTACATTCTTGGAGCAACGTTTCATAAGGCTAAATTTAGATAGCAGAGATGTCTAAGAGTGCCATTCTGACTCTTAAGATCATTTTCCTCCTACTTGTGTTTGGGTTAAGAGATTCAAACGCTCAACACATGTTAACCCAACGATCAGAAGTTGGCTTTGGCGTAGGTGTATTCAACTATACTGGAGACTTAGCCCGCACGTATAATCTGGCAACTTCAAAGCCAGCGGCTACTGTATTTTATCGATCCAATATAAGCCAGGTAGTAAGTGTGCGAACTTCTATAACAGGCGGAAAAATCGGATCTTCTGATATGCGCACGCCTATTGATGCCTTTGCAACCAAGCGTGCTGCATCTTTTGATCTTTTTTTATTAGAAGGAGCAGCCACTTTTGAATATCATTTTTTAAACTGGCGCGATGACAAAAGAAGACTTCGATTTACACCTTATTTATTTGCTGGCGCAGCGTTGTTTGGTATTTCAGGCGTGCAACAAAAGAATGCTGAGTATAGCAACGTGCAAATGGCAATCCCTTTTGGAGGCGGAATGAAGTATGTTCTCAATCCTAAGTACTACATCGCTTTCGAGTTTGGTATCCGAAAAACTTTGTTTGACTATCTTGATAATATTTCAGGAGAAGATCCCGCGTTTAAGAATTATCAATATGGAAATGTGTTTGATACTGACAATTATTTTTTCACCGGACTTACCCTAACCTATACATTTTATGACATCCCTTGCCCAAGTAGTCCTTACAGGTGAAATATCGGGGTAGTGAAATAAACTTTCTTTCAATTTCAATCATCTTAAGTATTCTTACAAAGCCCGGTTAGTGGAATGAAATAGTCGTATGTATAAGTTTGAAAAAAAGGCTATTTTTGCGCCCTTGTGGCTTCTCTAAGGGAAAATATAGATTTTAATAATTTGCCCAGGCACATAGCCGTTATTATGGATGGCAATGGACGGTGGGCAAAAAGTAAGGGCGCTGCCCGGATTTTTGGCCATAGAAACGCCATAGAGGCAGTCAAGGATGTTACGGAGGGGTGTGGAGAGTTAGGCATAAAGTACCTAACACTTTACGCGTTTAGCACAGAAAACTGGGGTCGCCCAAAAGACGAAGTAGATGCACTTATGCAGTTATTGGTAAATACCCTAAAAAAGGAAATAAACACCCTCCACGAAAACCAGGTGCAACTTCACACCATTGGAGATGTAAGTCATTTGCCAAAAGACTGTCAGAATAATCTCGCTGAAGCAATAGACGCAACTAAAAACAATAGTGGTCTTATTCTGCAGCTTGCACTGAACTATAGTGGGCGGTGGGAAATAGTAGAGGCGGCAAAAAAATTAGCGCAAGAAGCAAAACAAGGGTTAATACAACCTGATGAAATTGATGAGCATTATTTTTCACAGCACCTTAAAACCGCTGGAGTTCCTGATCCTGAATTATTAATTAGAACGAGTGGCGAGCTACGCGTTAGTAATTTCTTACTTTGGCAAATAGCCTACACTGAAATATTTATAACCCCCACCTTTTGGCCAGACTTTAGAAAAGAAAACCTATACGAAGCCATTTGTGTATATCAAAAGCGTGAACGAAGATTTGGAAAAGTGATGAACCCAACCGCTTAAAAATTAAATGAATAGAATTTTACTTTGTACAACCTTGCTTATTACTTGGGTAAGTTCTGTTTCTTTTGCACAGTTCAGAAGTCGTAATCAGGCCACACAAACCGCCACCACTGAGCCGGCATTAAATTATGCTTCTCCTCAAGAATACATTATTGCAGGCATCGAAGTAACAGGCCTCAATGTTTTAGATAAAAATGCCATGGTTTCCCTTACGGGATTGAAAATTGGAGATAAAATCAAAATTCCTGGCGATGGAATTTCAAATGCAATAAGAAAACTTTGGAAACACGGCTTGGTTGGAGATGTAACAATCTCTGTTCAGAAAATTGAAGGAACAAACGTTTACCTATCAGTTATCCTTACAGAAAGACCTCGACTAAACGATTTTTATTTCGTTGGAATAAGTAAAGGAAGACAGTCCTCTCTTAAAGAGGATTTAAAGTTGATTAAGGGCAAGATAGTAAATGATGCTACGATACGGAATGCAGAACTTTCTGTAAAAAAACACTTTGTAAAAAAAGGATTCTTAAATACGGTGGTAAAAGTTGTACCTCAATCGGACACGCTCAATCGTGGTGGCACTCGTTTGAAAATTGATGTTGACCTAAAGTCGAAAGTCAAGATCAATGCAATAAACATCGATGGCAATTATGAAGTTCTTGATTCAAAACTAAAACGCAAAATGAAAAAGACGCATGAGCATCCACGCTTCTCTATTCATCGTGCTATTTTAGGTGAAGTGTTAACGTTGAAACCGAGCAAAATTGGTTCGGCATTGGACGCTAGCCGAACTAAAAGTTGGACAGATGTAAAGGGGTTCATCAATCGAAATGTAAAACTCAATGTTTTTGCCGGCTCTAAGTTCATTCGGTCAGAGTTTGAAACAGATAAGCAAAATCTTGTTGACTATTATAATACATTGGGCTATCGCGATGCTGAAGTTATCTCCGATACAATTGTCAATTTTGACAAATCCAATATTGATGTAAATATCAAGCTTTATGAGGGCCGAAAGTACTACTTCCGCAATATAAACTGGGTTGGCAATTACATCCACAGCGCAAATATTCTTAGTAAAATTCTCGATATCAATAAAGGAGACGTCTACAATCAAGAGTTGATAACAAAGAAGACGACCTTTAACCCGAAAGGAGCGGACATAAGTGGATTGTATATGGATGACGGGTATCTGTTTTTCAGAATCACTCCGGTAGAAGTTGCTGTTGTGGGAGATTCCATTGATGTGGAGATGCGGATTTATGAAGGCGATCGTGCTACGATCGATGAAGTAATTATCAGCGGAAATGAGCGCACCAACGATCATGTGATTCGAAGAGAGTTGAGCACCATCCCTGGCCAGAAATTCAGAAGATCAGACTTGATTCGCACCCAGCAGCAATTATCTCAAATGGGTTATTTCAATCCGCAAAAGATCGAACAAGACATCCGTCCTAATCCTGCCGATGGCACGGTTGATATTGAATGGAAAGTAGAAGAACAATCTAATGACCAGATTGAGCTATCGGGCGGCTGGGGTGGTGTTTTTGGGTTTGTCGGTACTGTTGGGCTATCCTTCAATAATTTTTCAATCCGTAACGTGCCGCATTTAGATAAGTGGAAACCACTACCAGTAGGTGACGGTCAACGTTTATCATTGCGCGCTCAGGCCAATGGAAGATCTTTCCAGAGCTATAGTTTGTCATTCACAGAGCCTTGGTTAGGAGGAAGGAAGCCTAATTCTCTTACCGTCAGTTTAAATCATTCTATTTCGCGCTTACCAAACGCTTCCTTTGAGTTTACAGATCAATCTTCCCTTAAGCAAAGTGGCATTACTATTGGATTGGGGCGCAGACTTGAGTGGCCGGATAACTATTTTTCTTTGACGAACTCTTTGTCCTATCTGGTTTATAACTATCAAAATTTTTTCGGAGGTTCCACAATCTTGCCACTTAAGGGTAAAACAAATGAGATTATGTTTAACACGACATTATCCCGAAACAGCATCGATAACCCGATGTACCCAACTACGGGGTCAACAATTTCGTTAGCAGTTAACCTTACTCCGCCTTATTCGCTTTGGAGAGATCCTTCCTATTATATAGATATCAATCAGAGATATAAATGGACAGAAATGCACAAGTGGATGATTGATGCCAAGTTTTACATTAAAATAATCGGAAGTCAGAAGCCAGACGGGCGCAGTTTGGTTTTAGAGACAAAAGCACACTTTGGGTTTATTGGACGTTTCAATCAGAGTCTCCCACAAGGTCCATTCCAGCGCTTTCTTGTAGGGGGCGATGGCTTAGCCGGAGGATTTAACTCTTTTGTATTAGGTCAAGATATAATTGGCTTGCGCGGGTATGGCAATAATCTCGTAACTCCGCCTTTATATGCACAACGAGGCCAACAACAGTTAAATGGTATTGAAGGCGGTATTGTGTATGAGAAAATTGGATTAGAACTCCGGTATCCGGTTTCAACCAGCCAGGCGGCTACCATTTATGGTTTCTTATTTACTGAGGCAGGAAATAACTGGGACAATTACCAGGATTTTAATCCGTTTAGTCTCTATAAATCAGCCGGTGTGGGAGCAAGAATATTTATGCCAGCCTTTGGTCTTATAGGTCTTAACTGGGCTTATGGGTTCGATCAATTGCCAGGCGCACCCAATGTCAGCGGCTCACAATTCCACTTTACAATAGGTCAACAAATCAGATAAAAATGCGCTTTTTTGTACTAACGGCTCTTTTTATTTTTTTCGGCCTAACTTTTGCAAATGGTCAGAAGTTCGGTTATTTCGATTCAGAATTTGTGCTGAGTAAAATGCCCGAGTATAGCAAGGCACAAGGAGAAATAGAGCAGTTAACAGCGGGATGGCAAAAAGAAGTGGAGGATATGCAGCGAAAAGTAGATGAACTTTATCGGGTATTTCAGGCTGAGCAGGTGTTGCTGACAGAAGAGATGAAGCAAGAACGGCTAGCTGCTATTAAAAAAAAGGAAGTAGAGGAAAGGGATTATCAGAAAAAGGTTTTTGGTTTTGGAGGGCTACTTTTTTTGAAAAAACAAGAATTGATTAAACCTTTGCAGGATAAGGTGTTTGATGCGGTTGAGAAGGTGTGTAAAGCAAACAGATTAGCAATTTTATTCGATAAGTCTGCTGAGCTGGTTATGATTTACACGGACCCACGCCATGATTACACCGATTTTATATTAGAAGAATTAGGATTAGGAGATCCAAACGATAAAGTCAAATAAATAAACTAAAAATGAGAACACTTTTTTTACTTCTGTTTTGTGCGGTAGCAGTATCTACTCAAGCCCAAGAAACCCAAAAAATCGGCTATGCCGATTGGCAATATATTTTCAGTCAGTTGCCTGAATTCAAACAAATTGAGAATGAGTTGAAAACTCACGGTACGCAATTAGAAAATCAATTAAAAGCGAAGAGCCAGGAATTGGAAGCTAAGTACAAGGCTTATCAAGGCATGCCTGCAACAACCCCAGATGCCATTCGCGCTGATAAAGAAAGAGAATTGCAAGGCATGCAGGAGAGCATTCAGAAATTCCAGACAGATGCACAAACTTCATTACAAAACAAACAAGGCGCGTTGATGGATCCTGTTATAAAGAAAGTCGGCAAGGCCATTGAAGACACGGCAAAGGAGAATAGTTATGCGTTTATTCTCAACCCACAACTAATGGGGAGTGGCGAAGATGTTTTGCTTTACTCGGATGAGAAGTACGACATCTCTAAATTGGTCTTGAAAAAATTAGGAATAACTCCTAAGCCTGAAGTGGCGAACAAGTAATCACCGATCAAAATCTCTAAAAACCCTGTTCTGATTTTCCGGAACAGGGTTTTTTATTTACCGAAACCGCCACCGCCAGGGGTTTGAATAATGATGGTATCACCGGACTTTACTTGAATACTATCCATACCCTTTAACTTTATCTCCTTGCCATAGTTGGTTATCAATTTCTGATCGCCTCGTTTTCCGGATTGTCCGCCTCCTAATCCATAAGGTTTTTCAATTCTGTGTTGTGAGAGAATGTTTACCTCAACATCTTCTTTAAACATAATCTCACGAATTACACCATTACCGCCTTTCCATTTTCCTTTTCCGCCCGAGTTCTTGCGAATTTCAAAACGATTTAATCGAACTGGATAGCGTAACTCTAAAATTTCAGGATCTGTTATGCGTGTGTTTGTCATGTGTGAGTGAACGGCATCAGCACCATTAAAACCATTGCCTGCACCGGTGCCACCGCAGATCGTCTCGTAAAAACCAAAACGTTTGTTTCCAAAAAGAAAATTATTCATCGTCCCTTGGCTACAGGCGCTAAGTTTCAAAGCTTTTAGTAATGTGTCTGTTAGCCGCTGACTCACTTCTGTATTTCCGCCCACAACGGCTGGCATGTTCGTGCAGTAAAAATCAGGGTTTAGTAATCCGGTCGGCAAAATAATTTGCACATGTTGCATCAGTCCTTCATTCATTGCAATGGGTTTGTTTACCCAAAGCCTGAGCACATAAAGAATTACACTTTGTACAATAGCAGGTGTTGCGTTCAAATTGCCAGCATGTGTTTTAGATGAACCAGAAAAATCAATTTGTAAAACTTCACCTTTAAGAATTTTGAGGTGCACTTTTAGAATTGATCCATCGTCAAGACGCTCTTCGGCCGCAAATGTTTTTCTATTGACAGATTTTAGTTTAGCCCGAAGCAAATTGGAGGCGTAGCTTCGTAATGCTTTCATGTAATTGGAAACTTCAATGAACCCGTATTCCTTGCAAAGAGATTGTAGCTTATTCTCACCCAAATTAACGGCTGCCAAAGCCCCGTTCAGGTCGGCCAGGTTTTCTTCAGGCAGTCGTGATGGATAACTTCCTGTTAATAGTATCTCTTTAATTTTAGCCCACTGCGCTTTACCTCGTTTTACCAAATAAGTTGGAGGAATAATAACGCCTTCTTCAGGAAGCGATGTAGCATTTGCTGGCATGGAGCCGGGCTTCATGCCTCCTATTTCTGCATGATGTGCGCGAGCAGCTACGTAGCCAACCAGTTTCTTTTTTACAAATACTCCTTTAATCAAAGTAACATCGGGTAAGTGCGAACCGCCAAAGGCCGGATGATTAGTAATAACAACATCGTCTTCTTGAATGGGCAATGCTTTTACAACTTCGCGCACGCAAATACCCATGCTGCCCAGGTGCACGGGAATGTGTGGAGCATTCACTACCAAATACCCCTGGGCATCCATCAGGGCACAAGAAAAATCTAATCGTTCTTTAACATTAACAGAAAAAGAAGTTCGTTGAAGGAGCGCACCCATCTCTTGAGCTACCGCGGTAAAGCGATTACTAAATAGTTCAAGTGCAGCCACTTCGGAGTTGACTGATTTTGAGGTTTTGTTTTTGAGTTTTGACTCAACAATTCCATGATTGAATGAGTCTAAGGTAAATTTCCAGTTTGGCGCTACGAACGTAGTTGAGTTTTCACTCACGATAACGGCAGGACCTTCAATTGACGCTCCGGTATTTAATAATTCCCAACGGAAAACAGTTGTCTTGTTCCAAAATCCATCGATAAAGATTTTGGTTTTCTTCTCAGGAGCTGGATTGTAGTGAACAACTTTATACTTCTTAATCTTCTTAGTGTCGCTTTCAACATAAAGGATTAGCCGTATCGACTCAACTTCAATTTCCCTATCGGCTAGCCAATGACCATAAATCTGTTTGTATTTCTTTTTAAATTCTGTTTGAACTGATTCTCTAGATTTAAAATTAGTCTCTATGGTACTCTCCTGTCCCTTGAATCTTAGAAAAACAAGTGATTTAGAAATCTTGATTTTACCTGAAGCATATCCATCATTAACAAGTTTAGTTGTTCCCTTTGCAAATAGTTCTTTGAAATGATTTTCAAAATTCTTGTCTGCTGTGGAAAGTTTCTTGAGCAGTAACTTCTCTTCAAAGTGTTCAATTTGCGCGTGCCCAATCCCGTAAGCACTAAGTAATCCGGCATCATAAGGGATCAGTATTTTTTTCATGCCCAATAATTCCGCTAAAGCGCAGGCATGTTGACCACCGGCACCTCCAAACGATAGCAGCGTATAATCGATTGGATTGTGACCTTGTTGAACAGAAACTTTTTTAATCGCCTCTGCCATAACTTCATTTGCAATTAACAATAGTGACTCAAGTAGGCTCTCTTTATTTATTTCTTTGCTACTGACTTTATTTATTTTATTAATCAGTTCACCGAAGGCTTCTTCTGATTTTGTTCGATTGAGGGGAATTAAAAAGAGATCGGGATCAATCCGACCCAATAAAAGATTAACATCGGTAATTGTAAGTGGGCCTCCGCTTCCATAACATGCTGGCCCCGGAGAGGCGCCAGCACTATGCGGGCCAACCGTAAGTTTATATCCATCAAAGTCACAAATAGATCCACCACCAGCGGCAATAGTCTCAATAGCTAATGATGGTGATAGAATTTTAATATCTCCAACTTTAGACTCATATCGGTAAGAATATTGCTTATCATAAAGAGAAACATCGGTGCTTGTTCCGCCCATATCAAACGTGATGAGCCGATTTATTCCAGAAAGTTTAGCCGCGGTTGCTGCGCCAACCACACCGCCAGCAGGGCCGCTTAGTAAGCTGTCTTTGGGATAGAAATTTTGTGCATCTATTAAGCCACCTGCGCTGGTCATAATTTTCAATTTGGCATTTGATAACCCTTTTTGAATATTTGAGACGTAGCGATGTATAAGAGGATCGAGGTAGGCGTTGGCAACAGATGTTTCAGCACGCGGCAAAATTTTTATCTGTTGCGAAATTTTATGCGAAACTGTGATAAACTGAAATTCGCAGCGATGTAATTCAGATTCTAGTAGGTTTTCATGTGCTGGATTTTTGTAGCTATTTAATAATGCGATAGCTACAGAATTACAGTTCGATTTTTTTAGTTGTTTAATAAGCTGAATTATTGATTTAGAACTTATTGGGTTTAGAATTGCTCCATTCGATTCGATTCGCTCGTCAATTTCAATAACGGTGTGATAGAGTGGAATTTGTTTAATGATATTGAGTGCAAATAAATCGTTGCGCTGCTGAGAGCCAATAAGCAATAAATCTTTAAATCCTTTAGTAACAACAAATGCTGTTCGTTCACCTTTACGCTCCAATAATGCGTTGGTGCCCCGTGTCGATCCTAATTTCATTTCGATAAATGGAAAAGAATGACTAAAACCCGTTTGAGTTAGTAATCGTGCAGCAAAGACAGGAACTTCTTCGTTTGATGAAATCTCGAAAGTTATGCCGGATTTAACTTTAATCGGACCAGTAAGATGAACAAGAGAATCAGCAAGGTTTATCTTTTCTATAATCGCGTTTGTTCCTCGTCCGTCAAAAAAATTAATTGCGAATTGCCTAAAAATGTCTACGGTAACAGGCCAGTTCGCCCTAACCAATAGAGTTTTTGAGTTTTCCTGACGAACTACTTTTCCTTTCAGCACTCCGTTGCTCAACACCTTCAGTCGCTTAATTGACTGATCAGGAGTATAAGCGATACAGTCGGTAAAGGTTCCGCCTGTGTCAACCCAGATTTTCCAGGGAGTTGTCACTTGTTACTTGATTGCAAGAATGATTTGCTTTTTGGTTATTCTAATCCCCAATGCTTTTAAAAATTCAGTAGAGCCATCAGGATGTTCACGGGTAATAGGCTTTGTATAAAGTAGTGTGTCAATTCCCATTTTTTGAATATTGTCACTGGCTTTTGTATTGGCTTGGTAAGCATTCAAAATAAGTTTTTCAACCCCTCGAAGATTCTCATTACTGGATTGAATGGATACAACCTCAACGTTAAAAACGTTCTCAACGGAATCAAGAAAAAACTGGTTGGTAAGCGTTTTGTCCTTTTTTTCAACAATCGATGCAATGGTTCGACCGTAGGCGAATGCTGCTTCTGTTACATCCGCTTCGGTCACTTTTTTAATTTCGCTGTTCATCATTTCATCTTTAATCTTTTTTCGTTGATTGTCGGAAAGCGAGCCTGTGCAAGACATCCAGATTAAGGAAGAAAGTAATATCAGGTATTTCATAAACATTAAGTAATAATCAGGCGCTAAGGTAAAAAGACTGCGCAACTTACTTTAATTCCGACTTCCATAGTTTGCTGTTTGCAAGCAGATGATTTTACTAACTTTGCAACCTTCTTATAGATATGTTAGAAAAGTTACAGGAAATAAAGGATCGTTTTGAGGAGGTAGGCCTTTTGCTAGCTCAGCCGGACACCGTAAAAGACAGAAAAAAATTCAGCCAACTTGGTAAAGAGTATAGGGACCTTGAAAAGGTGGTGATCAAATACAATCAATATCAAAAGGTTTTGAATGGCTTGCGCCAAGCCAAAGAATTACTGCAAAAGGAGAAAGATCCTGAAATGCGGGAGTTGGCAAAAATGGAGTTGGAAGAATTAGAGCCCCAAGGCGATGCGTTGGAAGCTGACATCAAGGAATTGTTGATGCCGAAAGACCCGAATGATTACAGGAATGCTATTCTTGAGATAAGAGCGGGTACAGGTGGAGATGAAGCCGCAATTTTTGCCGGAGATTTATGGCGCATGTACCAGCGTTTCTGCGAAGGAAGAGGATTGAAATTTTTGGTTGTGGATGTAACGGAAGGCACAGCGGGTGGATACAAAGAAGTAATTACCGAAGTGGAAGGCGATGGAGCTTACGGCCTTTTAAAATATGAGTCGGGGGTGCATAGGGTGCAACGCGTTCCTGATACGGAAACGCAAGGACGAGTTCATACTTCGGCAGCTTCTGTGGTTGTTTTAGCCGAGGCTGAAGACGTTGATGTTGAAATAAATCCTGCCGACATAGAAGTGCAAACTGCTCGTTCAAGCGGAGCAGGAGGGCAGAATGTAAACAAAGTGGAAACCAAGGTTCAAATGACGCACAAGCCAACCGGTATAGTTGTTACTTGTCAGGTTGAGCGGAGCCAGCATGCAAATAGAGAAAGAGCACTGCATATTCTTAAAACGAAACTCTATGAGATGGAGGTAGCAAAGCAGGAAGCTATCGTAGGAGCCTCTCGTAAATCGCAGGTGCGAAGTGGCGATCGCTCTGAAAAAATCAGGACGTATAACTATCCACAAAGTCGGGTTACTGATCACCGAATTGGTTACACTCAACATAATCTTCCTTCAGTAATGAATGGCGAGGTCGGTGAGTTTATTAATCAATTAAAGATAGCTGAGACTGCTGAAAAGATGGCGGAAGGGAAATAGAATTGATTGAGGTACGATTTTAGATTTACGAAGTACGAATTTGAATTGCTAGCTTGTGCGAAACCTGAAGACCTAAAATTACGGGCTTTAACCGCGATTACACAGCAAAGTCATTCGTCTTGTTTTTGGCTAATTTAATTTTTTTTTGAATTCCAATTTGTCTGTATGTGGAAATATCTTGGCTTGGCGGCATTGATCTCTTCTTGCTCACCTCTTTATGTGCCTAACACGCGCAACATTCCGCTCTTTCGCGAGCAAGGTGAATTTCAGGGAACTGTTTATGTCTCCACCGGCATTGAGGCCCAGTTGGCTTATGCGGTAAGCGACAATATTGCCGTTATGACCAACACGTCATTCATTAGCGAAAAAAAACCCGAACAAGATTATACCCGCTCGCACAAATTTGCTGAAGTTGGCATCGGTTATTATCAGGTTACTAGAAAATACCGCGCTGAACTCTTTGTGGGTTATGGTCTCGGAAAAGAAACGAGCTTCGCGCAGTATTCCTTCTTTACGCCCTTCTTCAGTCAGAAAGATTTAGTAGCCACTGCTATGTATAACAGAATTTTCATTCAGCCAACTATTAGCACCAATGGGCGAGGTTTTAATCTTGCCTTTACTCCACGGCTTTCTTTTGTCGACTTTACAAAATTCACGTCAAATGATAACAATCCTGCAAATAAAGAAGTGACTGTAAAACCGGACGAAAAATATCATTTATTTTTTGAGCCCGCCCTTACAGGCAAATTTCCTATTGTAGGAAATCTACAAGGTGTATTTCAACTTGGGTTGAACGTACCCTTGCCTACCGATGTGTACTTCGATTATGTTCCCATACAATTTTCTCTTGGCATTCAACTAAACACCGGAAGCCTGCGCACGCGTGTGT
>Ga0209181_10006199_pt1 | contig 16882 bp, 7 predicted proteins | sample MAT05_FD_187208 | JGI IMG/M metagenome (GOLD analysis project Ga0209181, IMG submission 187208) | Freshwater microbial communities from Lake Fryxell liftoff mats and glacier meltwater in Antarctica - MAT-05 (SPAdes) (version 2) | ecosystem: Environmental > Aquatic > Freshwater > Ice > Liftoff...
ATCAAGATAAATAGCATGATTACCATCCTGCCAGAAATGATACTTTTCAATCCGCTTCATAAATTTTCCTGCAAATTCAAATCTGTAAAGCATCCAGTCTTTTCTGCTTTCGGGTTCATTTTCGATAGCTTTCAAAACAGAATTTGCTGTAAATTTTTTAAAGTCTCTGATGATATGAGAAAGTTTGTGCCCTTCTTTTGCCCGGGCCACTAAATGTAAGTGATTTGTCATTAAGCACCAGCCATAAACAACAAGCCCTTTCTTTTCAATACAAAAATTCAAAGAGTCAACTATTATTTGTTTGTAAACAGGCCGGATAAAAACATCCACCCAATCTACAACGGTGAATGTTAAAAAGTAACAGGCGTTTTGGTCGGTAATAACATATCTGTCTCCTGACATAAAATTGGTTTTCTTTAAACAAAATTTCTCTAGTCCTCGTCTCTCACGAGGATTAAATGGTCTTGAGACTTTGTCTCAAAGGCAAGTCAAAGACTTGCAACAAACTCATCCTCGTCAGAGACGAGGACGAGTTTGTTAATTTCTCCTTGCAAGCACAATGGTATTTTTAAATTGTTTTTTCTTTCCATCCAGGTTAAACACTTCAGTAAAAATAATATAAATACCCACAGGTAATTTTTGAAATTTTTCTCCTAAACCATCCCAACGGAAATTACCTTTTGTGCCGCACAAAGCATTTCGTTGCAGGTAACGCACCGGTCTGCCGTTGGCATCAAAAATAGTAATATTGGCTACATAACCCGGTGATGGAAAACTGTAATCAACGGTTGCAAAATCATCCATACCATCATTATCCGGCGAAACAATTTCGGGGGTTAGTGTTATATCGCCCTGAACCTGTAAGTCAAGCCGGTATTGAGAATTTTTGTATGTGGGTGTACCATATCCAACGCTGGTTGCTGCACTGTGCCAGTTGTTCTGGTTTTGTGTAGCTGCATTATAATCTATCCTTTCCAGGGCCACGCCTTCCCGATTATCAATCAGCTTAAAATGCCATTTTTCGCTGTACTTTAATTCATCAACTATATTTCCTTGTGCATTTAAAATAATCACATTGCCTTCATCATCATTAAAAGACGGCATGGAGGCTACGGTTACAAAGGCATCTATATTTTGTGTGATGAAATCTCTTTTTATAATTACCGGGCCTTCTGTTATAACCATAAAATCCTGTGGAAACAATAAGTAATTATCTGCACGTAGTTGTTTAATATTACTGATAACCCCGGTGCTGTTGCGGTTGGCAATATACATTTGCTTTAGGTCAATGATCTTATTACTACGGTTATACACTTCTACATAATCTGTTCCGTTTGATTTTGGATTAAAGAGAATTTCATTAATAACAATATCAAAATTATCGGCTACACTACTCAATCCAAGTCTTGCTGTATTTTTTGTGCCGATGATATTTCCCCTGCAATCTGTAACATTGGATACAGTAATAGTGTACACTTTATTGCGTGCCAGGGGAGCATTTAATCTTATTGTTACTTTATCAAAAACGGGAGCACCAACTAATACCGATTGTGCTGTTCCAATTCCATCACTGATGCTGTAGTTATTAATTGTAGCAGCTTTCAGGCTATCCAAAGGTTCATCAAAAACCAGGCTTATGTTTACACTATCGGTTGCAAAAGCCCTCAGTAATTGCGGCGATTGTGCATCGGCATTAAGTGCATCAACCGAGTTTTTCCTTGCCGGTGTTCCTCCTTTTGTATCAACACTTGCCTTCCAATTTGAAAAACCGCTACAGGGATTTTTTGTGTCAATCATTTCCAATGTCCAGCCGCCATCTTTCTTTAATTCATTCTGATACCAGGCATCGGAATAACTCACCGAATGTATAATCCTGTTTTGCGGACTTCGTAAATAAATAACATCGCTGGTATTATCAAGCGAAGGAAAACTGGTAACGGAAATGGTTGGCCCGTAAGCGCTCATGGCAGCTAATGCACTGGCTGTACAAATAATTACAAAACTATCCGGCAATAAGTTGTATGATGGCATAGTACCACTTTGGCCGGTAGCATCGCCAATACGCCAGCCCAATAAATTAATTGTAATGGTAGAAGTGTTGCGTAATTCTATCCATTCATTATTAGGTAAAGCAACCTGCGGCGTTGGATCTGCCATAAGCTCTTCAATCACAATGTCATAACGATTTGCAACCTGTGCATAGCTGTTGTATGCAAACAGCGTAGCAAAAAATAAAATCACATTTACTTTTTTCATGTGTTAATATTTGTTATTGTTTTTGTTTCCTGCAATTCGCTAAATTATTTTTCTACGGGGTTTCAAAAATTCGTCCTTTTGTTCTTTTCATAGCAGCCATGATTAAGAAAACAAGTTAATAAAAAATCAGAACTGTTTTTTATTTTTTCTGTCAGTACTTTTGCGTTCTAAATTTTAAGAGATGAAAGTTGCTGTTGTAGGCGCCACCGGTTTGGTAGGCACAAAAATGTTACAGGTACTGGCCGAACGGAATTTTCCGGTAGATGAACTGATTCCGGTTGCTTCGGAAAGAAGTATTGGAAAAGAAATAACTTTTAAAAACAAACAGTACAAAATTGTAAGTGCTGCAGATGCTATTGCCGCCAAACCGGATGTAGCTATTTTTTCTGCAGGAGGAAGTACTTCTTTAGAACTGGCCCCGCAGTTTGCAGCAGCCGGCATTACGGTAATTGATAACTCCAGCGCCTGGCGTATGGACCCCACAAAAAAATTGGTGGTACCCGAAGTAAATGCTGATGTGCTCACCGTAGCAGATAAAATTATTGCCAACCCAAACTGCTCTACCATACAAATGGTGGTGGTGTTAAAGCCATTGCACGATAAATACAAAATAAAAAGAGTGGTGGTAAGCACGTACCAAAGCGTTACCGGTACGGGTGTAAAAGCTGTAACCCAACTGATGAACGAACGTAGAGGCATTGAAGGCGAGATGGCATACAAATATCCCATTGACATGAATGCCATACCGCATATTGATGTTTTTCTGGAAAACGGTTATACCAAAGAAGAAATGAAAATGGTTTTGGAAACCAATAAAATAATGGGTGATGATTCTATAAAAGTTACCGCCACCTGCGTACGCATACCAACCATGGGCGGCCACAGCGAAAGTGTGAATATTGAATTTGAAAATGATTTTGACATACAGCAAGTAAGAGATATACTAAGCAAAGCACCCGGTGTTGTTTTAAAAGATGATGTTGCCAATTTTATTTATCCTATGCCTTTAACGGCTTATGATAAAGACGATACTTTTGTAGGAAGAATAAGAAGAGATGAAACACAACCCAATACTTTAAACTGCTGGATAGTGAGTGATAACCTGCGCAAAGGTGCCGCTACCAATGCGGTGCAAATTGCGGAGTATCTACTTCAAAACGGCTTATTAGACTAAGTAGATTATCTTTTATGTATTTTTTTGTACTTTTAATATATGGAAACGACAATAAGAATAAATACCGATTTACTTAACAGTGATATTATTGAAGGGATAAAAAAATTGTTTCCCCATAAGGTTGTAGATATTACTGTACACAATGCAGATGAAACTGAATTTATTTTAGAGAGCCCGGCATTTGCACTGGAATTAAAAGAACGAATCAGTGAATATAAATTAAAACAACAGGGTATTACTTTAAAGCCTGATGAGTTGATATGAGAGATATAATATTTGTGCCAAAAGCTTTTAAAGAATATCAGGAATGGATATCAATCGACAGAAGAACTGCACTTAGAATCGGAGATTTAATTAAAGATATTTTAAGAAGCCCTTTTGATGGTACGGGCAAACCTGAACCCTTAAAATATGATTTTGCCGGCTGCTGGAGCAGAAGAATAAATCAGGAGCATAGATTGATTTATGCTGTAACAGACATCGCTATAATTATTTATTCCTGCTATTCGCATTATAAATAATACCGATTATACTCTGTAATTAGTCCAATCGGTACCTGCCTACGGCAGTCAGGTTTACCAAATCCCTTCACACCAGGCCTTCGCACATCCCTTCGTCTACGCTCAGGATTTCAGCCAGCACACATAGGCCTATAATGAAATTATATTTGGTATCATTTTTTAAAAAGGTATAATAGATAATACCGACTATACATTATAAATAGTCCAGTAGTTTTTCTGTCGGCATAATACCATCTAATATTTCAACGCAGTCCTTCGGACTACTTATGAAATAAAGATGGTATAAAGCCACTGCTAAAATGTAGTGGCTTTGAAAAGAGCCATCAAAAATTGATGGCTCTTTAGTTTTTTATATCGCAAGTCTTAGCTTTTATCTTCGGGATTTCCTCCCCCGTCGGGGGAGATAGAGGGGGCTGGAGCTATTGGGGTGCAATCACCCAGGTCTCATTCCCCTTCAACAACTTATCCAAATCACCCTTACCTCTTTTAGCGATCACTTCTTCAATCTGCATGGTCATGCTATCTTCGTAGCAAGCTCTTTCGGTTTCGTAAAACACACCAAACGGGCGTGGAAGATGTCCTTCCAGTTTTGGATCATCAAACATGCGTATCAATATCTGAGCTTTATAAAAATCACGGTCATCGTGTACCCACAGGTCATCAGTTGAAGCGCCTTCGGCCAGGTCAACAATCACGGGTTTAAATCCATCTAATTTAATGCCCTTGTTTTGTGTGGCTCCAAAAATCAATGGCTTGCCCTGCTCTAAAAACAACACTTCATCGGGCTTGCTTTTCTTTTCAGTAAAAATTTCAAAAGCACCATCGTTAAAAATGTTACAGTTTTGATAAATCTCTAAAAAAGATGCTCCCTTGTGTGCCTGCGAACGCAGTAACATAGCCTGCAGGTGTTTTGGATCCCTATCCATAGTGCGGGCAATAAAGCTTGCATCGGCACCCATAGCTAATGCCAACGGGTTAAAAGGATGATCAATACTGCCAAACGGTGTACTCTTGGTTATTTTATTTTCTTCAGATGTGGGTGAGTACTGCCCCTTGGTCAAACCATAAATCTGGTTATTAAAGAGCAAAATGTTCACATCGAAATTCCTACGTAGTAAATGAATAGTATGGTTGCCGCCAATGCTCAATCCATCACCATCGCCGGTTACTATCCATACACTCAATTCGGGCCGGGCTGCTTTTAAACCACTGGCAACTGCTGTTGCACGGCCATGAATGCTGTGCATACCATACGTGTTCATATAATACGGAAAGCGGCTGCTGCAGCCGATACCGCTTACCATTACAATATTCTCTTTAGGAATACCCAGGGTGGGCATTATCTTTTGCACCTGTGCCAGGATGGAATAATCACCGCATCCGGGGCACCAGCGAACTTCCTGGTCGGTTACAAAATCTTTTGCGGTAAGGGGGGGAAGGGCTGTTGTAGTTTCACTCATCGTTAAAATTATTAAGGAATAAAGTTACTTAAATAAATGTTCAATAAGTAACAATGAGCCACAGAGATTTCATTAATAAAAAAAGTCACCCCGAAAATTCCGTGGTGACTTTTTTTATTATTTAGCCGTTAAACCGTTTTACTGTGTTATTACTTTACCAGTTGCCAGTATATTTCCGAAGGCATCTGTAACTCTTAAGGTATAAAATCCCTTAGCAAGGTTTCTGATGTCAACAGGCATACTGCTGTAAGGCCCCGTTACTACAAAAATCTCATTATACACAAACTGACCCGATTCGTTGTAAATAATTAGGCGGCGGTTAAAGCCTAACTGTTGTGCACTGCTATGGTATTTTACCGTAAACTGTCCGTTATTGGGGTTAGGGTAGATGAACAGTTCGTCACTTACACCTGCTGTGATTGTGACCGCATTGCTCAGTGCCGTACAGCTAAGAGCTGTTGTGGCCCGGGCAGTGTAAGTGCCAACAGCATCTGCAGATACTACCAGCGTGGTACCCGTTGCCCCAGGTACCTGCACTCCGTTACGGAACCATACTACCGGCGTGCCGGCAGGAACTACAGTAGCCGTCAGCGTACTGGTTTGTGGGAATACCAAGTTAATGGCCGATGCTGATATACTGATCGTTGGCTGGGTGTTTACCGTAACCGTCGCACTGGCACAGGCCGTATTGTTACAGGTGCCTTCTGCCCTTACAAAGTAAGTAGTGGTTGCATTTACTGTTACATTCAGTGTTGCGCCTGTACCTACTAATGTGCCGCCGCAACTGCCGCTGTACCATCTCCAGGTGGCTCCGCCACCTAAGCTTCCGCCGGTTACATTTAAGGTAACTGTACCAGAGCCACAAATTGTGGTTGATGATGCGGTTGCCCCTGTCGGATCAACTGAAAGTGCATTAACTGTAATAGATGTTGTTGCTGTAACAACTCCACATCCGCCGCCGGCTGCTATGGTATAGGTAACTGTATAGGTGCCAGGGGTACTGGTTCCTAATGTTACTGCACCTGTTGTTACATTGATGACTAACCCTGCAGGGGCTGCTGTGTAGGTTCCGCCTGCTGTACCGGTTCGGGTTACTGTGGCTGTACCTCCATTGGCACAATAAGGGTTAGCAGCATAAGTAATCGTGGCTGCTGGTAATGTAGTGATTGTTATGGTTGTTGTTGCTGTTACCGCAGGGCATCCACCACCGGCTGCTAAAGTATAAGTAACTGTGTAGGTACCTGCTGTACTTGCTGCCAGATTTACTGCACCTGTAGCTGCGTTAATACTTAAGCCTGCTGCCGCTGTATAAGTACCACCGGCTGTACCCGCACGGGTAACATTAGCTGTGCCCGCATTCTGGCAATAAGGAGAGCCTGTATAAGCAATCGTTGCTGCAGGAAGGGCTGTAATAGTGATTGTTGTAGTTGTTGCAAAGGCTGCACAACCTCCTGATGCTGCAACTGTATAAGTAACTGTGTAAGTACCAGGTATGCTCGTACCTAAGGTTACTGCCCCTGTTGTTGCATTTAATGTTAAACCTGCTGTAGAACTGTATGTTCCACCTGCTGTACCTGTTTGTGTAACAGCAGCTGTACCTCCATTTGAACAGTATGGTGAGCCTGCATAACTGATTGTTGCATTTGGTGCTGCGGTTATTGTGACAGTAGTTGTTGTTATCGTAGTTCCACAACCTGGTACTGTTACTGAGTATGTAACGGTGTACGTACCCGGTGTACTGGTTCCCAATGTTACTGCACCGGTTGTTGCATTAATGGTCAGGCCAGCAGGTGTTGCTGAATAGGTCCCGCCTGCTGTACCAAATCTAGTTACAGTTGCTGTTCCTGCATTTGAACAATATGGCGTTCCTGCGTAGAAGATGATCATATTCGGAGCCTGTGTTATGGTAATGCTTGTTGTTGCTGTTGCTGCAGGACATCCGCCGCTGGCTACCATGCTGTAGGTAACCGTATAAGTGCCGGGGATACTGGTATTGGGTGTTACAGTTCCTGTTGATGCATTGATGGTCAATCCAGCAGGGGCTGCAGTATAGGTTCCGCCCGCTGCTCCAGTCCTTGTTACTGGGGCACTGGGTACCGATGAGCAATAAGGAGTTCCTGCATAACTGATCGTTGCAGCATTAGCCGCTGTAACAGTTATGGATGCGGTGGCTGTTACTGCGGGGCAACCTCCGGATGCTGCAATAGTATAAGTAACCGTATAAGTGCCCGCTGCGCTGGTTGCTAAAGTTACATCACCGGTTGTTGCGTTAAGCGTTAAACCGGCTGGCGTGGCTGTATAAGTACCGCCCGCTATACCTGTACGGGTAACAGTGGCAGTGCCTGAGCTGGTACAATATGGACTGCCAGCATAATTAATGGTTGCTGCAGCAAGGGCTGTTATGGTTATTGATGTTGTTGCAGTTACCGCAGGGCAACCTCCGGATGCTGCAATAGTATAGGTAACAGTGTAAGTTCCAGGGGTACTGGTTCCTAAAGTTACATTTCCGGTTGCCGCATTAAGTGTTAAGCCCGCTGGTGCAGCTGAATAAGTTCCGCCTGCTGTGCCGGTACGGGTAACTGTGGCTGTGCCTGCATTGCTGCAATAAGGATTACCTGCATAATTAATGGTTGCTGCAGGAAGTGCAGTAATAGTTATTGATGTTGTTGCTGTTACCGAAGGACAACCTCCAGATGCTGCAATAGTATAAGTAACAGTGTAAGTTCCAGGGGTGCTGGTTCCTAAGGTTACATCGCCATTTGCTGCATTCAATGTTAAGCCCGCTGGTGCTGCACTGTAAGTTCCACCTGCTGTGCCGGTTTGGGTAACAGTGGCTGTACCTGCATTGCTGCAATAAGGGCTGCCTGTGTAACTGATTGTTGCGGCAGGCGTTGGGTTAACTGTAATGGTAAAGGTTTTTGAAGAGCCAGGACAGGTAATTCCTGTCAGGCTGTATCCAAAAAATACCCTGGAAATATTTGTGCTGGAAGGTTCCTGCCACAGATCCTGCGGCGTTGTGGTTGTCAAAGGAAATTGCATACCCATTCGTGTAGTAGCAACCGGGTTTCCTGCGATGATAATACCGGAAGAACCATTACCATATGAACTGGTAGTTCCCCTGCTGCCCAGTATGCCTATAACCTCTCCGGCGTTAACCGGTATGGTAACCGCTATATTACCAGGGGTAACATCATTTTGCGTTATAAATAAAGTAGAAAATGCGTTAGTGACAGTAGAAAAAACAGGTGGTGGCGTATTGCCGTCAAATCTCACTACCGCAATACTTTGGTTTCCAGCGGATGCATCTGTTGGTACAAACAGGGAAGTAATAGTAAAATTGACAGGCGCTATAAACCAATACCCCCTTGCATTACTTGCGAATATAGCGCTTTGAGGAGGCATGGTTATAGATGTTGAGCTGCCGGCACTACTTATTTCTGGTGTTACAGTAACCGTTGCCACAACAGGGCTTGTAGTTACATTGGTTGCGGTAAATGATGGTATATTACCCGTTCCACTGGCAGCAAGGCCAATAGAAGGATTACTGTTTGTCCAGTTAAATACTACTGAAGAATACTGAGCTTCTATATATAATCTTTTAGGTGTGCCGCCACATGGATCTCCAAAAATTGCATTATCTGCCGGTATGATTACACTGTTTTGGCCAACAGCCAAACCTGAAACAATTGACACACTGTTTGCAGCGTGGCAACCTCCCAGTGTGAAACTGCCGCAAACGCCGTTTGGTGTACCATAACTGGCGAAAACTATATTTGTTATAACCGAACCTACAGGAGCTGTTAAGGTAACACTGCCTCCTTCATTAGCCGTACCGCAAATGGTTCCAAATGGAGTACCCGTGAAGTTAACGGGAGCGGTAGCCGTGTTATTACAAACTACCTGGTTGGCAGGTTGGTCAACAGTTGGCGTTGCACCTACTGTATGATTTACCAACGCAGAAGGCCTGCACACAGGATCAACCGGCGTTGGGGTTAATATGGCATAAATGAAATAAGAACCTGTTGGTAAAGTTGTTGAAGTAGTGGCTACTGTACCTCCACTTGTTAACGCTCCGTTGGGTATCGTTGCTACTACCGTTCCTCCAACATATGGATCAGGCAAAGCAGATGCTGATTGTTTAAATATGATACCATAAGTAGTTCCCATGTCAGTTAAACCCGATGCTGTAAGTGTTAGCGGATTTCCTGAACATGATGCACCAGACGGATTTGAAGTAAAGCTGCCGATAGTGGGGCAAATGCTGCAACCACCCGGGCCGGCAAGGCCAAAGCTGGCCGTTGTGGTACAGCCATTGGCTGCTGTAGCTGTTACACTGTAACTGCCTACTGTAAGACCTGTCTGGTCTTCGCTTATTGGGTTTACACCCGATCCTGTCCACGCATAGGTATAAGGACCGGCTGCGCCGCTTACTGTTATGTCTATTGATCCGTCTGCACTGGCACAGGTTGTTGGTTCTAACTGGGTACTATTGATAACTGGCAAAGGCCTAACTGTTATTGAACCAGTTGCAGTAATTACTCCACAACCACCGGTTAATGTAACTGTGTAGTTAAATGGAGAACCAACTGTTGTTGTTGGTGTGCCACTAATAGTAACCACATTGGCTGCCCATGAACCTGTTACGCCTGCTGGTAAACCGGTGAAGGTTGCTCCCGTTGCACCGGTAGTTGAATACGTAATGTTGGTAATCGGCGTATTCAAACAAACTGATTGTGCATCTGTTCCTGGTATGGAAGTTAATGTGATGGTGTTATCTGGATTAACTGTGATTGTACCGTTTGCGCTTAATGTACCACAACCTCCTGTTAAGGTCACTGTATAACTGAATGGAGAGCCAACTGTTGTTGTTGGTGAACCACTGATGGTTGCCACATTAGCCGCCCAGGAACCCGTTACTCCGGCTGGTAAACCTGTGAAGGTTGCTCCGGTTGCTCCGGTTGTAGCATAGGTAATATTGGTAATTGCCGTATTGATGCATACAGTTTGTGCATCCGTTCCCGGTGCAGAAGTAAATGTGATCGTGTTATCTGCTGCTATGGTTATTGAAGTTGTTGTCATGAACTGTGCACAACCTCCCGCCGCAGCAATGGTATAGGTAACTGTGTAAGTTCCAGGCGTACTGGTTCCTAAAGTAACATCTCCCGTTGATCCGTTAATAGTTAAACCGGCAGTTGATGAATAAGTACCACCTGCTGTTCCTGTTTGTGTAACGGTTGCAGTGCCTCCTGCTGTACAGTATGGAGAACCTGCATAAGAGATTGTTGCAGCTGTTGCAGCCGTTACAGTAATAGAAGATGTTGTTGTAAATACCGGACAACCTCCTGCTGCTGCAATTGTGTAAGTAACGGTATAAGTACCGGCAGTACTTGTCCCTAATGTAATATCGCCTGTTGATGCGTTAATGCTTAAACCTGCCGGAGCAGCTGAATATGTTCCGCCGGTTGTACCTGTTTGGGTAACAGTTGCTGTTCCCGCATTACTGCAATATGGTGTACCTGCATAAGAAATTGTTGCAGCGGGTGGCGTAGTAACGCTGGCAATAACTGATGTTCTTGCAGACTCACATCCTGTAATTATCTGCCAATTATAAAAGTAGTAATATAGATCAAGGCGGGGAGTATTTGTAGGAGGTGCCGTTAATGTACTGTGGTTAATGGACACAACCCCAGAGAGTACAAAAGGATAACCGTAATTACCTCCCGGAGGAGCTCCGGCAGATGGTTCAAATAGTAGTCCGGTTATGCCGGCGCTGCGGCTTCCCGGCCTCAATTTAAGGTTAGTACCTGCCAAAATGTTGAAATTCAAAGTAACAGTTTGCGCAGTTGCCGTAGCTACAGGATTTCCTACAACGGCTACTGTGGCAGTATTCAGTACCGCTCCTGCTGAATTTACTACATCTATCGTTACGGTACCTGCAGTACCTGCTGCTGAAGCTATAGGATAAACAACAACAGTGCTCAATGTAAATGGAGCTAAGGCATCAAATACCAACCCAAAATTGGTTGTACCTGCCCCCGAGGTACCTGCAATTTGTGCAGGCAATCCGAGGCCTGCAGTTCCTCCTCCGTCACTTGCGGAAACATAATAAGGCGTATTTACACTGATAGGCGGCGTGGTAAATGGTGATCCTGTTCCGATAGATACACCTCCTGAAGGTACATCATACCAATTAAGAACCGTGCCGGTGCCAGTTGCAGCCAGTGAAACAGTTACCGGGCCCGGACCACATGATGCACCCGGTGTAGTGCTTGTTATCTGTGGATTATTTAAGATTACGGTTACTTCGTTAGAGGTTACTGTATTACCGTTGCAACTTGTCTGCAGCCTGTAATACATGGTTTGTGTAATTGGGCTTGCCAAAGTGAAAGGATTTGTAGTGGCTCCGGATATATTCGTAAATCCTGTAACAGGAGTTGTACTTTCCTGCCATTGCAAACCTCCATAACCTGTTGCACCAGTTGTTGTTAAGGTGGGTGTGCCGCCGGTTATACAGTAGGAACCCGGACTAACTGAAGCGGAACCTGCCGCCAATGCAGCTTTGGTAAGGTTTACGGGTGTCATGGCATCATTGCCCGGGTTTGTATCGCCGGTTACCGCAGTAAATGCGTTAAATGTATAAACGCCAGTTGGAGTCATGTTTAATGTTCCCACCATGGGTACATCCATTGATAGACCAGCACCAAGTGTGCCTGTGTTCACAACAGCAGATAAAGTTTGCGTTGCTGCACCGGTTACATTGGTTGTTACGGTAACAGGATTTGTGACAAAATTAATGGGATTGATATCGCTGTTCCTGATTCTGATGGTAACCGTTTCAGTGGATGTATAACAACCGTTTGCTGCAACGGCTGGTGTAACCAGGGCCTCGGCGCCCATATTAAGACCGGCTGTTACAAAATTCCCTGCATCGGCACCTATATCTGTTGGCGATAGGGTGCTTCGGGTTTGTCCGTCAAAATCATCGGTTATGGCAGCGATTAAAATACCTGCTGCTTCAATAACGGAGCTTGGCGGGAATAAAATATGCAGATCGGCGGTAGGGGTACTCACAAAATTAACCACCGGACCAGAAATAGAATTGGCGTCACTCGCAGAAGCGGCTTGCCAACCGGCAAAAGTTTGGGCAGTGGTCCAAAATCCTATTGATGAAGCTGCTGCATTCAGCACATTATAATTGGAAGCATTAGCTGCCCAACCGGTTGCGCTTGTTGTTGTTGCGCCAAATCCATTAGAAATTGCATAATGCCCCCCGGTACCACCTGTTCTAGTGTTTTGAAATATATTATTCCGAATATCTACAGCAGCCACCCTGGCCGTAATTGTAAAATCTCCCCTATAAAAACAAAAACTCGGTTGAGCGCCCGCTGCGACAGTTCCCTCAATATTTACTGAATTAAAATAAATATTATTGATTGGATCGGGTGTTGAACCATGCTGTCCCCAAATGCCAATAAAACTTGTATTTGTAGTTTGTGCATTTCCCAAAGAAATCATGTTATTATTAATATTGACTGGGGTTCCTGTAACGGCACCTGACCTTATCAATATACCACAAGCTGCTCCCGGGGCTGTGGCTGTTACCGAAGTACTTAAATTTATTAAATTATAAATTCTATTACGGGTAACAACAATGTTTGTATTTGCTGCTATTGCAATTCCTAATACATTGGTACCAATGGCACCTGTATTATTCATTGCAATATTATTAATCGTATTCGAAATAATAGTGGATCCGCTAACCGCCCCGCCTCTTACCATTATTCCCATTGCACTGGCTTCCCCATTACTAAGGGTCGCATAGGCATTCATTCCGGCTAAATTGGTAATTGAATTGTTGCTGATTGTTATTGTACCGGAAGCTGTGCTATTAATGCCAACAACCGATGAAGAAGTAGCTGTACCACTTGAATTTTGAAACATGTTTCTGATGGTATTAGGCTTTGCAGGTGTACCAATAATAACGATACCACTTGCCGCATTAAATATCCCTTGTACTTTTCCAACACCTGTACCCGTAACCAATCCATTAGTTGTACCAACATTCGAAAGGTTTGCACCTGTTGTCAAATTACCTGTTCTAATATTAGGGTTGGTGTTGTTGCCAATCGTATTTCCAGAGATATCGAAATTACCTCCCGTACCGGCAGAATTAATTCCATTAAATCCACCTGTTATAGAAGAAGTCGTTCCCATGGCGTCAATAGCTCCAATTGTGTTGTTTTGAATGCTAATGGTATTCGTTGTTGATGCATAAATGCCGACAACAATCCCCCCGGAAGTTGTACAAGCTGTATAAATAGAACCTGTTCCGGAAGTTGAGCCAATTGTATTTCCGGCTGTCGTTCCAATATCAGCATTACCGGATGTCACATTAATACCGCATAATATTCCATTGGTTGTTGTAGCACCGCTTGATGTATAAAGTGCAAAGCCTGCAATGGTATTATTTTGTATCGACGAAACGGTTCCTCCTGCTGTGAAAGCACAGTTTATAGCTACATAACGGGTAGCATTCGCTGTACCTGTAGTTGTGTAAGAGCTGGGAAATGTTCCGGTAAGTGTTACCGTATTACCAACCATATTGGTTGTACCGGTTCCGGCTGAATTTGCAAATCCAATGATATTCCCGGTGATTGTGTAATTTACCCCGGAGGTAATATTAATCCCATTATGGGTACTAGCCGTAGTGTATAACCTGCTGGAAGTTTGATACAAGCGGTTATTGGTAATCGTCCAGGCTGAATTAAAAGAGTTAATATTCATGCCATTGGTTGCAGAGGTTGCGCTAAAATAATCGAATATATTATTTGCCGTTATGGTATTGCCGCTGTTATCAATTACTGCACTGGTTCCCAATGAATAAATTCCATTCAACGGATTATTGGCACCCGCTGGTCCGATATTGTTACTACTGATGATATTACCATCATTACCGGTTACAATACCTGTACCAAGATATACGACACCAAATACTGTTGTTGAACCCTCGAGGGTACAATTAGTAACGGTATTATTGGATGCATCTGCGGCGAGTCGGATTGTGCTTGATGCCCCAATTCCGATATTAGATATGTTTAAAGAATTGCCACCTGTGTTCAATCCATTTACGGTTACATTTTGAGTTCCGTTCAGGTCAATAAGGTGACCCGTTATAGCACCGGAAACAGTTCTTGCCGCTCCGCCACTGGGCGAAATGGTAAGGGATGTCCAGGAACTTACAGACGGTTGGTTCAATGCTGCCGATGCAACTTCTGTGGTATTGCCGGTAATACTAACTGTAATAATATTTCCTGCCTGGGTTGTTACCAGGTTAAGGGCATCAAAAGCACTTTTCAATGTTGCGTAAGATCCATTGGCAGCACCGCCTGAACCGGCAACAGTTACATTTTGCGCCTTACTGGTTAACGCTAATACTACAGATAAACAAAAAAAGGTAAATAGTTTTTTCATAACAGTTAAAATTTGGTCTGGTTAAAATTTTATCACATCAATTGCCCGATGGAATCGGTAGTCACAGTTTTTACAGTATATAGATTATATAGTCTTTTTTAGAGGGTAACAAATACTGATTAAGGATTAAGTTAATTCAGGTGTTGCGTAATTTAATACTATTTTTATTTAAAACCCGCAGCTGTCTTTATAAAAGGCAGCTTCATTTGTAATAATCCATTAATTTTTACTAAGAATTTAGAGTCATTTCAAAGAATGTGATGGCGCCTGTAAGTATTTTTTATGCTTACATTTAACTTGGCCAGGAAACTCTACTTTATCATTCTGTATTCCGTGTTCCTTATTCGATATTGATTAATTCTTCCCAGTACTCCGCCGCCCTTCTCGTATGCGGTACCACAATCGTTCCACCCACAATATTTGCTACGGCAAAAACTTCATACATCTGTTCAGTAGTTATTCCCAACTCATGCGATTTGCCCAGGTGGTATTTAATACAATCATCGCAACGCAAAACCATACTTGCCACCAGGCCCAGCATTTCTTTAGTCTTTACATCTAATGCACCTTCAGCATAGGTGTTGGTATCCAGGTTCCATAATCTTTTTATTACCAGGTTTTCTTTACTGAGAATAACCTCATTCATTCGGGTGCGGTAGTCATTGAATTCTTTTACTAAGTTGCTCATACGTTTATTATTAATGAACTACAAAGTTATACCTGCCATGCATAAATTGAAGAAACTGTTATAAATTGGCATGGCTTAAACAACTGCATGAAAGAATTCTTTAAAAACTATAAAAAGGAAGCGGCGCTTATTACCGGTTTGTTGCTATGCCTGTTCTTGTTTTTTGTAAACCCGCTGGGGCTGGCCTATAAAGCAAACCTGGTGCTGGCCATTGCCGCACTCATGATAAGCTGGTGGGTATTAGATGCCATGCCCCTGGCTGTGGTAGCACTGGTACCTATTGTTTTGTTTCCGCTGCTTAATGTCAGTTCGTTAAAAGACGTAACAAAATCCTATTCAGATTCAATCATCTTTTTGTTCATGGGTGGTTTTTTCATCGGCATTGCCATCGAAAAATGGAACCTGCACAAACGTATTGCACTGGGCATCATTAATATTACCGGTACCAACGGCAACCGCATCATTTTAGGATTTATTATTGCCACCGGCTTTTTAAGCATGTGGCTCAGCAATACTGCTACCACCATGATGATGTTTCCCATCGCCATGTCAGTTATCCATGTAATAACAACACACAATAAAGAAGCTACCGGCGTTAAGAATTTTTCACTGGTGCTCATGCTCTGCATTGCGTATGCATCCAACTTTGCACTGGGCACCATCATCGGCACACCGCCCAATGTGGCCTATGTGAGTTATATACAGGAAAAGTTCAGTTATACCATCGGCTTTACCGACTGGATGATCGTATTTACACCGCTAACCATTGTATTGCTTTTTATGTTGTACTGGGTAATGGTAAAACTATTATTCCCCAACAGGATAAAGAACAGTGTGGAAGGAAAAGCTTTTATTAAAACAGAATTGAAGGCGCTGGGCAAATTATCTGCACCCGAAAAAAGAGTGTTACTGGTTTTTATTTGCACTGTTTTTTTATGGATCGCAAAGGATCTCATCAACAGCATACAAAAAACCATTGTGCTGGATGATACCATTATTGCCATGATAGGCGCCATTACTTTATTCATCATCCCATCAGGAAATAAAAAAACTACAAGGCAAGAACGCCTGCTCGATTGGCCAGACACCGGTAAAATGGCCTGGGGCATTTTGCTTTTGTTTGGCGGTGGTATTGCCCTTGCAAAAGCGCTGGAAGATGTAAAGCTGATGGACCAGCTGGGAACTTATATAGCTTCTTATGCAACCGATAATGTTTTCCTCATGATCCTCATCGTTACCAGCATCTCCATTTTTTTAAGCGAGGTGATGAGCAATGTGGCGCAGGTTATTGTGATGGCGCCGGTTATTTCGT
>Ga0209181_10006201_pt1 | contig 16879 bp, 19 predicted proteins | sample MAT05_FD_187208 | JGI IMG/M metagenome (GOLD analysis project Ga0209181, IMG submission 187208) | Freshwater microbial communities from Lake Fryxell liftoff mats and glacier meltwater in Antarctica - MAT-05 (SPAdes) (version 2) | ecosystem: Environmental > Aquatic > Freshwater > Ice > Liftoff...
CCGCCGTAACCGGCCAGGAAACTGAGCGACAGCGCGATCAAGCCGAAGATCAGCGATTGCGCCGCCACCTGGTAGGTCAGGAAGGGTGATGCCACGAAGGGCAGCAGCAGCACGAAGACGAGCACGAAGACATGGCGCGCGCCGAGCGTGCGCCACAGGTACTTCAGCCAGCGCGGCGCGTCGCTGTCGGCATAGGAATCGACAGTGGGTGCGGCGGCAGGGGCCGACCGGCCACCAGCGCGGCCAACAGCTTGCGGCCGTGCGCGCACCGGTGCACCGGTCAAGCCGGTGTGCATGGCGCGGCGCCACTTGGCGGCGCTCATATGGTCAAGCTCATGCAGGCCTGCCCATGATCCCGCGTGGCCTGAACGCCAGCACCACGATGAGGATGACGAAGGTGAACACCACGCTGTAGGTCGGCGCATAGGCCAGGCCATAGGTCTCCGCCAGGCCCAGGATGGCCGCGCCGATGGCAGCGCCAGGCACGCTGCCCATGCCGCCGACGATGACGACGATCAGCGACGCCAGCAGCAGCCGCGTGTCTTCACCCGGCACCATGCTCAGTTCCACAGCGCCGATGACGCCGCCAAAACCCGCCAGGCCCGCGCCGAGCATGAAGGTCACCGCGAACACCAGGTTCACGTTGACACCGGCCGCCGCCAGCATGGCGCGGTCATCCACGCCGGCGCGGATCATCGTGCCCACACGGGTGCGGTTGAGCAGCCACCACAGGAAGAGGCCGATCGCGATGCCAAAGCCCAGCAGGCTCAGCCGGTAGGCTGAATAGGCCTTGATGATGGGGATGCCGCGGATGGGCCCCTGCAGCAATTCGGGTGCTTCCATCTGGTAGACCTGCCCGGTGAAGATCCACAGCAGGATGTCGGCGATGACGATGGACAAGCCGATCGTCACCATCGTCTGCCGCAGATCCTGGCCCTGCATGCGGCGCAGGATCAGCACCTGGATCAGCAAGCCGGCGATGGCTGCGGCCAGGAATCCTGCCGCCAGCGCGATGATCCACCAGCCAGTCTCGCGCGCAACGACGTAGCCGACATAGCCGCCCAGCAGGTACAGCGAACCATGCGCCAGGTTGACGTTGCGCATCAGGCCGAAGACCAGCGTGAAACCGCTGGCCACGATGAAGTACAGCGAAGCCAGCGTCAGGCTGTTCAGCAGGGTTACCAGGTACAGACGCATGTTGTCCGCCAGTGCCCAGATCGAGAACACCGCAATCGGGCCGCCCACGAGCAGCCAGGTCGCCAGGCGCTCGCCCTTGCTCATCACGCGGCCTGCCCCCAGGCGCGCTGCGAGGCCATCGCTGGCGAGGACTCTCCAAAGGCGCCGCGCAGCGGCGGCGCCTTGGCGAACACGCCGTCCTTCATCACCGCCAGGATGCGCTTCGGATCACGCAGGATGGACAGGTTGGCCAGCGGGTCGCCATCCACCAGCAGCAGGTCGGCCAGGTAGCCGTCCTTCAGCGCGCCCAGTTCATGGCCGCGCAGCATGATCTGCCCGCCATAGACCGTGGTCGCGCGGATCGCCTCCATCGGCGTGAAACCCAGGTACTTGACGAAAAACTCCAGGTCGCGTGCGTTCTGGCAATGCGGCGTGAAGGCGAAGCCGTAGTCGCCGCCCGGCAGTACACGGATGCCGCGCTTGTGCATCTTGGACAGCGAATCCAGCGCTGCGTCCCACTCTTCCTGGTAGCCCCAGCTGGTGGCGAGTTCTCGCGTGATGCCCCAGGGCTCGCTCTCGTTGAGCAGCGCGTGCAGGATGCCGATGCCGGGGACGACGAAGATGCGGTCCTTGACCGCTTCCATCATGTCCAGCGTTTCGGTGTCAGTGAAACTGGCGTGGTAGATGAGCTCGATGCCGTGGCGCAGCGCCTGCTGCACGCTGGCCTTGGAGCGGGCGTGCACGATGATGCGCTTGCCGCGCATCTTCACTTCTTCAACCGCGGCGGCGACTTCGGCATCGGTCATCCAGGTGGTGTGCGAATCGGCGCCGGGCACGAAATTGTCGCCCGACAGATTGAGCTTGACGCTGTCGACGCCGTACTTCAGGAACATGCGCACGACCTTGCGCATGTCCTCGGCGCCGTTGACGTTGACGCCGAAGCTGAACTCTGCAAACGGCAGGTGCGGCAGCGTCTCGTCACCCAGGCCGCCAGGCACGGTGATCTCCTGGCCGGCTGCCAGATAGCGTGGCCCCGGAATCTGGCCGCTGTTGATGGCATTGCGGATCACCACGTCCAGCCGCGGCTTGGCACAGGCTGCTCCCAGGCAACTGGTGAAGCCCGCTTCGAGATATCGTTTAGCCACCTTGGCGCACCACAGCACATGTTCCTCAAGCGGCATGGTCTGGATGCCGGACAGCGTGGCGGCGTCGTTCCAGCTGAAATGCGTGTGCGCCTCCACCATGCCCGGCATCAACGTGGCGCCGGCGCCGTCGATGACGGTGGCGTCGCCCGGCGTCATCGGCGCCGTGCTGCGGCCGACCTGGCGGATGCGGTTGCCGCTGACCAGCAGGCTGCCCGCATAGGGCTGCGTGCCGGTGCCGTCCAGAATGCGCACGTTGGTGAACAGGGTGTCGGCCATGGCGTTGCTCCTTATGCAGCCCAGCGCGTGGCGCGGGCGTTGCGAACCGGCGGCGCGCGGTGCCACTGGCCGTCTTTCATCACCGACAGGATGCGTGCCTTGTCCTGCAGCACGGTGATGTCGGCCAGCGGGTCGCCATCCACCAACAGCAGGTCGGCCAGGCAGCCTTCGCGGATGTAACCGATGGTCTTGCCCATCTTCATCATCGGCCCGCCCCAGGCGGTGGCCGACAGCAGCGCTTCCATCGTGCTCATGCCGACGAACTTGACGAAGTACTCCAGGTCCTTGGCATTGGTGCCGTGCGGCGTCCATGCAAAGCCGTAGTCGCCGCCGGGCAGGATGCGGATGCCGCGCTTGCGCATCGCCTTCATGCTTTCGATGGCGGCATCCAGCTCGCGGTGGTAGCCCATCTTCTTCGTCACTTCGGGCGTCAGGCCCCACTTCGATGCGTGGTGGCTGGTGTTGATCAACCAGGCCAGGCCGGGCGCCACGAAATGCTCCAGCTTCTTCGCCTCCAGCATGTCCAGCGCTTCTTCGTCGGTGAAGCTGGCGTGGTAGATGACCTCGATGCCCTGTTTCACGCATTGTTTTACCGACCAGGTCGAGCGGGCATGCGCGGCAACACGTTTGCCCCAGGCCTTGGCCTCCTCGACGCAGACGCGGATCTCTTCTTCTGTGAACTGGCTCATCTCGCCGGGCATGCCGGTGATGGACTCGCCGCTGAGGTTGATCTTCAGAGAGTCCACGCCGTACTTGGCGAACATGCGCACGCAGCGGCGCATCTCCTCGGCGCCACTGACGATGGCGCCGAAGGCGAATTCGGGCTGCGGCAGATGCGGCTGCGTCGTGTCGCCCAGGCCGCCGGGCACGGTGATCTCCTGGCTGGCGGCGAGGTATCTCGGCCCTTGAATAGTGCCGTCGTTGATGGCGTTGCGGATCACCACGTCCAGCCGCGGCTTGGCTGCCGCCGCGCCGACGCAGCTGGTCCAGCCCATGTCGAGGTACTTCTTCGCCACCTCGGCGCACCACAGGATGTGTTCCTCGGGCGGCATGCGCTGGATGGCGTCCAGGCTGGGCTGGTCGTTCCAGCTGAAGTGCGTGTGCGCCTCGATCATGCCGGGCATCAGGAAGGCGCCGCCGCCGTCGATGACTTGCGCCCCTGCGATTGCTGAAGAACCGGGCGGCATGCGCTGGCCGTAGCCGGTCTTGACGACGCGGCTGATGGCATTGCCCTGGACCAGCACGTCGCCGGTGAATGGCGCTTCGCCGCCGCCGTCGAAGATGCGCACATTGGTGTAAAGCACGTCGGCCATGATGGGGGTCTCCTAGCGCTGCGCCGACAGGAAGTCGCGCAACTCGGTCTGACATTCGGCGGGGCGCTCGACCGGCGTCCAGTGGCCACAGCGCGGCAGCACCACCACGCGCGTGCTGCGGGCGGCGTGCAGCTTCTCGGCCATTGCACGCACCGCCTGCGGTGGCGCCACGCCGTCTTCGTCACCCGTGACCAGCAGCACCGGCGCAGTGATGTTTTCCACGCGCGCCGGCTGGGCGTCGGCCAGGGCCTCGCAGGTGCGGGCGTAGGCTTCGCCACTCTGGTGCATCAGGCTCTCGCGCACAAAGGCCACCGCCAGCGGCTGCGAGCGGCGGGTCTCGGCCGACAGCGCCGCATTCAACAGCGTCAAGGTGATCTCGTGCATGCCGGCAATGCCTTCGCTGCGTGCCTTGGCTGCGCGCGCGCGCAGTGCGGCCCGCGCCGCATCGGGCGGCGCCATCAAGGGGCCGTAAAGCGCCAGGCTGCGCACCAGCTTGGGCGCCTTCAGCGCCAGATGCAGCAGCACGATGTTGCCCATCGAGTGACCCACGAAATGGGCTTGCGCGACGTTCAGCCGTGCGCAGGCGGCCAGCACCGCATCGACGAACCGGTTGATCGAGAGCGCGCCTTCGGCGCCCTGTGAGCGCGCGCTGCCCGGCAGGTCCACGCGCAGCACGCGGTGGCGTGCCAGCACCGGCATCAGCGGTGTGAAGGTGTTGGAACTGCCGCCCAGGCCGTGCACGCACACAACGGCGTCGCCTTCGCCTTCGTCTTCCACCACCATGCGATCGACGCTGTGCAAGGCCATCAGGCAAACCTGTTTTCGATGAAGCCCAGACCATCGATCTCAACCTTCACCACATCACCAGCCTTCAACCAGCGCGGCGGCGTGAAGCCCATGCCCACACCGGCCGGTGTCCCGGTGGCGATGACGTCCCCCGGGTGCAGCGTGATGCCGCGCGAGCAGTTTTCGATCAGCGCCGGGATGCCGAAGATCATGTCGCGTGTGCGGCCGTCCTGGCGCAGTTCGCCATTCACCCAGCCGCGCACCCGTGTGTCGCGGCCGTCCACCTCGTCGGCCGTGGTGATCCACGGGCCCATGGGGCAGAAGGTGTCGAAGCTCTTGCCCAGGTCCCACTGCTGGTGGCGGACCTGCACGTCGCGCGCCGACACATCATTGACCACCGTGTAGCCGCAGACATGGTCCATGGCGCGCGAACGCGGGATGTCGATGCCGCCGCGGCCGATGACCACCGCCAGCTCACTTTCGTAGTCGATCTGCACCGAGACTTGCCGCGCGGGCATCTTCACGGCGTCGAAGGGCCCCACCACGCAGTCGGCGAACTTGGTGAAGACGATGGGCCAGGTGTCGTCCGCGCTTCCCACTGCACGAAGGCTTTCGCGGAACACGGTGCCGGCCAGCTCAGCAGCATGCGCGCGGTAGTTGCGGCCCACGCACAGCAGGCTGCGCAGCGGGCGCGGCAGCGGCGAACAGAGTTCGACGGCGCTGATCGGCAGGCGCGGGCCCGCGGCGCGCGGCAGCGGTTCACCACGCGCCAGCAGCTGGATCAGCCGCAGCGCCCCACGCTCGGGCTGGGGCACGGCCAGCGGCGTCACCTCGCGGCCGCACGGCGATACCGTGCCCGCGTGATGGGTGCCGCCCCAGCGCCAGCTGGCCATTCGCATGGGTGTCTGTCTCCTGTGCCTGCGGATCGTGTGGCGCTTGCGGCGCTTGTGGCGCTTGTGGCGCCAATGTCCAACTTGTCGTTTACCCCAATCTTTTGAGACTTGTGTCTCAAATCGGGATGGTTGCATCATAGGGGCCGGGTCGCCCCGCTTACAAGAAGGACTCCGGCTCCAGAGCCTCCGGACATACCCGCATGCCCCGCCTCAAGCACAAGATCACCGAAGCGCCGCCGCCGCCGGCGCGCGGGGTCAAGGCGTCCACCTTCAAGCTGCTGCTGGACACCGCCATGCAGCTGATTCAGGCCAAGGGCCACATCCCTTCGGTGGCCGAAGTGGCGGTGCAGTCGGCGGTGTCGCGCGCCACCGCCTACCGTTACTTCCCCACCCGCAGCGCACTCATCACGGCGGTCATCGATGCGTCGCTGGGCCCGGTGCGCACCATCGCGTCCGACAAGGCCAGCGGCCGCGAAAGGGTGCGTGAACTCTTCATGCGCACGTTCCCGCGCTTCACCGAATTCGAGCCCCAGCTGCGTGCCGCCGCCCAGCTGTCGCTGGAGCAAGGCGCACTGGAACGAGCCGGTCTGCTGGAAGAAGAACCTTACCGGCGCGGCCACCGCATCCGCATCCTCGAACACGCCATCGCACCCTTGGCGCCGCAGATGCCGCCGGCCGTGCGCGACCGGCTGCACCGCGCGCTGTCGGTCGTCTATGGCATCGAGCCCTACATCATCCTGAAGGACATCTGGGGCCTGCCCGACCGCGAGGTCGAACGCATCGCGTTGTGGATGGCCGACGCATTGATCGATGCCGCGCTGCGCGAGGGCAAAGCGGCGCGCAAGTCCGCGGGCGCCAAGGGCGCCCCGGCATGAGGCGGCGCAGCCCAGCGTGGCACGACGCGCAGTACGACGCCCGCGCCAGCATCCCTGAGCAGGCGAGCATCCGGCAAGGCTGGTCCGCGCGCTCGGCGCTGGCCCGCGCCACGCTGCCCTGCACGCTGGACCTGCCCTACGGCGCACACGCGAGCGAGCGGCTGGACGTCTTCCATCCTGCCGGCGTGCGCGACGCACCAGTGCTGGTCTACATCCATGGCGGCTACTGGCGCGCCCTGGACAAGCAGGACCAGTCCTTCGTGGCCGCGCCCTTCGTTGCCGCGGGCGCCGTGGTGGTGCTGCCCAACTACGCGCTGGCACCCGCCGTCACGGTGCGCCACATCGTGCTGCAGCTGGTGCAGGCGGTGGCCTGGGTGCACCGCCATGTCGCGGAACACGGCGGCCACCCGCGCCGCATCGTGGTGGCGGGGCATTCGGCCGGCGGGCATCTGGCGGCCATGATGCTGGCCTGCCGCTGGAAAGTAGTGGCGGCGGATATGCCCGCGCAGGTGGTGCAAGCCGCGCTGGCGTTGTCGGGCGTGTTTGACCTGCAACCGCTGCGCCGCGCGCCCTTCCTGGCGCCGGACCTGAAGCTCAGCGCCGTTGAGGCGCGCGCGCTCAGCCCGGCGTTGATGCCGCCGCCTTCATGCGGCCGGCTGTTGGCCGTGGTGGGTGGGGACGAGAGTGAAGAATTCAAACGCCAGAACGCGCTCATCCGCCAGGCTTGGGGGCCGAGTGCCGTGCCGGTGTGCGAGACCGTGCCGGGCCGCCACCACATGAGCGTGCTGCACACGCTGGCCGAGCCCGACTCGCGCGTGCACGGCCTGGCTCTCGGGTTGCTGGGCCTGCCCCCCGGCCTTGGTTGATGAGTCAGCCGATGCTCTCGACCTGCCGGCTCTGCTGGTAGGCCATGCCAAAGCGGTTGGCCAGGAAGGCCGGCAGCGCGACCTGTTCCTGGCGCAGAAAACCACGCTGCGGCAACTGGCCTTCACGGAACAAGTCCACCGCGGCGCAGATGCCGGCCGCCGTGGTGATCTGGATCGCCGAAAGTGGCGCTGCTTCGCTGCGGTCGGCAAAGATCTTGCGCGCAAACACTTCCTGCACCAGGCTGCCGTCACGCAGGCCGCTGACGGTGACGAACACCAGCACGACATCCTGCATCGTGCTGGGAATGCTCTTCCTCATGATGGCCTTCAGGGTCTCGGTGTCCTGGTTCAACTGCAGCTCTTCCAGCAGCAGTTTCATCAGGTCGCGGTGGCCGGGGTAGCGCACGCTCTTGTAGTCCAGTGTCTGCACGCGGCCGGCCAGGGTTTCACACAGCGTGCCAAGGCCGCCGCTGGTGTTGAAGGCTTCGTACTCGGTGCCGTCCAGGCTGAAGTGCTCCAGACCTTCCAGCGCCAGCACCTCGATGTTGCGGCCGCCGCGAATTGCCTCGCAGGGGTGGCAGTACTCGTTGATGAGCCCGTCCACGCTCCACGTCAGGTTGTACTTCAGGCTGTTGGTGGGGAAGGCCGGCAAGGCACCCACGCGCATCTTCACTTCATGCAGCGTGTCGAAGCCCTTGGCCAGGTGGTGGGCCACGATGCCGATGAATCCGGGCGCCAGCCCGCATTGCGGCATGAAGGCCGTTGGCGCGCCGTCGGCCAGGGCCTTGATGGTGCGTGTGGCGGCCACGTCTTCGGTGAGGTCGAAGTAGTGCACGCCAGCTTCGCGTGCCGCGGTGGCGGCGGTGGTGGCCAGGTGGTACGGCAGTGCGTTGATGACGGCCTGCTGGCCACGCAGCACGGTCAGCAAGGTGGCCGGGTCAGCAGTTTCAGCCACGCGGGTCTGCACCGGCTGGCCGGCGAGCTTGTCGAGTGCCGCCGCGCTGCGGTCCACGACCGTCACTTCATAGTCGCCGCTGTGGGCCAAGAGGCGGGCGATGGTCTGGCCGATGTGGCCGGCGCCAAGCAGGGTGATGCGCATGATGATCTTTCGTCGTGAACCAGGTTGCCCGCCAGTCTAGGCAAGGTTCACGTCGAAAGAAACCAGGAAACCGTCGAAACGAATTCCGTTTTCGTCGAATCGACTCACCAATTCGACGAAACGAACGTCAGCCTGCAGCCGCCTTCAATTGTTTCTTGTGGTCGCGGGCCTGCGCGCGCTTGTCTTTCGTGGTGTCGCGTTCGTAGGCCTCGACGGCTTCGGTCCGCATCTCGATGGCCCGGGCCAGCGCCGCCTTGAAGCGGGCGACGGTGTAGGTGTTTTCGGTGCCGATGTAAATGCTGCGGCGCTGCGGCTTCTGGCCAAAGCGCGGGATCAGCACCGCCAGGCTGCAGTCGCGCAGCGCACTGCCACGCCTTTGCCGAACCACGGGGCCCGAGATGCCCACCGGCAGGTCACTGCTCTTGTTGGCGCTGGGCCCGCGCTGCAGCAGCGAAGGTGCCGGCAGCGCCGCGATGCGCTTGAGCAATTCTTTGGTGGCCAGGCGCAACGATTCCGCAGCGCCGCTGCCGTCGTTGCTGTGGTCGGAATAGAGCTTGGTGCCGCCGTAGCGCAACTGCCAACCATGGGTGGCCCGGTGGTCAATGCGCTGGATGCTTTGCGGCACCTCAAAGATGTGACCGCTGAAAATTGTGACTGTACGGAATTTCATGCGTCGCCTCTCGGACTCGGACGTCGCTCCCTGCTCGAACCGGTTTTGTGCACTCTGCGTTGACTTCGGTTTCAGTCAGGACTGTAGTGCAATCGCGGGCCGGTGCTGACGCCGATGTTGCAGTGCTGCTGCGGCGGTGACAATCGGCCGCCCGCCAAACGACAAGTCACCCCCGAAGCCCGCCCGTTTCCACACCCCTTCCGATGCTGCTTGACGACCTGGACCGCCGCCTGATTGCCCTGTTGCAGGCCGATGCGCGAACCAGCGCCGCTGACCTCGCGCGTCAGCTGGGTGTGGCACGCACCACCGTGCTGGCGAGGCTGGCACGGCTGGAAAAGCAGGCGGTGATCGTCGGCTACACCGTGCGCCTGGGGCAGGACGAAGGCGAGCGCGGCGTCGAGGCCTATGTCGGCATCACCACCGAGCCCAAGTCGGCACGCCTGGTGACGCAGCGCCTGGCCACGCTGCCTGAACTGCGCCAGCTGTGTTCCGTCAGCGGCGAGTTCGACTACCTGGCCCTGCTGCGCGCCGAATCCACGGCGCGGCTGGACGCGCTGCTGGACGAGATCGGTGCCTTTGACGGGGTGCTGAAGACGACGACCAGCGTGGTGCTGGCGCGGCGCATCGACAGGGTCAGCTGATCGATGTGAAGGCCGTGCTCAGCGCGCCGCCTGGATAAAGTCCTTCAGATCATCCAACCGATGACTCCAGAAGACAGCCATCGGCGTGTCCTGCGCTTCTGCGACCTAGCGGGCTTTGAATACGCCCTGCAGTGCCACAGCAGGCACGACCTGTTCGGCGCCAAAGCCGATCAACCACGCGCGAGCGTTCTGCGCTGCTTCCTTGTTCAGCCGCTTGCGGCTGTTGATTTCGCTGTTCGAACCCTTGCATTCAATCGCCAGCAGACAGCCGTCGTCGAGTCTGACGATCACGTCGGCGTTGTCGGGCCCCAGATTCGTCTGGGTGAAGAAATTCCGTTCCGCGGGCGCATCGGTCACGAGCTTCTGAACGCCACGGCCAGTGCGGGCAGAGGCGTGCGTCCAGCCCATCCCAACCAGCAAGCCCTTGACCGCGCCTTCCACAGACGACTTCTCGTCACCACGGCGAAGCGTCTGCACACGCTGCGAAGCGACCAATGCTGTGGTGGCCAGAGTTGCTGACCTTCTTTCCGGGGGGCGAGCTGATCGCTAGGCGGCGATCCACGGAAACCGCCGCGGATCGACAATGACCCGCAGCACCGACAACAATTTCTCGCCGTACTCCGCATCCGCATCGGCAGAACGTGCGGCCAGACGCGACTCTGCCAACGTCTCAAGGTCGTCATCGGATATCGGCGGCGCACCCAGATAGCGGAACGCAATACGGCCCGCTTCACTGGCCCAAAGCGCACGCAAATCGGCTTCGGCAGCGGGCCCGCCGGCCAGCAGACTTTCAAGCTGTGAGACCAGGCGTTCCACTTCTGGCTCGGCCAGGTCGAAGGCGCTGAGTTAGCGATGAAGAGGTTCGCCAAGTCGGCGGCGCCGGAATTCCTGGCGTGCCCGCTCAATGTCGGCCTCGATCTCTGCAAGCGACCACCAAGACGCACCTCGCAGCAATGGACGGCTCACTGGGAACTCTCCAGGACCGTATGCGGAATGCGCAACCGCGCGATGCCGCTGGGCTCGAACTTCGCCATGCCCCCGCCGTACATCCGACCTGCCCGCATGTCGGTGTGCGCATTCAGGAAGTCCAGGATCGGCCGTAACTGCTGTTCGGACAGAGGCTGCCGCGCGCTGGCCAAAGCGGGCCATCGTTGTCGCGTACCAGAGCTTCCAGGAAGGCTCGATGTCATGGTGGCGAACATAGGGCGGGTTGCCGACAAAAGCCGCGCGGCCAGACAGTTCAATACGAACATCGCGAAAGTCGCCGGGCACCACTTCGACGCGATCAGTCAAGCCCGCTGACGCCAGAGTCCTGCGCAACACCGCCAACATTGCTTCGCTGCGCTCAACGGCCACGACTCTGACGCCTGGAAAGCGCTTTGCTGCCGCCATGCAGAAGCGGCCGGTTCCGGCGCCCGGGTCGACGATGGTCTGAAATGGCCCTGATGCAGCAAGACGCTGCAGCATCAGTTCCACCAGCCAGCTGGGCGTGAGCGTGATGCCCTGGGCGCGTCGAAACTCGGCATCAAGGCTCTCGCACAGCGCCAGTCCGGCCGCGTCAAAAACCTCAGACGCCGGGAAGAGTGCCAGTTGCGCTGCGTTCACCCTGCGCCGCCTTCAACCCAACTCGCGCCGCATCGCGCTGATCACCGCCTTGTAGTCCGCCTGCCCGAAGATGGCGCTGCCCGCCACGAAAGTGTCGGCACCGGAATCGGCCACGCGGCGGATGTTGTCGACCTTGATGCCGCCATCGACTTCCAGGCGGATGTCGCGGCCCGTCTGCTCGATGCGCTTGCGGGCTGCTTCCACTTTGCGCAGGGCGCTGTCGATGAAGCTCTGGCCGCCGAAGCCGGGGTTGACGCTCATGATGAGGATCAGGTCCACCTTGTCGATGACCCAGTCCAGCACATCCAGCGGCGCCGCCGGGTTGAAGACGAGGCCAGCTTGGCAGCCTTCGGCCTTGATGAGCTGCAGCGTGCGGTCCACGTGCGCGCTGGCGTCGGGGTGGAAGCTCACCAGGTCGGCACCGGCCTTGGCAAATGCTTGAGCCAGCGCGTCCACCGGCTGCACCATCAGGTGCACGTCGATGGGCACGCTGCTGTGCTTGCGCAGCGCCTGGCAGACCATCGGCCCGAATGTCAGGTTGGGCACGTAGTGGTTGTCCATGACGTCGAAGTGAATCCAGTCGGCGCCGGCTTCGATGACGCTCTTCACCTCTTCGCCCAGACGGGCAAAGTCAGCGGATAGGATGCTGGGGGCGATGCGGTAGGTGTGCATTGCCGCATTCTAGGAGTGGGCTCCGGCAGTCCGGAACCTAGAATGTCCCGCATGGCCAAGCCCGAGTTCACCTGTGAAGCGCGCGTGCAGTACCTGCCCGATCAGTCGCAACCACCCGAAGGCCCTTTTGCCTTTGCCTACACCATCAGCATCCGCAACACCGGCGACATCACGGCGCAACTGGTGGCGCGGCACTGGGTGGTGACCAACGCCGAAGGTGCGCGTGAAGACGTGCGGGGCCTGGCCGTGGTCGGCCACCAGCCGCTGCTCAAACCGGGTGACCACTTTGAATATTCCAGCTGGGCACGCATTGACACGCCCACCGGGGAAATGCGCGGCACCTTCTTCTGCATGACCGAAGACGCCCACCCCTTTGATGCACAGGTGCCGGAATTTGCGCTGGTCTATCCAGGCGCATTGCACTGAACACCCGCCCACGCGCCAGGGCGTGTGACGCACTGGCAGGGTGCACCTGCTGATGCGCAGCACCTGGGACCTTACCGCGCTGGCCAACGCCGCCGACCCGAAGGCGAGCCAGGCCGAACGCCACCTGTGGCTGGTGCGGCTGGTGGAATGGCTGCGCCACGCGCCGCGGCCTGCGGTGCCTGCCGACGGCCTTGTCGATGCCGACGACCGCACCCCACTGCCCGTGCTGCGCCTGCGTCACCTGCTGAACCAGCTGGAAAGGCACGATGCGCTGCGCAGCAAGGTGCAATCCCTGGCGCAGGCCTTCTGGCGAGATATCGACGCCGCGTCGCTCTACGCCGACCTCGGCTTTGGCGCGCGGCTGTCCTTTGCCAGTGAACTGGTGACGCGCCTGCAGACCCGCCTGCTGCCCGGCACGCCGGATACCCGCGACCTGGCCGCGCTCTTCGTGCTGCTGTTCGAGCCCGCCGACGCGGTGTGGCTGCAAGCCATCGACGGCGCCACGCTGGCGCGTGCGGCCGCGCTGGTGGGGCCGGGTGCGGCGGCGACGCGGCAGATCCAGCTGGGCGCCATCACCATCCTCATCAGCGGTCTGCATGCCGCCGGCTACACACCCGCGCTGCGCCAGCGCATGGACGCCGCGCTGCTGCAGTCCGAACCGTTCCGCCAGATCACCCCGGCCGCTGCCGCCGTGCGCGAAGCGGTGGAGGAAGGCCGCACGGAAGACGCGCTGCGCGAAGCCGCCTACCTGCGCGCGCTGCTCGACGCCTGCCGCCGTGCCGCAGCCAGTGTGTTGACGCACCTGGAGGCCTACGGCGTGTCGGTCAACATCGTTTTCGAACTTGACCAGCTGGAAAGCCGCACCCAACGCATCGAAGCGCTGCTGGACTGCGTGCTGGCACCCGACCCGGTGAACGAAGGCCAGCGCCTGCTGCTCGACCTGGTGCGCACGCTGGGCGAACTGGGCAGCGTGCGGGCGCTGTTTGCGCGCCACTACTCGCTGCTGGCGCGCCAGGTGGCCGAACGCAGCGCCGAGAGCGGCGAGCACTACATCACCCGCGACCGCGACGAGTACAACGACATGCTGCGCCGGGCCGCCGGTGGCGGGCTGGTGATCGCCGGCACGACCTTCGTCAAGGTCGCCATCGCCGCATTGGGCCTGTCGGCCTTCTGGGGCGGCTTCTGGGCCGGGGTCAATTACTCGACCAGCTTCCTGCTGATCATGCTGCTGCACTGGACGATGGCCACGAAGCAGCCGGCGATGACGGCGCCGTCGCTGGCCGCCACGCTGCCGGCCGGGCGCAGCAGCAGCGACGAGGAGATCGAGCGCTTTGTCGATCGCGTGGCACAGCTGATCCGTTCGCAGGTGGCGGCCATCGTCGGCAACGTGGCCATCTGCGGGCCGCTGGTGCTGGCCGTGCAATGGCTGGCCATCGGCCTCTTCGGCCAGCCGCTGGTGGGCGCCGCCGACGGCAACTACACGCTGCAGTCGCTCTCGCTGCTGGGGCCGACGGTGTTCTTCGCGGCGTTCACTGGCGTGCTGCTGTTCGCCAGCAGCCTGATTGCCGGTTGGGCCGAAAACTGGTTTGTCTTTCACCGCCTGGACAGTGCCATCGCCTGGAACCCGCGCTTCGTGGCCACGCTGGGTGCCGCACGCGCGCGGCGCTGGGCGGCGTGGTGGCGTGCCAATGTCTCGGGCGTGGCGGCCAACGTGTCCCTGGGCATGCTGCTGGGCCTGGTGCCGGCGCTGGCAGCCTTCATGGGGCTGCCGCTCGAGGTGAGGCATGTGACCCTGTCCACCGGGCAGTTGGGCGCGGCACTGGGCGCCTTGGGTTGGGACTTGCTGGCGCAGCCGCCGTTCTGGTGGTGCGTGGCCGGCATTGCCGCCATCGGCGTGGCGAACGTGACAGTGAGCTTCTTCCTGGCCTTCAAGGTGGCGCTGCGCTCGCGCGGCGTGCGCGTGCAGGACCGCTCGCGCATCTACCGCGCCATTGGCGCGCGGCTGCGGCAACGGCCGATGAGCTTCCTGCGGCCGCCACAGTTCTGAACCCAGTTCTGAACTCAGTTCTGAACTTCAGGGCGGGTCGTCGTCGCGGTTCTGGTCTTTGGGCCGGCCCGAAAACATCGTCCACCAGACGATGAACACGAGCAAGGCGCCCGCTGCCAGCGCTTCAAGAATCAACAACCACATCGTGTCTTCACTTTCTTTGCGGCCAGAACAGGTTCAGCGCCAAGCCGGCCAGCACCAGCGCGGCCGCACCCAGCTTCCAGGGCGGCAAGCCTTCTGACAGGATCAAGGCTGACGCCGCCATGCCAAACACGGGCACCAGGAGCGCCATCGGCGCCACCGTCGCGGCCGGGTGGCGCGACAGCAGCCAGCCCCAGGCGGCATAGCCGAAAAGTGTGTTGCCCAGCGCCTGCCAGACGACCGCCACCCACACCGACGCATCCGCAGCCGCGAGGCCCTGGGCCATGCGCGCCGGGCCTTCAAAAACCAGCGACAAGGCCAGCAACGGTGGCAAGGCAAAGAGGCTGGACCACACCACCACGCCCAGCATCTGCACCCGTCCCATGGTCCGCGCCACCTGGTTGCCGCAGGCCCAGCACAACGCGGCCACCAGCACCATCGCCAGGCCCCGCAATGTGGTGTCGCCACCGGTGTTGGCGGCGATCAGTGCGACACCTGCGGCGGCCATGCCCAGCGCCAGCCACTGGTAGGGCCGCACACGTTCGCCGTCAGCCACCATGGCCAGGCCGATGGTGAAGAAAACCTGGGTCTGGATCACCAGCGACGCGAGGCCCGGTGCGATGTGGCCGTTCATCGCCAGGTACAGCAGCCCGAACTGGCCGGCGCCGATCAGCACGCCATAGGCTGCCAGTTTGTGCCACGGCACCGCCGGGCGCGCGATGAAGAACACGGCCGGCAACAGCGCCAGCGCAAAACGCAGCACGCCCAGCAGCAGCGGCGGCAGCGCCTGCAGCGCAACCTTGATGATCACGAAGTTGGTGCCCCACACGGCCACCACCGCCAGCGCGAGAAGAAAGTGGCGGGCGGGCAGGCCGACTTGACGAGCCGTCAAGCGGACACCTTCATGCCGCCGCCTTCACGCCGCCGCCTTCACGCCGCCACAACCACGCGGTCCCGGCCCTGCGCCTTGGCCTCGTTCAGCGCACGTTCCGCACGCTCCAGCGTCTGCACCACGGTCTCGCCAGCATGGTGTTCAGCCAACCCTGCCGACAAGGTGATGCCCACCGCGGCGCTGCCGTGCAGGATGCGCAGCGCACCCACTTTCTGATGCAACCGCTCCAGCCCGCCGCGGGCCAGTGCGGCACGGGTGTCGCTCATCATCAGCACAAATTCCTCACCGCCCCAGCGGCACAGCATGTCCGACAGCCGCACGTGGCGCAGTGCTTCCTGTGCCACCGCACGCAGCACCGCGTCGCCCACGGTGTAGCCATGCGCTTCGTTGACGGGCTTGAAGCTGTCGATGTCCATCATCGCCAGGCAGAAACTCTGGCCACTGCGGATGCAGCGCTGGTGCTCCTGCTCCATCAGTTCCTGCATGTGGCGCTTGTTGACGAGGCCGGTGAGTTCGTCGCGTGTGGTGCGTTCGCGCAGGCGCGCCAAGGCCTGCGCCAGTTCAGCGCGCTGCAGGCGCGACCGGTGGCGCATTCGGCTCAGCCGTGCGGCCAGCAGCGACATCGCCGGCATCATCGTCGCCACCAGCAGGAAGTGTCCGAACTCAATGGCCGGCGGGTAGGCGAGCGGGTCGCGCAGCACCATGAAAACCATCGCGGCGCCGAAGAGCAGCACGGCATAGACGCTGAGCCAGCGCATCTGCCGCGGCGAGACCACGAACATGCCGAACATCAGCACCACCATCACCACCGGAAACACCGCGCCGCGCCCTGCGCCCAGCAGCATGTAGGCAACCGCGCCGCTGGTCAGCGCAAAGAGCATCTGTGGCACGGTCAGCGAAGGTTCGGGCCAGAAGCGCGAACCGCCGCTGCGGATGAGCACGAAAAAGACACCCATGCCGACCAGCGTGCCGGCCGACCACAGCGTCACCGGCCTGGCCGGCGCCACGCCGGCCCACACGAAGTAGTGCATGGCGGCCACGCCCGCCGCCATCACCAGCATGGCCAGTCCCGCCTGCAGCAGGCGGCTGCGCTGAACCGAGTCGGTGGTCAGCAGGGCATCAACGACGCGGCTCATCGGCAGTCGGGGTCCAGGGGTTCAGCTTGGGGCAGTGGTTGCACGGGGCGCCGAGCGTAGCACCGCCGTTCCACGCAGGCACCAGCGTGTGCACCACCGCGCTTCAGCGCCCCGCATTCACGGGTGCCAGGTGCAAAAGCGGCAGCATGCCACCGGCCTTGACTTCGCCCAGCGAGAAACTGGTGTGCAGGTCCTTCACGTTCGGCAGCTTGAAGAGCAC
>Ga0209181_10006202_pt1 | contig 16878 bp, 18 predicted proteins | sample MAT05_FD_187208 | JGI IMG/M metagenome (GOLD analysis project Ga0209181, IMG submission 187208) | Freshwater microbial communities from Lake Fryxell liftoff mats and glacier meltwater in Antarctica - MAT-05 (SPAdes) (version 2) | ecosystem: Environmental > Aquatic > Freshwater > Ice > Liftoff...
ATATTTCCGGTCAATCGCCAGACCCACGCCTAACAGCGATACGATGACGATTAGCTCCGTGGCATACTCCACCATCGTCGCCAGGTGGGTATCAAAGGCCGGATTTAACCAGCCCAGATCAAGCGGCAGGGAAAAAACGGCCCATCCCAATGCCACGAGCAGTATAGGCAGAGAGACCGAAGCCTTCTGCAAGCGCTTTTCTAAAGCGAGTGATACGGCAACCGCAACGCCCACCAATGCGTAAAGGAAAATCCGGGGCTCCATCCTGGCGAGCATACCCCGATGTCATCTCCTGTCGATAGGCCAGCGGGAATTTCACAACATTCCTATCTCCCCTTCTGCCTGTCTGCATGCAGGTGCATCCACCTTAAGAATTTCCGGCTCAAAACGCGGCAGCGCGGAAGTCGTGATGCCGGGGATGACGGCTTTGCAAACGGGCGGGAAAATTGCCGGGCACTGTTTCAGGTACATGGGCCGTAGTTGCAATCCACGAAAAATGGCTTACTTATCATATGTCGTGAAGAGATTCCTCGCACTCGTCGTCTGTTTCCTGGCCTGCTCGGTGCTGGGATTCGCGGACTTGCCGCGACTCTCCCCGAGCTGCTGCACAGGCGCGGATTCCTGCCACTGCAATGATCCTGCAACGGTCAATCCCTGCACCTGCAGCAACCATACAGATGCTGATTTTCCAAAAATGGCGGCCCTTGCCAGCCTGCCATTTTCGGGCGTGCCTCCTTCTTCGGAACTTCAGACTGAAGAAACCGCGCCGCTCGCGGATTTGCTCCCGCGCTGGCATCCAGCGCGTCCGTGGTATGCGCCGCCTGAGGAAAGGCGCGCTCGCTTGTCGGTTTGGATTTTGTGATCTTTGGGAAACGTCGCAGCACCGTCTGGTGCAATCGCTTTTATTTTCTCAACTCACATGAACCAACACATTGAAAATCCTATCTATCAGTATTCTGCTTGCTGCCACCGCTGCCACCGCTGTGGCCCACCCGGTCGCCTTCGAGGGTGCCTATCAACTCATGTTCGGCACTGCGGGTTCGGTGCAGACCTTCGAGATTTATCGTTCCTACTCCCCCCGTGCCGCGGTGGGCCTGCATGCCATGCGCTTCGATGGGGAGGACGACGAATACTTCGCCGGAATTCAGCACAACTGGCTGCTCAAGCGCTGGAATCTCCCATCCGCCCAGGCAAACATTTACGCTGGTCTCGGTGCCGGATTGGCAGGCGAACATGGCTACGGCGTCTCGCCTGCGGGGATCGGGTTCTTCCGCGCAGACTATGAGACGCGGCGCGTTTTTACGGCGATCGACGCGAAATGGGTCGAGTCGTTTGATATCTCGCGTGGTGTATTCAGTGCAACTGCGGGTATCGCACCCTACAAAGCTGAGTTTGATCAACTCAATACCTGGCTTATGCTCCAGCTCGAACACGTCACCGGCATGGAAAACACACTAGATATCATCCTGAAGGTCCGTTTCTTCAAAGGCCCGTATTTCCTCGAACTCGGCAGCACCCTTGAGGGCAAGCCAGTCGTCAACTTCATGATCCACTTCTAACTTCAAAATCCATATCCAATGAAAATTTTATCCGCTATAAGCCTGCTCGCTCTATCCGCCACCCTCGCCACCGCCGCGCCCGACCGGGCGGTCACCGTGAAGACCACAGTCAACGGTATGGTCTGCTCGTTCTGCGCACAGGGCATCCTCGCCCACTTCAAGAAACACCCGGCAGTTTCCAACGTCCATGTCGATCTCACCCGGAAGCTTGTCCTGCTGGAGGAGCGTAAGGGCGGGTCGATTACCGACGAGGAAATCACTGATTCCATCAAGAAATCCGGCTTTGATCCGGTAAAAATCGAGCGAGTGAAAGAGAGCTTCGACCAGGTAAAGGCACGCTGAATCCGAGCTGACAGCTAAAGAGAAAAGAATCCGAGGGAAGTGAGAAAATCGGGAGGAGATTGCGCGGCGCGGCGGCACCGAGAAAATGGGCAAGCGCTTTCCAGATAGCAAGGAGCGCCGCCAACTTCTATCGAGCCGATATTTCCTGAAGCCGGGCGGCCACGGCTTCCTTGCCGGTGATAAGCTCGGTCACAGTCAGGCAGATGGCCGGGGTGATGGCGGCCACCGTACCGACGGACCGGTTTGGCGATAGATTGACGACCTTGTCGGCGTATTCGGCGGCAAGGGGACCCGGTTTTCTTGCTGGCGCTTTTGTTGCCCGGTTCAATCTCGTCTGGCCTGGGTGTTAAGTAATAAAATGAAGCCACCGAGGATATTCAGACCCAGCCAGCCCGCGAGCCAGAGTAGGAGGAGAACGACAGCGATAGTGTATAGCAAAGTGAGGGATCATTGCAGCTAGCGGGACTGGCTGGGTAAACTTACCAATTTTTTCTGCATTTTTTCCAAGGTCCCTGCGGCGCTCTCAATCGGATAAATAAAAACAGAACCGCAAGACCAATCCGGCGCGAAACCAAAGAGTCCACCGTTTGTATTCGATCTTCTACCGTTCGATCTTCGCAAACTCCTTCTCCAAAAAACTTATGGCTACAAAAAAAGCGGCAACCAAAAAAAAACCAGCAAAAAAATCCTCAGACCCATGTTGGGAAGGTTATGAACAAATAGGCACAAAAAAGAAGGCAGGGAAAACCGTGCCTAATTGTGTCCCCAAAAAGTAAACCGTCTTGCGAAGGTGCGGCCAAAGTGTAGTCAATTCGCGAATTACGGATTTGAGCATTCTGCGATTTTAGCCACCGCAGCAAACAGGTTTATCTCCGCAATCTTACCTCTGCTCTTACGATGAGTTTTATCTACGAACATCCTCAAACCTACGATCTCGAACATTCCGGACCGCAACCGGATCTCGAATTCCTTCTGCGCTTTGCGCGGCAGCATCGGCCAGCTCAAATTTTAGAATACGCCTGCGGAAATGGCCGGCTCACTTTCCCACTGGCAGAATCCGCCGCCGAGTGGGGTGGATCGGTCACGGGCATGGATTCGAGCCAAACCATGCTCGATGCGGCGATATCCGCTTCGAATCCTCATGGAATTATCTGGGCAAGCGGCGATATCCAAACCTGGAAGCCTCCCACACCAGTGGACCTGATTATTTCATTCTGCGGATCTCTCAGCCATCTTCTAACCATCGATGAGCAGACCACCACTTGGAGGAACGCCTATGCTTCGCTTGCTCCGGGGGGTCGTTTCCTCATCGTCGAGCCGGCGCCTGATTACGAAGTAATGTCGGACGCCATGCGCTCGCCCGCCCGGACCGCTATGTGCCTGGATGGAGACTTTGATGATGGCCAACGTCGCCTGCTTCGCTGCCGGGCGGCTCAATACCAGGCTCATTCCCAGACATTACGGGTCAGGTATCTTTACGATCAGTTGGAACCGGAAGAAAAGTCGGTTCGATTTGTTGATGACTATGATGCCCACGTTTATTTTCCCAACGAGCTCCGGCTTCTGTTCACCTTGACTGGATTTCGAGTTGAACGGGAGTGGGGAGATTTTTCAAAATCTCCTCTCTCGCATCGGTCGCGGTCGTTGATTATCTGCGGTCAGCGCCCGGAAAGCTCCGAAATTCAAGTCGAAACCGATCGGACATGTGACGAACACTGTTCACCCAAAGACCTTTAGCGGGAGGTTTCCGCATCCGACATAATCCTTTTAGTCATTCGTTATGCATAGTTTGAGAATTATGACGTAGGAGACACTGGCGACTGAGCGACCAGATCCGACAATTAAGTCTTTGTTTCCGGTTAGAACTTGTCTGGCATGGCGGGTTTCGTGATGTTGTTGATAAAATCGCGGGTCAGGTCTCTCATTGCAACATCCCTTCGATTTCTTTCAGCTCTTCCACTTGGATTTTATCCCATCCGAAGCGGGATTCGATATTTTTTTGGAATGATGCATACAGTATCGGAAGCTCACTCTATGATATAAGACACCCCGCATAACCAACTCACCCATGAACGACTCAACCGCCGCGAAGACCATCTACACTTGCCCGATGCATCCCGAGATCGAGCAGGACCATCCCGGCGACTGCCCAAAATGCGGCATGGCGCTGGAACCCAAGGGCGCTGTTGCGGGCAGCGAAGGGGACGAGGAAAATTCCGAACTCGCGGACATGACATGGCGGTTGTGGGTTGCCGCGCCTTTGGGCGTGATCGTCATGATTCTCGCGATGGGCGGGATGATTCCTGGCGGAGAAATTCTGCTTGGTGACATCTCCCGGTGGGCGCAGTTTTTGCTCTCCAGTGTGGTCGTTCTCTGGGCCGGCTGGCCGTTCTTCCAGCGCGGCTGGCGATCTGTCAAAACCTGGAATCTCAACATGTTCACGCTCATCGCCATCGGCACCGGCGCGGCCTGGCTCTACAGCGCGGCGGCCATGCTCGCTCCCGGCGTGTTTCCAGAATCCTTCTACGAGCATGGACATGTGGCCGTTTATTTCGAGGCGGCAGCCATGATCACCGCGCTCGTGCTTCTTGGTCAAGTCATCGAATTACGCGCCCGCGCCCGCACGGGACAAGCCATCAAGGCACTTCTGAATCTTGCACCGAAAACCGCGCGAATCGTGCGCGAAGGCGATCACGAGGAAGATATCCCGCTCGATCAAGTGAAGGCTGGTGACAAGCTGCGTGTTCGGCCCGGTGACAGTATCCCTGTGGATGGTGAGATCGTCGAAGGCAAGAGCACGATCGATGAATCCATGCTCACCGGCGAACCCGCACCAGTGCAAAAAACCGCGGGCGATCCCGTGAGCGGTGGCACGTTGAACAACACGGGCAGCTTCCTGATGCGCGCTGATCGCGTCGGCGCCGACACGCTTCTTGCGAAGATCGTGGAAATGGTCGCCAGTGCACAGCGCAGTCGTGCCCCGATCCAGAGCCTCGCCGATAAGTTCTCAGCGATCTTCGTTCCGACTGTCATCGCTGTCGCGGTCCTCACTTTTATCGTTTGGATGGTCTTTGGTCCCGAACCACGATTTGCTCACGCCCTGGCAAATGCCGTGGCGGTCCTCATCATTGCCTGCCCGTGCGCACTCGGTCTCGCCACGCCAATGTCGATCATGGTCGGGGTCGGTCGGGGAGCCGGCGAAGGCGTGCTCGTTCGTGACGCTGCGGCGCTGGAGAACATGGAGAAAATCGACACGCTCGTGATCGACAAAACCGGCACGCTCACCGAGGGGAAACCGAAGGTCACCGACATTGTGATATTTGACGGTGAAAGCGATGGCGATCTGCTGCGCATCGCCGCGTCCATCGAACAGAACAGCGAACATCCGCTCGCGGCCGCCATCGTGAGCGCCGCCGCCGAGCGGAAACTACAGCTCGGAAAAGCCACCGACTTCGACTCCATCACCGGCGGTGGCGTCACCGGCCATCTCGACGGCAAGGAAATCATTATCGGCAAGCCTGAGTTGCTCACCGAACGTGGTATCGAGGTTTCCGCCAAATACGCAGACGTCATGACCACACTTCGCCAGGAAGCCAAGACCGCCATGCTCATCGGCATCGATGGCCAAGCGGCTGGAGTCATCGCCGTCTCTGACCCGATCAAGTCCACCACGCCGGAGGCTATCAAAGCCCTTCACGCCGCAGGATTAAAAGTCGTGATGTTCACCGGCGACAACGCCGAGACCGCCAAAGCCGTCTCCAGCAAACTCGCGCTCGACGGATTCGAAGCCGGCCTGAGCCCGCAGGATAAACACGATCGCATTGTCGCGCTCCGCCGAGACGGCGTAAAAGTCGCGATGGCCGGTGACGGCATCAACGACGCTCCGGCGCTCGCCGCCGCCGATGTTGGCATCGCGATGGGCACTGGCACCGATGTCGCGATCGAAAGCGCGGGCATCACCCTCGTCAAAGGCGATCTAAATGGCATCGTCCGCGCCATCCATCTGAGCCGCGCCGTTCTCCGCAACATCCGTCAAAATCTCTTCTTCGCTTTTGCCTACAACACCATCGGCATCCCGATCGCCGCCGGGATCCTCTACCCATTCACTGGCCTGCTCTTAAGCCCCATTATCGCTGCCGCCGCCATGAGCCTCAGCTCCGTTTCCGTCATCACCAACGCGCTCCGGCTCCGAAAAGTTTCTCTCAACCCGCAGTAGAATATCCCAACTTATGAACTCCCCTTTGGAACAAACGGGGAACAGGCAATAATTAAGTAAAGAAGAGCGGTGCCGGATTGGGGGAGGTCCTTTTTGTTCCGTATTTCCATGCGCTCGACCTGTTCACGAAACCCGTTCATGAAACCCAGCCTTGCACTCATGCGCTGCGGCGGATATTACGACTATTCAGAATCTGACCTATGAGAAAAAAAGTGATCGCTGCCAATTGGAAAATGAATATGACTGTCGCGGAGACGGAGAGCTTCCTGACATCTTTCCGCTTGGAGATTGAGGAGGTTTCGGGCGTGGAAATTGTGATTGCCCCGCCCTTCACAGCGCTGTCGAAGCTCAGTGAGCTCTTGGGGGGGTCTCAGCGCATCCGCTTGGGAGCACAGAATTTTTATCATGAAAAGCCAGGAGCCTACACAGGCGAGATTAGTGCCGGGATGCTTCGCGAGTTGTTCGTGCGTTATGTGATCATAGGTCACAGCGAACGCCGCCAGATTTTTGGAGAGTCCGATGAACTCATCAACAAGAAGGTGCTGGCGGCCGTGGCATCCGAACTCAGGCCCATTCTCTGTATTGGCGAGACCCTACAGGAACGCGAGGCGGGCAAAGAAAAAACCATCTTGGAGGGCCAACTAAAAGCCGATCTCCAAGGGGTGGCTGCGGAGGACTTGGTGGAAAGCATTATCGCCTACGAACCCATCTGGGCCATCGGCACCGGGGTGAACGCGAGCCCCATCCAAGCCCAGGAGGCACATGCCCATGTGCGGGAAGTGATTTCCGGTTTGTATGATGCAGCCACGGCGGCCAAGGTGCGAATTCAATATGGCGGAAGCGTCAAACCAGCCAATGCCGCCACACTTCTTAGCCAGCCCGATATTGACGGCGCCCTGGTCGGCGGGGCCAGCCTGGAGCCGCGGGGCTTTGCGGAAATTGTCAAAGCGGCCCAGCCAGAATAGCAGGCTGCTGTGACAGGAGGGAGATCTCCGATGACAAACCCGACACAAATCAACTGGCAAAGAGGAGCATGCTGCGTCGCGCTGTCGGCATGGCTTGCGGGTTGTGCCGCCCATCAGCCTCCCCCTCCACCGGAACCCGCGCTGTTTGATTGGCAGGGGGATTCTCTGGAAGGTCCCGTTGCGTTGACCATCAACACAACCACACAAAGAGCAACGATTACGGTTGGCGGCCAATATGGCGGTTGGACCACCGTGGCGACTGGAAAAGACGGACATGACACCCCGGCTGGCAATTACAAGATCACCGAAAAGATTGTCGATAAATATTCATCGCACTATGGCCGGCTCCTTGACGCTTCCGGGGAAGTTTTCCAAGCCGATGCGGATGCTAGAAAAGACATCCCTCCTCCGGGAGGCCGGTTTGATCATGCTCCTATGCCTTACTGGATGCGGCTCACCAACTGGGGAATCGGTATGCATGCAGGCTATATTCCCGAGCCGGGCTCCCGAGCCTCCAAGGGCTGCATCCGGCTACCCAAAGCCTTTGCCCCCATAATCTTCGACCGCGTCGTCGTCGGCACACCAGTGCGGATTGTGAATTAATAAAACTTTACCCCCCACCCGAAATTAAAGATCCAGAATTCTTCATCGCTTCACAATCAACCTGCTTGGTGATCCGAACTTCGATCGACTTGCAGAAAATTCGCTTGCTGTAAGAGTTTTTTGCATGGGAAGTAAGACTCATGAAGACAACAAGCAAATGTCAGGTGACGCTTCCAGCCCGGTTGTGCGCGGCTTTAGGGATCAGGCCCTGACAGTAGGTGGAGACGTTTGTCATTGATCACGGCAGGCGGCCAGTCATAGCCATCGCGCCGGCGTCGAATTGAAGCCAGGGGCGGACCTTGCGGCACGATGGGTGGGCTGCCAAAAAGGCCGTGGCACGACGGACCAAATCCTGCGCGAAATCCGGGGGCATGAGTGATTCTGGTTGATACCTGCGTGCTTCTGGATCTCTCCACGCAGGATTAGAAGTGGTTTGACTGGTCATTGAGGCAGATCACGCACTATGGATCGACGAACACGCTGGTCTAAAATCCGGTGATTTATGCGGAAGACGGGCGCTTGCCCGAAAGTTGCAAACGGGCAACATCTGGCGGCTTCGCCGCGAAAATGCCCCAGCAGAGTGGGGCGGCTACAACGATCTCGACATGGGAACGTCGGTCCGCCTTGGAAAGTTTGCACATTTCGGAGTTGCGCCCCTCTGGTCGATTTCGGATTTTCCCTTGCACCTCCTTGCAAAATCTCCTAGCCTACGTTTAGTGAAATTATTCGCAGAACATCTTACGTCTTCTCCGGTTCGACTGCCGGTTCGACTTGGGCAGCGCCCGAGCCGACTTCTTTCCCTTTTTCATTAACGGATCCTGGCTGCGCATCGTGCGGACGCGGCTGAGTGGCCGTGACTCCTGCTGAATCCCGCCGAGCAACACCAACATCTTATGTCCGACAAAATTATTATCTTTGATACCACTTTGCGCGATGGGGAGCAATGTCCCGGCGCGAGCATGAACCTGCGCGAAAAAATGGAGGTGGCCCGCCAGCTCGCCCGCGCCAATGTGGATGTGATCGAGGCTGGCTTCCCGGTGATTAGCGACGGGGACTTCGAAGCCGTGCGCACGATTGCCACCGAGGTGAAAGGTCCGATCATTTGTGGCCTGGCACGTTGTGTGAATGGTGATATTGATGCCGCTGCCGAAGCCGTGAAACCCGCAGGAGATCGCGGCAGGGTCCATGTTTTTTTGGCAACGTCCGCGATCCATCGGGAGCACAAATTAAAAAAAGCCCGCGAGGAAATTTTGCGCTTGGCGCGAACCGGGGTCCAACGGGCAAGAGGTTTGGTGAAGGATGTGGAATTTTCCCCGGAAGATGCCTCCCGCACAGAACCGGACTTCTTGGCTGAGGTTGTTCAAACGGCCATTGAGGCAGGCGCAACCACGATCAATATCCCGGATACGGTCGGTTTTGCTGTGCCGGGGGAATTTGCCAAGCTCATTGAATACCTGATGAGCCATGTCAAAAGCATCTCGGAAGCCGTGATGAGCGTGCATTGTCATGACGACTTGGGCTTAGCAGTTGCCAATTCCCTTGCGGCCGTCAGCGCGGGCGCAAGGCAGGTGGAGGGCACGTTTAACGGCATCGGAGAGCGGGCAGGAAACTGCGCCTTAGAGGAAGTCGTGATGGCCATCAAAACCCGCCAGGATTTTTACCAGGACATCCACACCGACATCATCTCCAAAGAAATCTTGAAGACCTCGCGCATCGTCAGCCGCATGAGCGGCCTGCACGTCGCGCGTAGCAAAGCCATTGTCGGCGAAAATGCCTTTGCCCACAGCTCGGGCATTCATCAAGACGGGATTCTTAAAAAACGCGAGACCTACGAAATCATGGACCCCCAGGATGTGGGATGGGGCGGCACCGAGTTGCCACTCACAAAACACAGTGGCCGTCATGCCATGATCTCACGTTTGGAACATCTGGGCTTCCATCTCCCGGATCAACAAATCGCAGCCCTCTTTAACCGCTTCAAAGAAATCGGGGACAAAAAGAAGTTTGTTTATGACGACGACTTGGCGGCCTTGGTTGAGGATTCCCTCTCCTCCCCTGATCAAGCCTACACCTTGGAATACATTAATGTGACCAGTGGCTCGACGACCATTCCCACAGCCACCGTTCGCCTCCAGCGATCGGGGGAATCCTTTCAGGACTCCAGCACGGGCAATGGAGCCGCCGATGCCGCCATGCAAGCCATCGACCGCATCACCAAAAACACCGGCCACTTAAGTGAATACCGCGTGGAAGCTGTCACGCAAGGCCGCGACTCCCTTGGCGAAGTGACCCTGAAAGTGGATTTTGGCAACGGCCAACTCATCACCGGCAAAGGCGCCAGCACAGACGTTGTTGAAGCCAGCGCCCGTGCCTATGTGAACGCCATCAACCGCGCCGAGGTCATGAAAGGCCGCGTTAAACGCATCGAGTCGGCAGGGATCTAACTGGCCAACTTGGAGGCCATCTCAGCAAAGCGTTTCGCCGCGTAGGCGCTGAAGGCTGGTTTGAGCATGGGAACGGCGATCCGAAGGATGGTGAGAAAAATCCCCAAAAGACCGGCCGGACTTTTCACAGTGTTTTTGATCGCGCCTTTTTTGTCTTTGCCAACCGTAACCACCCGAGTTTTTGTTTTGGGACCAGCCAGGATCCACCCTAAAGCGGCTGCCCCTCCCAACCACGCGAAGGGGTGAAGGCTAAACGTTCTGCCCAGCTTGGCGGAGACATTCAGCTCCTGCTTGACCGCCCCAAAATCCCGTGAAATCGCGAGACGGCTGCGATTGATTTCTAAAAGCAATTCGTCCTTGGTCATGGTTTCACTGATTTCAGGGATTCCAAATCCTTACGGATTTCAGCGGAAGTTGCTGTAAACACCGGGGACTTCAAATGGGTTTTCACATGGATCGCGCATAAGAGGGCCACCAAAAAGTGAAGGACTGCCAGGCCAAGGAATATCCAAAGCCAGGAAACCCCAAAAATGGTGGCAATCAAAAAGACCACAAACAACAGTGTTAAAAAATATCCGAAGACCAGAAAGATCAGGCCGGCAATAAGCATCACTGCCAGCCGCACGTAAAGCGCGATGGCCTCTTTTCCTTCCATCCCAGCCAGTTCCACTAAGGCGAGAATATGACGGCCCACAGAGCCCCAAAAGCTCAACAGACCAGCAGTGAGCCCCCGCGATGACTGCGGGGGCATGGAGAAATCTGGCATGGCGCAGCCGCTTCTCAGCGGCGGAAAATCACCCCGACAACAAATCCAACGCCCACGGCAATGCCGACGGCTTTGATGGGGTTTTGACGGATGTAACCCTCCACGTCACCTTGCACGGTTTCTGCTTTGGCACGGTATTCTGATGCCTTTTGCTTCGCTTGACCGCGAAACTCGGACACTTTGGCCGTGGCGGCATCTCCGAGGTCTTTTGCCGCTGCACCGAGGTGCTCCTTGCCTGTTTCAATGGCACTACCGGCATGCTTCTTCACGGACTCCCCAACGGCCTTGCTGGCCTCTGTCGCGGCATCCAGAGCCTTTTTTGCGTGATCGGCTCCGCTCTCAAGTTTTTTTGCTGCTTCGCTGCTTTTGATATCTGACATAATAGTAATTTGTTGTTGAGAGGCCATTATATGGCACAACCCTGCCGACTGACAAGCTTTCCCTGCCTGCCACACGCAGGGGGGGGTGGATTAAATCAACGATCAGCCCTTGGGAGCTGCGCCGGCGAGGCTCAACTGGATCTCAATAACATCAGAAACCTTGTCGAGGCTTTCGCCCTCTTTGATTCCGAACTCTCCCCGGTTGATTTTGAAAGTCGTGCGAACAACCAAGAGGTCACCTTCTTTGTCTCCACCTCGGTCCTTGAGACGACCGGGAAGGTAGGTGACGCTCACGGGGACAGTGACATCTTTGCTAACGCCTTTGAGAGTGAAGACTCCGTTGATGTCTGCCGTGCCTTGATTTGCGTCCTGTTTGGTATTTACCACGTTCTTGATTTCAAAAGTAATTTCCGGGTGTTTGCTGGTGTCCAACCAGTCCGCTCCGTGCAGGTGTTCCTGCATGACGGGATTGGGGACGGTGAGAGATTTGGCATCCACGATGATTTTGCCGGAGATTTTTTCGGGGGCTTTAGGATCGGCGGTTATCGTTCCACTGATCCCGTTGGCCGTGCCATTGATAGATTCCAAAGGCGCATCCAGCTTAAAGACGATGTTGTTGACGCCTTTGGGGTCTTTAAAGTCGAAATTCATTGGTTGCGCTTGCAACGAAGCGGTGGCGATGGTGAGGGCGACGAGAGCGATGTGTTGGGTTTTCATGATGTGGTGATGTGAGTTTTGGGTTTCCGCTTTAAGATAATGATTCCTGCAAAAACGCAAACGAAACCTGCGCCAATGGCAGGAACCAGAAGATCAACCCCCGGAACAAAGCGGTTCACTTTTTCAGTGTAATCGATCCCGGTGACTTCGTCTTGTTTTGGAATTTCAATGTAAGATTTGGTCCAGCCCATGTTGGCCCCAAGGACGGCCCAAAGGACGACGGATAAGAGAATGACCGCAGTGCCAATGGCAATCACCGCACGGGCAGGTCGAGGAGCACTCATCCTTCAATCGTGTTTATTTCCACGGGCTCGACTTTGATTCCAAGTTCCTCAAGCCACGCAATCGCTTTTTTGATTTCATCCCGTTCCCCCAACAACTCCAATGAAACAATTCCGATTTCATCCGTGACGCTGGCTTGACGGACATTCGTCACGACATCAAAGGCTTTGCCGAGTTCATGAATGACAGGTCGCGTGATCAGCCGGGCCGGATACATCAGCCAGAGACGGGATTGTTGTGAGGACATGTGAGAATCAATAAACTGGATGGCGATTGAAAACAACAACGAAGCTTGCGTGACTGGAGTCTGCGGCGAAAGCGTCCATACCATCCAAAGAGGGGCACTTCGCGTCCGTGCAGCTTTTTCCTCTGAAAACAGGAAACCGGTTACCTTAGCGGACGAACGTGGACGAGGCCTGAGGAGTGATCGCTTTCTCCCTCAGGGAATTTTTGTTCTGACAGGCAGGAGCTGAGGAGGAACCCCGTCTTTTTCTCTGATTGCTACGAAGGAGGCACCGAGATCGTTCGCCAATTCATTCCAATGCGGACCTAACTCCAGCACCTCACGGAGAATTTTTAATCGCCCTTCGTAAGGGATTGCATGGCTAAAGAGGTGCCCATCATACCCGCAAACCACCGTCTTGCCAAGGAGTATCAGAGGGTGGTTATATTCAGGCTCAGCAGCGAAAACCGTGTTCGCAGGCAAGCCGTTGGTCAAATGCTGCCAAGTCGCGAGTTCTGATCGGCTGGCCAGTTCATAGCCATGCCTGCGGTCAAGCCCGGCATAGAGAGAAATCACGCCAGTAAAAAAAAGAAGCACGCAAAGGGCCGCTCGCGGCCAAATCGGCAAAGGGACAAAAACATGTTTCCAAAGACTTGGCAGGATCACGATCCAACTCCAAATCATCAGTTTGGTATTATCCCAAGACCAAGGATGAAGAGGAAAAAGAAATGCTCCAAGCGCAATGAAAGCGGATGTTCCGACCAACCAGCGAGAACTCACATCCGGCGACTTGAGCACAAGAAATATCACCACCGCCCCAAGAGATATCACCACCCCAAATTCCAGGAGAAACCGCAAGGCACCATCAGGGGCCGCCCATAAAGGTTCAAATCGCAGGCTGGTGCCAGAGGAAAATCCACCCGTTACACACGACATCAGAATAAGTGCGGGAAGGAATGAAAGACCCACTAACCTGACTGGCCGGACCCACCTTTTCGGTTGAAATACCAAGGCTGCCGCAAGGAGCAAGCTCAGAAACAGGAACGTGTGAACTTGAAGGAGGGGCAACGTGGAGTAGAGGAGCACTTGCGCACCGAGAGGAAGGCACGGCCTTTCGTCGGTGAAGAACTCCTTTCGCCAAGCATCAAGGAGCACCAATCCCGCTGGCAAAGCAAAAAGAAAACCCCGTTGCGTGACGAGCATCGCGAGAAAGGGATTTTTCCAAATGGCATCATTGGTAAAATCGACCAGCGCGCCGTTGCGAAAAATAACAAAGCCGAGCAGCCCGCCGCCAAACAAAAAGCCAGCCACACAGAAAGCCCCCCCAAACTTCCAAAGCGCCCATCCTCCCAAAAGTGCCATCCCAAATCCTGTAACAATCAAGCCGGACCTCACATCCATGCCGACCAAAAAAAGGAGGGAATTCCAAAGGTCTGCACCGGGAGGGTAAGCCAGCGCACGCCCTGCAAAGATCAGGTTGTCCGGCCAGAAAGGAACGCCGCTGGCAAAGTGACGAATCAGCCCGACGTGAAGTGAGATGTCGCCAAGGTTATGGGGGGAGAGGATCAGGATTCGATCACCATCCGGGTAGATCAGCCAAAAAAAGGCCCGAAAGGACGCAAGTGCAAAAATGGACAGCACGATAATATCCCAATACCCAAATCTGTTTGAAATGTCCTTTGAGGTGCTTGCCCAAACCTTGACAGTGACAAGGAATCCGACCAGCAGGCAACTTCCAGCGAGCAAACTATTCAATCCATGGAAAGCTGCTGCAAAAACAACGCCTGATAATACAGAAGCTGCTATTCCAGAACAAATGGCTGAGACACTTCTCATGGCAGCACGTCCTGCTTGGCGGCCCCGATCACATCCGGCCTTCCCCCAAAGATGTCTTGAAAGTCTTCATATCGAAAAAAGGCGACGCCATCTTTCATGCCGGAGCGCAGTTTGAAATCCCGTCGGTAATAATTCCCCAACAGAGCGGCCTGCACGGTCTCGGCATTTTCGATGGAGCAGAGCACAAAAGCCGGATCCATGGCCTCCGGCACCTCAAGCTCTTTGAAATAACCCACTGCGGTAAAATCTCCAAGGATCCAAGGGATGGGGTAATAACTCTCCAGGAATATTTTACCGGGGGCATGGTAAAACCGGGGATCGGCCGCAGCTTTTTTCAGCAGAGGACCCATCGCATTGTCGATCTCCGAGTAGGTCTGCACGTAAACATACGGCTCGGAATCGTCATCAAATTTATCGAAGTTCAAGTGGATCATCGCTGGCAGGGAGGCTGCAATCAGAAGCCCTGTCGCCAGATAACGAAATCGCACAGGCAGCTTTTCGATCATGGCCCCGGCCACCAAATAAAACGGCCAGAGCATTGAAATAATGCACCACGGCGTTTTGTAGGGAATGATTGAATACGCGACGAGGACCCCTGCTCCAAAAATGGCAGTGTAGCGGACGCGGGCATCGACGCGGCCCATGGCCCAAAGGCAGCCAACAACGCCCACCAAGGCTGGCCATTCGTAACGGGCCATCAGCGCCAGCCAGTAGTAGTTGAGGGGACCGATTTCATAGGCGGTTTTTTCGTGACCCCCGGCAGTGATGCCCGTTTCGAACCAGGCCGCATACGTTTCATACAACCCCCGCAGCGCTCCAAAATCCAAAAGGAAACCGGAGTAGAACAGCAAGGTGACGATGATAGAAACCGCGACGGCATTCCACAAATCTGACCGGCTCCATTGGGGTGTGGCCAACTTCAGGTCGGGCGACGAGGGGACCACCCGCTGCCAGAGCCAGAGGTAAGGGAAGGCGAGAAGAAAACATCCCACATGAATAAAATACGTTTCCTTGCTGAGGACCAGCCCCGTGAGCCCAGCGGCCACGGTCCACAAAGCCCGCCGGGAGCCAACCTGCCAGAGACCTAGAATCCCACAAAGCGTGACTGCCAAAAACAAAACCTGCCAGGATTCATGGATCGAATACCTCCCAAAAAATACGTAAGCTGGCGACACGGCCATCGCGAGGGCAGCAAAGCGGGCCGGGAATTTCCCAAAATAAGGCGCTAACCGTAAAAGAGCCCACACCGACAACAGGCTGGCCAGCACAGCCGGCAATCGGAGGGCCCAGAGATTCCGACCAAAAAGGGTCTGCGAAACAAAAACCGCATACATGTGGAGCGGGCCGTGGTAGTTGGTGGGGTCATATCGATAATACCCCTGCTGCGCCATTTGATCGGCGAACCAGCCATTGACGCCTTCATCGAAGTGCGCGGGTTTCAGATCTAACATCCAGAGGCGCAAAAAAACAGCCACCACAAGGATGGCGATTTCTGCCCATGGAGGTTTGGCTCGACGAATCACAACATGGCTGGGATAAAGTTCTTAGGGCTTAAGTTCAAGCCCCTGCGCAAAAAAGACTGACAGAAAACCCTTTTGATCCCCGAAAATACTGATTTATGACCGAAACTTGGGCCGAGTGGCTGACGCAAAGCATGGGATGGATCCGGGATCATGGGGCCGTGGGAGCGATCTGGTTTGTGGTGCTTTACGTGGTGCTGGGAGCGCTTTTTCTGCCAGGTTCAATTCTCACTTTGGGCGCTGGTGCCGTTTATGGCTGGGCTCAGGGCACCATGCTTGTGGCGTTTGCATCCACCATTGGCGCGGCACTCAACTTTTTTACAAGCCGATATTTGGCGCGTCATTGGATTGAAAAGCGCCTTGAGTCGCGTCCCCGATTCCAATCCCTGGCCCATGCCATCGGCGTCCGGGGCTGGCCGCTCATCCTGCTCAGCCGGTTTTCGCCGGTCTTTCCGCACAGCATCGTCAGCTATGCCGCAGGGCTCACCCGCATCCACGGTTCCACGTTTTTGCTGTCATCGTTTATCGGGTTTCTCCCGCTCAGCGCCGCCTATTCTTACGCGGGAGCCGTCCTCGGCAAAGTCGCAGCAGCAAAGTCCGGAGCTGTTCCGCAGGACGCCTTCACCATCGCCATCTGGATCGCGAGCTTGGTCTTCACAGCCCTTGTCACCATCCTCGGCGCCCGGCTTGTCGCCAATGCCTTCCGCAATGCCGACGATTTTCGAAAGCCCGGGGATGTTTCCCGTTAAAAGATTTTGAGAAGAGTTGGCTCCAAATGAAAAAATCCCGTGAAAACCGCCGTAATCACGCATGACCCCGGAGGCAAAGTCCGTCCCGCCTGGCCGCCGGATTCCAAAGTCACCGCTGTGTTTTCGAAGTGTCAGCAATACCGCTACGAGCTTCGGGAGATTTGGGACCCAACCAAACCGCTTGTGCTCTGGCTCTTGATGAACCCCAGTGTGGCCTGCATGGAATTCAGCGACCCGACTCTGCGCAAGACGGGGAAGTTTGCACGATCATGGGGC
>Ga0209181_10006203_pt1 | contig 16873 bp, 16 predicted proteins | sample MAT05_FD_187208 | JGI IMG/M metagenome (GOLD analysis project Ga0209181, IMG submission 187208) | Freshwater microbial communities from Lake Fryxell liftoff mats and glacier meltwater in Antarctica - MAT-05 (SPAdes) (version 2) | ecosystem: Environmental > Aquatic > Freshwater > Ice > Liftoff...
AGTTCCACCCAGATCTCATCGTGCTCGACATCATGTTGCCGGGCGCCTCCGGGCTGGACTTCCTGCGCAACTCGGGTCGCGATCGCGTCCCGGTCATCTTGCTCACTGCCCGTGTGGAGGAATCCGATCGCGTGCTCGGACTCGAGCTCGGCGCCGACGATTACATCTCCAAGCCGTTCTCGCCGCGTGAGTTGGTGGCCAGAGTGCGGACGGTGCTTCGTCGTGCCCATCTGGAGCCGGCCAGCTCGGCAGCGCTCGAGTTCGAGGATGGTCTGCGCATTGACCTCCCTGCGCGAGAGGTCTTCGTTGACGGTTCCCCACTATCGCTGACAGCCAAGGAATTCGATCTCCTTGCCTTCCTTGCGCAGGCCCCCCGCCAGGTCTTCTCCCGCGCCCAGCTTCTACATCACGTATGGGACTCTTCGCCCGACTTCCAGGACCCGGCCACCGTCACCGTGCACGTGCGCCGCTTGCGCACCAAGATCGAGGCGAACCCGGAGCAGGCCCGATGGATCACCACCGTCTGGGGCGTCGGTTACCGGTTCGAGCCATGAACTGGCGCCTGGTGCTGTGGTTGGTGGTTCTCGTCGCCGGAGCAGCGGTGCTCGCAGAGGTACTGCTCGCCCCCGCCACCTCCGAGGACCGCTGGCACCTCCTCTTGATTCTTGGGGCGCCCGCCGTGGTGACCGCTGCACTGGTTCCTCTGCTCCGTCGATGGGTGTCCAGCCGCGCCAGCGTGGCCGGTGCGGCGCTGGTGGTGGGACTGTGTTCACTGACCTTGGGTGCCGTGACCACGTCGGCGGCGTCGAACGCGATGTTCCTCTCGAATCGCGACTATCGGCTGTTTCTCGTCGTGCTCGTCTTGTCGTGCGGCATTGCGTTGGTCGTCGGCTCGCAGCTCACCCGCCCTCTCGCTCGCGACATCGCCCGTCTCGGGGACGTTGCCGAGCAGGTCGCTGCCGGTGATTTCACGACACGTACGGAGATTCGCCGCAAGGACGAAGTTGGCCGCGCTGCCGCCGCCGTGGACGAAATGGTCAACTCGCTGCAGTCGGCCGCCGACGAACGCGAGCGACTGGCAGCTGCCCGCCAGATGCTCTTCACCAGCATTGGGCACGACCTGCGTACGCCGCTGGCTGCGATGCGCGCAGCGGTGGAGAGCTTGCAGGACGGAATTGCTCCTGACCCCCAGCGATACCTCGGGGTGGTCGGCAACGAACTGGACAACGTGGAAGCGTTGTTGGATCAACTCGTCGAGTTCGCTCGCATCGAATCCGGCCAGCGCACGCATGCGCGTGAGACGGTTTCGGTCGCCGAGATCGCGCATGAGGCTGTCGAAGCCCTGACTCCCCTCGCAGACCGTCGCGGCCTGCGGTTGGAGCTCGTTGCAGACGGCCCTGGCAACGTCACTGCCAACCAACTCGACGTCAGTCGATGTCTGCGCAACCTGGTCGAGAACGCCGTCCGCCACTCCCCGACCGACGGCCTCATCACGGTGACCGTTGTCGGCACCGACGACGGAGTGTCAGTCGTGGTCGCCGACGAAGGCGAAGGGTTTCCTGCCGACTTTCGCGACCAGGCATTCGACCCTTTCACCCGCGCCGATCCAGCGCGGGCCACCCGCACCGGCCATGCCGGCCTCGGCCTTGCCATTACCCGCGCCCTCGTGCAACAGCACGGCGGACGGGTCTGGCTGGGCAAGGGCCCCGGTGGCGACGTACATCTCTGGTTTCCCAGCAAGGAGCACTCATGAACACTCCCGTTCCCCGCCAATTCGCGGCCGTTGCCGGCCTCGTCGCCGGTGGACTGGCCGTGACGGTTGGCATGTTCGTCGCATCCCTCACCAAGGTCGTCTCACCCATCGACGCCGTCGGCAGCGAGGTCATCGACCACACCCCACTGTGGCTCAAGGAACAGGCAATCCAGTGGTTCGGCACCGATGACAAGTTGGCGCTGCGCATCGGCATCGTGAGCATCCTCGCCCTCGCTGCCGTCTGCGTCGGTCTACTGGCCGTTCGTCGGATCTGGTTGGGGGTCGCGGGCATCGCCATCTTCGGTGTTGTCGGCTCGGTCGCCGCTGCAGGCCGTCCGGGTGAGAGCGCCGGCGCTGCACTTCCGAGCTTCCTCGGAGCGGCGGCGGGCGCATTGGTCCTGTATCGCTTGGTGCGACCACGGTCGGTGGATGCTGATGGCGCCTCAGGAGTTGCAGCTAGTTGGGACCGTCGTCGATTCTTGGTGACCGGCGGAGCCACCGCAGCCGGAGCGGTAGTCGCAGGCGCGATGGCCCGAGTTGTCGAGGAACGACGTGTCGACCAGATCCGCGAGAGCATCCAGACGCCACTGCCCTCCCTGGTCGCGCCGGCACTCGACGCGCCGGTAGTCGACGCGCCAGACCAGATGCAGGAGATCCCGCCCGACGCCGAACTGTTCGACGAGACGTCTTACCTCACGCCGAACGACGAGTTCTATCGAATCGACACCGCACTCTCGTTCCCCAACGTCGACATCGACAACTGGAGCTTCGAGATCAAGGGCATGGTCGACAGGCCGATGAAGTTCACCTACGCCGACCTGCTGGCGCTGCCGCAGGCGGAACGAACGGTCACTCTCTGCTGCGTGTCGAACGAGGTTGGCGGTGACCTCATCGGCAACGCCGTCTTTCGGGGGGTAATGCTGCGCGACCTACTGGACATGGCGGGCGTCCGGTCGACCGCCGAGCAGGTGTACAGCACCAGCCTCGATGGGTGGACGAGTGGTTTCCCCGTGGAGGTTGCCTTCGACGGGCGCGACGCAATGGTCGCCATCGGAATGAATGGCGAGACGCTGCCGCTCGAGCACGGCTATCCGGCCCGCCTCGTCGTGCCCGGCTTGTACGGCTATGTGAGTGCCACCAAGTGGCTCGCTGAGATCAAGCTGACCACGTGGGACGACGAGGGCTACTGGGTCCCCCGTGGGTGGGCAGCACTTGGCCCGGTGAAGACTCAGTCACGAATCGACGTCCCCCGTACCCGCAGCGTCGCAGCCGGCAAGCAGGCCATCGCCGGCGTGGCGTGGGCGCAGCATCGGGGCATCGAGCAAGTGGAAGTGCAGGTCGACGACGGTCCGTGGCAGATGGCCACGCTGGCCGCCGACGTCAGCATCGACACCTGGCGGCAATGGCTGCTGGAATGGGAGCCGACTCCGGGCAAGTACACGGTGCGCGTTCGCGCCACCGACAAGACCGGTGAGACGCAGACCGAGTTGCAGACCCCGGTGGCTCCCAACGGCGCCACCGGTCATCACACCATTCGCGTCACCGTCGAGTAGCCGGCACCACTACTGGTACACGGTGCGGCTCAGCGGCACGCGCAGCGTCACCGCAGCACCACCCTGATCGTTGTTGGCGGCACTCACCGAACCACCATGCGCCGTGACGATCGCGCGGACGATCGCAAGGCCGATTCCCACCTCGCCACGCCGGTCACCCCGCTGATAGCGCTCGAAGACTCGCCCGATTGTCGCTGGGTCGAAGCCGGGCCCATCATCGGTCACCTCGATGATGCCGTCGCGACCGTCAGTGCGGGTGCGCAGCGTGACGTTCGGAGCGCGACGCGCCGCATTGCGGACGACGTTCTCGACAGCCTGGCGCAGCAGCGCCATATCGGCGTCGACCACCACGGCGTCGCCCAGCTCGGCGACGATCTCGCTGTCGTCGGCGCGGACCGAGGCGGCGACTTCTTCGGCCAGCAGGTCGAGGCGCAGCGGGGCGACTCGCGGCATCATCTGCCCCGACTCGAAGCGAACCAGGTCCAGCATCTCGTTCACGCCTGTACTCGCCCGTTCCGCCGCTGAGCGGATCTCCGACAGCGAGCGCACGTACTCCTCGCTACTGCGCTGGCGGGCAAGCGCTTGGCTGCTGCTGGCCATGATCACTGCCAGCGGCGTACGCATCTCGTGGGCGGCGTCGGCAAGAAAACCCTGCTGGTCGGCCAACACGCGCCGCACCGGGTCGAGCGCCAGCCCCGAGAGCAACCAGCCGAAGCCGACGCAGGTCAGCAACAGCCCCCCGATCAGCAACCAGGTGGTGTGGTCGAGCCGATCGAGGTCGTTGTCGCGCCCGGCGGTGTCCGACAGTGTGATCCAACCCTGCCCGTCGACCTTCGGGCGTATGTACGCCAGATAGTTGTCCGAACCGTCGAGGCGATAGCTGCGAAACGACGGTTCTTCGCCGGACTCGCGCATCCATGTCAGCAGCGGCGGTTCCAAGTCGGTCTCGATGAACGCATCACTCCACCCGTCGTTGACGTTGACGAACCACGTCGGAGCATCTAGCGGACGCTGCCCGATCGTCTCGCCGTGCAGCACTTCCTCCATCTGCGCAACGAGACCGTCCTGGAAGCGACGCTTTGCCGAGTCCTCTCGCTCGGACTGCCACAACAGCAACGGAGCGATCGCAATCGCAGCCATCAGTAAGGCGAACAAGCCGGCGATCAGCCAGCGCAGCCGTCGCACTCTCACTACGTCTCCTCCACCCGGTAGCCGACCCCACGGATAGTCTCGATCGGTGTTGGCCGACCCGGCAACTCCAGCTTGCGACGCACGTTGGCTACATGCACATCGACAACATTGGACAGACCATCGTAGTGAGCGTCCCACACGGCTTCCAGCAGGTCGGTACGGCTGACCACCTCGCCCTTGCGATCCATCAAATAGTGCAGCAGCGCGAACTCACGGGCGGTCAGCGGCACCGTCACACCTGCGCGACGAACCGTGTGGGCGGCCGGATCGAGCTCGATGTCGGCGGCGGTCAGTAATGGCGATCGCGCATTCTCCGGGCGACGCAGCAGGGCCCGCACGCGTGCACCCAACTCGGCGAAGTCGAACGGCTTCGCCAGATAGTCATCGGCACCGGCATCGAGGCCCAGAACTTTGTCGCCGGTCGTATCGCGAGCGGTGAGGATGAGCACTCTCGTGGTATCGCCACCGCTGCGCAGCTCACGACACAGCGCCAGGCCGTCGCCATCGGGTAGGCCCAGGTCGAGCACGACGAGGTGATAGGTGTTGATGGCCATAGCCCTTCGCGCGGCGGCCAGTGTGCGCTCCAGGTCGACAGCGTGGCCATCCTCGATGAGGCCACGCTGCACCACCCCGCCAAGTGACGGGTCATCTTCCACCAGGAGTACTCGCACGAACCTCCATCGTCGCACACGAACGATGAACGCAACATGAAGCACACATTCATCGGCGGTTCATGTTCGATCGGGCATGCTCACCCCATGGTAAACAACAATGCGTTGACCAGTCATGTGCTGCGCCGTCTCACCTTCGGCATACACCCCACACGACTTGCTCAGTTCGACGGGTGGGCACCCGCCGAGGTCATCGAGCAGTTGCTCGCCGAGCCGGCCCTCGAGCCGGTAGCACCCGAGCTGGGCAGCGACGACGACTACTCCCAGCTTCCCGAGTGGTGGCTACGGGTGATGAGTCGCGCCGACGCCGGCGTGCACGAACGCATGGTCTGGTTCTGGCACACCCTTGTGACCAGTGGGTTGAGCAAGGTCAACCCGGCGCTGATGTATCGCCAGCACAAGGTCTTGCGAGAACACGCGTTGGGCAACTTCCGCGACCTTCTTCAGGCCATGGCTGTCGATGCCGCCATGCTCTACTGGCTGGACGGATCGGGCAGCACCGCGGACGAGCCGAACGAGAACTTCGCTCGCGAAGTCATGGAGCTGTTCGCGCTCGGTCGCGAAAGTGACGTGTACGTCGAGGCAGACGTTCGCGCCGGGGCAAAGGCGTTCTCCGGTTGGTGGATCGACGGCGACAACAGCGACGAGGTCCGCTTTGATCCGGACAGTGCATTGACCTCATCGGTGGACTTTCTCGGCACCACGGTTCGCACGACTGAGGATGCCATCAACACCATCTGCGACCAGCCTCAATGCGCCCGCCACATCGCCGGCAAGCTCGCACACTTTCTCTCCGGCAGTCAGCCGTCCGAAGAACGGCTCAGCGAGCTGGCCGCCGTGTTCGCCGACTCGGGACTCCAGATCGAGTCGCTCGTCGAGGCCATTGTTCGCGACGTCGGATTTCTCGAACAACGGAACAATCGACCACGCAGCAGTGTCGAGTGGGTGATCTCACTGCGTCACCTTTTCGATATCGAGATCGATGGCTACTACCTCGACGGTCTCGGTCAAACACCCTTCGACCCACCGAACGTTGCCGGCTGGCCCGGCGACAACCGGTGGCTCAGTGCGGGCAATGACCTCACAAAGGCCCAGATCGCCACCGATCACGCTTCGGACACTGCCACTCTTGACGAAGAAGACCCCATCGGCGATGTGCTCGCGCGCGCCGGGTTGTTCGAGGTCTCCGACGCAACCATTGCGGTGCTCACGGACGCGATCGGCGCCGTCGACAGCCGACGCGAACTCTCCACGCTGCTGCACGCGCTCGTCGCGTGCTCCCCTGAATTCTCACTCGCCTGAATCGAAAGGACTGACAACATGCCTGCTTGCGTAAGTCGAAGAGAACTATTGAAATGGGCCAGCGCCGGCGCGGGTGCTGCCGCAGTTGGTGGTGCGACCTGGATGGTTGGCCGCTCCGACGCAGATCACCCGTCGTTGGACCTTGGCTCGGCCGGTACCACGCCTGCCGGCACCGCTGCACCGCGCACGGCCCAGGTCGAGCCTGCCCCGATCGCCGCGGTCAGCAACCTGTCACAGCGGCTGCTGGTGGTCATCGAAATGGGCGGCGGTAACGATGGGATGAGCACGTTGGTGCCGTACGGCATGAGCGGATACTACGACCTCCGCCAGCGCACGGCGGTGTCTGAAACCGATGTCTTGGCCCTCGACGGCCAGGTCGGCCTTCATGGCAAGCTGACCAACATTCATCGCCGTGGAGCTGCAGTACTGCAGGGCGTCGGATCCCCCAAACCCGATGGCTCGCACTTCGAGATGATGGCGCGATGGTGGTCCGGCGACCCATTGAACAGTCGCTCGTTCGACACCGGCTTTCTCGGCCGACTGGCCGACGCGATCGGCGACCCCGCGGCTGCTGCTGTTGCAGTGTCCGTCGGCACCAGTTCGCATCCGGCATTGCTGTCACGAAAGGTTGGCACACTTGCCATCCCCAACGCCGATGCCATTGGCTACGTCGTGGGAGCAGCCGACGAAGACCCGCTGCGACAGGCGTTCCAGCGCGGCTTCGCGGCCTTCGGCGACCGGAACGCGCGCAACGCAGCGGGCGGGTTCGAGGATCTGCTCCGCGAAGTGCGGGCACAAACCGTGCAGTTCGCCGGAGCATTGGGCACGTTCGGCGAAGAAGGCGACGAAGGGTACCCGGACAGCAGCTTCGGACAGGGCCTGCGACTGGCCGCACAGCTGCTCGACGTCGATCTCGGCGTGCGCATCGTGCACGTGCCGATGAGCGAGGACTTCGACACTCACGACGATCACTCGGGCCGGTATCCAGCGCTGATGGAAGAACTGGACACGTCCCTCGAAGCGTTCTTCGTCGACCTGGAGGCGCGGGGCCTTCGCGATCGTGTGCTGGTGATGACCACCAGTGAGTTCGGTCGCACGGCGCGCGACAACGCCTCCGCCGGTCTCGACCATGGCACTGCATCCGTGGCCATGTTGATGGGCCCGGTCAACGCCGGGTTGTACGGCCAACATCCCTTGCTGACCGATCTCGATGAGAACAACGACCTCATCGCCACCCTCGGCTTCGACCAGTACTACGCAACGGTCGCTGACGGCTGGTTCGGAGTGCCGGCCGGCGACGTGCTGAACGGCAGCCCGGAACCGCTCGCAGGTATCTTCACGACAGCTTGATCACGATTTTGCCGGCGTTGGCGTTGCTGGCCATCCGTTCGTGTGCGGCTGCAATCTGCTCGAAGGGGAACTGACCGTCGATCACGGGACGTAGGCGGCCGTCGTCGAACAGCGGCAGCATCTCGGCGGCGAACCGCCGGGTCAGGGCCACCTTCTCCTCGATCGGCCGTGCCCGCAAGGTGGTGCCGACCCAGTGTGCGCGCTTGCCCATCAGCAGCCCGACGTTGACCTGCACGCTGCCGCCACCCATCAGCCCGACCTGCACGATCGTGCCGCGCTGGGCCACTGCTTGCAGGTTGCGATCGACCTCCTCGCCGCCGACGACATCGAGGATCGTGTCGAAGCCGCCGGGTACCGCGGCACTTGCCTGCACCAACCAGTCGTTTGGCGAGCGATCGATCACCAGATCCGCACCCAGCGAGCGACACAGCTCGGCCTTGCCTGCTGAACACGTCACCGCAATCCGAGCCCCGATGGCCTTCGCGATCTGGATGGAGGCGGTGCCCACGCCGGACGCGCCAGCATGCACCAGCGCCCAGCAACCACTGGTCAGCCTGCCCTGTAGGACGAGCGCATCCCACGCGGTCAAGAAGACCTCGGGGATGGCTGCCGCTTCTTCCAGCGAAAGTGATGCCGGAACCGCCATCAGTTGCCGCTCATGAGTACAGATCTTCTCCGCGTACGCGCCGCCGGCCTCGATCCCCATCACGCGATCGCCGATCTGCCACATGGTCGAACGCGCTCCCCTGCCGACCACCGTGCCGGCGAACTCGAGGCCGGGGATCTCCGATTGCACCTTGCGCGGGTCCGGGTACAAGCCCATGCGCTGCAACAGGTCGGCGCGATTCAGCGCCGTGGCGGCGACGTTCACCAGCACTTCGTCGGGCCCCGGAATCGGATCGGCGATCTCCTCGATCGTCAAGACTTCAGGGCCACCATAGGAGTGAAGGACAACGGCGCGCATGCCGGCAGTCTCACACGTCCGATCCGGTCAGCAGTGATAGACGAACGCCAGGCCCTTGATGCCGCCCCACACTTCGTCGTTGTCCGGGTCGCGCAGGAAGCCCATCCGCAAATACAGACGCTGCGCCCCGGGCATCGACTCGAGCGTATGAATGCGTAGCCGCCTACGCCCGCCGGCACTCGCCGTGTCGATGCACCACTGCACCATTGCTTCGCCGACACCACTGCCCTGCACTGACGGGTGGACCCCGAAGTACCGGAAGCTGGCAGCATCGGCGTCGTCGAACTCGCCGTGAGGGCCGCTCATGTCGGCCACGTATGTCAGACAGCCCACAAGCTGTCCACCCATCACGGCGACAACCACGCAGGAGTCCTGTGCGCGACTATCGACATCGCCCAGCAGTAGGTCGTACTCGTCGTCGCGCGGATAACCCGGCAGCCGGAAGTAGGCGGTTTGCACGATGGCGCCGGCCACCGCTCGGTCGTCGCTGGGCTGCAGCCGGCGAACCTCCAGCGTCATGTCGGCCAAGCTGCCCGCAGCTTGCCGGCCGAGAACGACAGCGGCTCGGGCAGCGTGCGCGCTTCGGCGATCGCCGTCATGAAGTTGCCGTCACCGCTCCAGCGCGGCACCACGTGTACGTGCAAGTGCTCGCTGATGCTGCCACCTGCGGCGCGCCCCATGTTGATGCCCACGTTCACGCCACCGGGTGTGTAGGCAGCCTTCACTGCCCGCACCGCATCGGTCACCGTTGGCCACAGCTCGGCGGCCTCCACATCTGTGAGCTCCTCGAGCGAGCCGACCTCGCGATACGGCAGCACCATCAAGTGCCCGGAGGTGTACGGGAAGGCGTTGAGGATGGCGAAAGTATGTGTGCCGCGGTGCACGATGTGCGTCGTCTCATCGTCGAGACCGGACTCGAGAATCTGCGTGAAGACGCTCCCGTTGGCACCGACTTCGCGGGCGCCTGCGGCATTGACGTACTGCGAACGCCAGCCATTCCAGATGCGATCGAGTTGAGTCACACGTAGAAATTAGCTGGCACCCCTCGAATGCGCACGGTAAGTTGCGGTTGTTCGGTCGGAAACGCCGCCGGCGCGAGACGAAAGGGAGGTAGCGACATGACAACCGTCCCCTCCCAGTTCCGCGCCCCCGTTCTCGCCTAGGCACCGGCTCACGCACGCCATCGCGGCTGGCCCGGTGCCAGAACTGTCCGCACCGAACCGCACTCGCCGTTCATACGTCAAGGAGCCCACCCGTGGCCACGCGTTCCCGCCGTCGATTCGACGACGACGATTTCACCGACATCCCGTCCATCCCGACCATTCCATCCATCCACCTCGACCTCGACGCTGATGTCGAGCCGAACTGGAGCACCTACACCGAAGCCGCGCACGGGCCCGCACCCGCGCCGAAGTGGGTGATCACATCACCCAGCGCCCTCGACACCGATCTCGGTGTCATGAAGACCGGCAAGGAAGCCGACGTCTCGCTGCTGCGACGCGAGCACGACGGTAACGCATCGCTGATGGCAGCCAAGCAGTACCGCAGCGCCCAACACCGAATGTTCCACCGTGACGCCGGCTATCTGGAGGGCCGCCGCATGCGTCGCAGCCGAGAGACCCGGGCGATGGCCACGCGCACCGAGTTCGGTCGCGACCTCATCGCCGGTCAGTGGGCAGCGGCTGAGTTCGCAGTGCTCAGCACACTCTGGACGGCGGGGGCCGCGGTGCCATATCCCGTGCAGTTGTCCGGCACCGAACTGATCATGGAGTTCATCGGCGACGATGACGGCAACGGCCAGGGGGTTGCCGCTCCGCGGCTCGCTCAGCTACGCCCGACGTTCCAGGAGGGCGACAACCTGTTCAGTCAGTTGCGAGACGCGCTGACGGCGCTGGCCGAGGCCGGCTATGCCCACGGCGACCTCTCGGCGTACAACATCCTCGTGCACCGCGGGCGACTGGTTCTGATCGATGTCCCACAGGCGGTCGACCTCGTCGGAAACCCGCAGGGCTTCGAGTTCCTGCGCCGCGATTGCGAGAACATCTGCAGGTGGTTCCACACCCACGGCGTCCCCGCCGACCCCAGCGAACTGCAACGCCACCTCCTACGCGGCATCATCTGACGTCAATCACATTCGCACGTGTCGCGGCCCCATCGAATCACATGGTGGTCGGGCTGTGACACGTGCGATTGTGAACGCGAAGGGTGGGTACCGCGAGCATCGCGGTCGCCGATTCGACGCGGTCAGAAATTGGCGAGTTGGGCGGCGATTTCAGCGTGCAGGCGAGCCACGAAGTCGTCGAGGCCAACGCCGCGCTCGACCTCGCCGCCACGCGGGTTGACGCCCAGCGAGTTGTTGGCGACGTCGTCGTCGCCCACCACCAATACGTACGGCAGCTTCTCCATCTTGGCCGTTCGAATGCGCTTGCCCAGTTGGTCGCTGGCGTCGGTGACATCGACGCGAAAGCCCTCTTTCGAGAGACGCTTGACGACCAGGTCGGCGTACTCCTGATGAGCTGCGGCGACCGGCAGCACCCGCGCCTGCGACGGAGCCATCCACGTGGGGAAGGCGCCGGCGTAGTGCTCGACGAGCACGCCGAAGAAGCGCTCGACGGAGCCGAACAATGCGCGGTGCAACATGATCGGGCGGTGGCGGGCACTGTCGGCCCCGACGTATTCCAGCTCGAACCGCTCGGGCAGGTTGAAGTCGTACTGGATGGTCGACAACTGCCAGGTGCGGCCGATGGCGTCCTTCACGTCGATGTCGATCTTGGGACCATAGAAGGCTGCGTCGCCCTCCTTGATCTTGTACTCCAGGCCGTAGTCATCGAGGGCCGCGCGCAATGCATCGGTCGCGTGGTTCCACGCATCGTCGTCGCCGGCGTACTTCAGCGGATCCTTCGTGCTGAGGTTGGCCGTGAACTCGGTGAAGCCGAACGCCTTCAACACACTGATGACGAAGTCGAGCAACGACTTGATCTCGTCGGCCGCCTGCTCGGGCATGCAGAAGATATGACTGTCGTCCTGTGTGAAGCCACGAATGCGCATCAGGCCGTGCAACGTGCCTGCCCGCTCGTACCGGTACACCGTGCCCAGTTCGAACAGGCGCAGCGGCAGCTCGCGATAGCTGCGCTGCCGACTCCGGAAGATCAGGCAGTGCATCGGGCAGTTCATCGGCTTCATGTAGTACGTGCCGTTGTCCATCTCCATCGGCGGGTACATGCCGTCCTTGTACCAAGCGAGGTGGCCCGACGTCTCGAACAGATTGGCGTTTGCCAGGTGGGGTGTGAAGACGAACTGGTAGCCGCCATTGGTGTGTCGCTCGCGGCTGTAGTCCTCCATCAGCTTGCGTACGATCGCTCCCTTGGGGTGCCATACGGCCAGCCCGCCACCCAGCTCGCTGGGGAACGACAACAGATCCAGCTCGACGGCCAGCTTGCGGTGGTCGCGCTTCTCGGCTTCGACGAGGCGATGCAGGTGCTCTTCCAACGCCACCTTCGACTCCCAGGCCGTGCCGTAGATGCGCTGCAGCATCGGGCCCTTCTCGTTGCCTCGCCAATACGCGCCGGCGACCTTCATCAGTTTGAAGTAGCCCAACTTGGCCGTGCCGGGCACGTGCGGCCCGCGACAGAGGTCGACGAAGTCGGGCGTGTTGCGGTAGACGCTGATGGTCTCGCTGCTACCGATCTCGCCGGCATCGTCGTTGTCGGCCGAGCCACTGCTGACGCGTTCGATGATCTCGCACTTGTACGGCTGGTCGGCAAACACCTTCAGCGCTTCCGCTGCGGGGAGCTCGTCACGGATGAAGGGCTGGTTGGCCTTCATGATCTCGCGCATGCGTGCGTCGATCGACACCAGGTCGGCCTCGTTGAACGTTCGCCCGTCCGCCAGCTCGAAGTCGTAGTAGAAGCCGTCGTTGATGGCAGGGCCGATCGAGTACTTCGCGCCCGGGAAGAGCTGCGTGACAGCCTGGGCCAGCACGTGGGCAGTGCTGTGCCGCAGCACGTGGCGACCTTCCTCGGTGTCCGCGGTGATGATGGCAACGGTCGCATCTGCCGGAAGCTCGCGACCGAGGTCCCATTCCTCACCGTTGACGACGGCGGCGACGGCAGCCTTCGCAAGACGAGAGCCGATCGATTCTGCCAGGGTGGTCGCAGTCGCCCCTGCGAGCAGGGAGCGTTGCGAACCATCCGGAAGTGAAATCGTGATCTCAGCCATAGGCGGCTGAGTCTACGGCCGGGCACCAATCCAGCCCTGAGGAATTCGCGCCCTCACGCAGGGGGGTCAGTCGCCGGCGGCAGCGCTGAAGGCACCGACGGCTATGCGGCCTGCGTCGGCGTCGCTGACGGTGGCCACCTTGGCGGCGACCGTCGGCTCGGTCTCGGCGGTCTTGCCGGCGTAGACGTTGCGGTACTCCTGGCCGGTGAGTTCGCGGATCTCGTACATCAGCTCGTCGGTGATCTGACGCAGCACCATGTGGTCGTCGCCGCGGTTCTTGTACCGCGTGGCGTTGATGGGCCGACCGACCTTGATCGTGCAATCCATACGAATCCTGGGCATCTTCGCGTCGGGCGGTTGGATCTCACGTGTGCCGATGACCCCGACCGGGAAAATCGGGCAACCGACCTTGAGTGCCAACCGGGCGGCACCTGTGCGGCCCTTGTAGAGGTACCCGTCGCGGCTGCGGGTGCCTTCCGGAAAGATGCCGAAGAACTCGCCGCGGCGCAGTACTCGCTCAGCCGTATCGAGCGCAGCCTGGCTCTTGTCACCGCCGCCACGATCGATCGGGATCATGCCCATTGCTGGGAAGACGTACTTCGTCTTCCACGAATCCATGTACTCGGCCTTCCCGACGAAGCTGATGTTGCGGGGCACGTGCAACATCAGGAACGCGGAGTCGAGAAAGCTGATGTGGTTGGGGCACAGGATGGCTGGGCCCTCAGTGGGCAACTGGTCGAAGCCTTCGAGATGGAACCGCCACAGCTGCTTGGCGACCGGCCGCACGACGCGCCGGAACCGGCTCTGCAGTTTCCCGGCTCCTTGAGCACTCATGCGCTGCAGCGCTCCGACGTCATGACGCGGAGCATAGTCGCCAGAGACCTCTAGAACTGAACGCCCAAAAGGGCGGCGGCGTCGTATACACCCAGGCCCGCCGCTGCTGCGGCATCCATTGCAGCCAGCGCAGACGGCGTATCGAGGTCGTCGTCGAGAGCGGCACGAACGTCGACCACCACACCACTTTCGCCGCTGGTGGCGGCCCACGCCGCGAGGCGGGCGGCATTGCGGGGCATCAGCGTGTCGTCCCACTCCCACTCGCGCCGGTAGTGGTGCTCGATGATCGCGAGGCGAATCGCACGGGGGTCCCACTCAGTGCGCAATTTGTCGACGAACACCAGGTTCCCAAGACTCTTGGACATCTTGTGGCCGTCCATGAACACCATCGCGACATGCATCCAGTGCTTCACGAATTGCTCGCCGGTGGCCGCTTCGCTCTGCGCCCGCTCGCACTCGTGATGCGGGAAGATGAGGTCGCTGCCGCCGCCGTGAAGGTCGATGGTGGTGCCCAGCTCGCGCAAGGCCAGTGCGCTGCACTCGATGTGCCAGCCGGGCCGACCTGGGCCCCACAGGGTGTCCCAACTGGGCTCGTCGGGCAGCGAGGGATGCCACAGGACGAAGTCGAGGGGATGACGCTTGTGCGGATCGCCGATGTTGCCGCCGCGCTCGCGTGCGTAGTCCAGCATCTGCGCTTCGGTGTAGTGACTGACCGTTCCGAACGACGGGAACTTCGAGACGTCGAAGTACACGCTGCCACCAGCTTCGTAAGCGAAGCCCCGGTCGAGCACCATGCCGATGAACCCACGAATGTCGGGGATGGCGCTGGACGCGCGCGGCGAACTGGAGACGGGCAACGCATTCAGCGCCGCCATGTCGCGCTCGAAGCGAGCTTCTTCGCCTGCGGCCAGGTCGAGGTAGTGGACACCGAGCTCACGGGCCTTGGCGAACAACGGGTCGTCGACATCGGTGACGTTGCGCACGCACCTGACGGTGTGGCCCTTGTCGATGAGGCGGCGCTGCAGCACGTCGTAGTTGATGAATGTGGCCGCGTGCCCGAGGTGGGTTGCGTCATAGGGGGTGATCCCGCAGGTGTACATCAACACCTGCTCACCGGGCTCGAAAGGCACCACCGACTGGCGGGCGGTGTCGTACAGACGCATTGTCACGTCGGCGACGATACTGCCTCAGGGGCGTCCTCGGCCGCCTTGGCAGCAGCAGCGGCGACAGCCTTGGCCGCTGCCTTCTCTGCTCGCGGATCACCCTTGATGCCGGTCAGCTTGGGGGCCACACGCGTCTTGTACCTCACGTTGAGCTGCAACAACACGGCGGTGAACGCTTCGATCGCCATCGCGTTGGACAACTCACCTGCATCGAGCGGACGGCAACCGGGGATCTTGCCCACGATCTCGCTGACGACTCGGACAGCATCGGCATCGTCGCCGCAGATCAGCACGTCGGAATCGATCGACTCACCGATGTGGCCCAACTCGGTGGCCGGCAGGTGGTGAAATGCTGCGACGACGCGACTGTGTGGCATGGCGGCCTGCACGTGGGCGGCCACGCTGCCGCGCGGCGGCACCAGAGGCTGGAACTCGTGGCCGACACGCACGAGCGCATTGGCCATGCTGATCAGGATCTTTCCATGGAGCAGCGCTTCGTTCTCGTGGGCAGTCGTCGCGGCCGAGTCCCACGGGGTGGCGATGACCACCAGGTCGCATGCGGCCGCCGCAGCGTTGTCGCCGTAGGAGAGCAATCCGGCGAGATCGGGCCACTTCTCGACCAGACTGTCACGAGCCTCCATCGCCCGGTACTTCGAACGCGAGCCGATGACTGCGGGGTAGCCCACCGACGCCAGCCGAGCGGCGAGCGCGCTGCCGGCAGGGCCGGTACCTCCAAGAATACCAATGCGCATCCGGGCAGCCTTGCACAACGGTCGCTCGCGGTTACAGTCGCCGACATGGGCCTCCTCACCGGCAAGAACATCGTGATCACCGGCGTCCTCACCGACGCCTCGCTGGCGTACGGCGTAGCGCTGCTGGCTCAGCAGGAGGGGGCCAACATCGTCCTCACCGGTGCCGGCCGGGCGCTCAGCCTGACGCAGCGCACTGCGCGCAAGCTGCCCGAGCCCGTCGACGTCTTCGAGTTGGATGTCACGAACCCCGCGCACCTCGTGTCCGTGCGCGATGCGCTCGCAGCGAAGTGGGGTCGCGTAGATGGTGTGCTGCACAGCATCGGTTTCGCGCCCGAGGCCTGCCTGGGTGAGGATTTCCTTGCACCGCAGTGGGCCGATGTCGCGGTTGCCTTGCACGTCAGCGCGTACTCACTCAAGGCCCTGGCCGAAGCGTTCGTGCCACTGATGTCGTCAGGCGGCGCGTTCGTCGGGCTCGACTTCGACAACACCGTTGCCTGGCCGGCGTACAACTGGATGGGTGTTGCCAAGTCAGCGCTGGAAAGCGTCAGCCGCTACCTTGCCCGCGAGCTCGGCCCGCAGGGCATTCGTAGCAACCTGGTTGCGGCCGGGCCCGTCAAGACGATGGCCGCGAAGAGCATCCCAGGCTTCAAGAAGTTCGAAGACATCTGGGACGATCGCGCTCCGCTGGGTTGGGACGTGACCGACTCCTCGGCTGTCGCCAAGGCGTGTGTGGCATTGCTGAGCGACTGGTTCCCCGCCACCACCGGCGAAGTCGTCCACGTCGATGGCGGCTACCACGCCGTCGGCGCCTGACTCTCGTGAATCGGCTCGCCGGCGAAACCTCGCCCTACCTGCGCCAGCACCGCGACAACCCGGTGGATTGGTACCCGTGGGGTCCTGAGGCATTCGCTGCGGCGACCGACCGCAACGTGCCGATCCTGCTGTCGGTCGGCTACTCGGCCTGTCACTGGTGTCACGTGATGAACGCTGTTCGCTGATTTCGCTCACGTCCGTGACCTGCGGTTTTGTCCGCCGAGGTCGATTCTTGTTCGCCGCTGTTCGCAAGTTCCGAAGATCTCGTATGTACAACTCGTATGTACAGATGCAGTTTCCCCAGATCCC
>Ga0209181_10006204_pt1 | contig 16870 bp, 10 predicted proteins | sample MAT05_FD_187208 | JGI IMG/M metagenome (GOLD analysis project Ga0209181, IMG submission 187208) | Freshwater microbial communities from Lake Fryxell liftoff mats and glacier meltwater in Antarctica - MAT-05 (SPAdes) (version 2) | ecosystem: Environmental > Aquatic > Freshwater > Ice > Liftoff...
CAAAAGGTCATCATCCACATTATCTGTAATAAGTTGTCTTCTCTCGGAGTTTTCAACTGCTGTCACAATTAAACCTAACAAACAATTCATGAGAAATGTAACATTTAGATTGTAATCAATTTTCTTATCTTGAAAAGACTTCAAAAGCTTCAATGTTCTTTGTGGAAATTCTGTATTATAATTATTTACTGCTCCCATGATTAACGATGCTTTAATTCAATAATATGAGTGGTGTCATTGCCAAAAATATCTATCACTTTTACCATAACCCTGTAATCGCCTTTTTTGGCGTATAGATTCGGGTCGGTAGTGAGTTCAAGAGAACGGTCTTTTTTGGTACGATAGCTTTGCCATTGGTTGTGGAAGGTATCGTCTTTGTAATCCCAATCTACACTCCAGTAATCAATATAATCACTCCATTTTTTTACCAGTTTTTTCACTTCTGCCGGAACCAAATCCAAATTCGGTATGATGAAATCGGTGAGTTTGATTTGATAGCCGTTGGCTGATTTTTTTACTTCTGTTTCTAAAAAAGCGAGTTCAAAAAACTGGATGTCTCCGGCATCTACCGCACGCCTGTCCATGGCTTCTCTTGGTATGCTTAACAAGGTGAGTTTTATTCCAGCTTTGGCGGCTTCCTGCTCTACCACATCGTGTAAGCCCATTTCCCATTCCCAGCCGAGTACCACCAATTCCTTTTGCTTCATTCTGCGGGTATCTTCTAATGCTAATTGAATATCTCCAAAGGTTACCGGAGCATCTACACCACCTATGTGAATGAGTTTGTTGCCTTTTTTACCATGTATGTACGCACTTCCTGGCAAAGCTTCGGCTTTGTAAAGTTTAAGCACAAAGCCAATGTATTCTGAAAGCGTTTGCTCGGGGGTATTTTTACCAAAGTTGTAGGTTTGCCAGTATTGCCTTTCGTATTTGCCAATGTTTAAAATTTCAAAAGGTTTGCAACCTTCAATTTCTAAAAAGCGTTTGCGGGCTGTGTGTATCGCATATCGGCCCAAATCGCTGGTGATCCATCTTCTTCCTAATTTTTCTGCAACAGCAGCTGTTGTGCCGCTACCACAAAAGAAATCCGCTACTAAATCACCTTCGTTGCTACTTGCTTTGATTATTCTGTCAAGAAGTGCCTCAGGTTTTTGTGTAGGATAATCAAGTCTTTCATTTGCGACAGGATTAATAAATGGAATTTTCCATACATCACTTAATGGTTTCCCATCAACTTTAGCATAAACAACTTTATATTTACCAGACGCAATTAACTGTTTTGCTTTTGGATTATTTTCATCATAGACAACCAACCCCTCACTTCCTCCTCCTCCTCCCAAAAGGTATCCTTTCTCATACTTTTCTTTTAAATTGTCTGTTATTTCTTTCTGAACACTGAAACTAGTTGTCTTGCCCTTTGAATAGAAAAATAAAATATCATGATTTTTCTGATATGCATTTGTAGATGGGCTAGTCCATTTTTCATAGTGCCAAACAACTTCATTTCTAAAATACTCAACTCCAAATATTTCATCCATTAATAATTTTAAATAATGAGAAACTCTCCAATCTACATGCACATAAATGCTCCCTTTATCACTCAACAATTCTCTCATCAAAACTAATCTATCATACATCATTTGTAAGAAGCTATCTAAGCCTTTTCCCCAAGTATCACGATATGCTAACTCTTCTATGGCCGAAGCTTCTTTGGTATGTGCTACTTCATTATCTCCAATGCTCACAGTGGTATTAAAATTCGCACCGGTGGCAAAAGGCGGGTCAATATAAATCAAGTCAATTTTGCCTGCATATTGCTCTAACAAAGCACTCATCACATATTTATTATCGCCCCAAATGAGTTTGTTTCGCCATTCCACATCAATAGCATTTGGGTCTTGCCTAAACATGGTTCCTTTTTCCTTTTCACGGGTAGCACGGCTTTCGTTAATGGTTTCTACCACTTCAAGGCTTTGGAAGGGCAGCACGATGCGATCAACTGTGGTGCGTTTGCCTTTCCAGTAAAGGCCTAAAGGGAGTTCTTGTTCGTTGTTTTCTGTCATATTATATCAATTCTTGTTGTTTATTAAGGAGGATGCTTTTAATCGCCTCTCGGTCTTCTCCAAATTGTTGTTTCACTTCTTCCCACAAGTACCATGTGGCAGCAGAACCGTAATATCGTTTTGAGTTAAAAATCCGTGGCTCATGGTTGAACAGCCGCATTTCCGGATTTGCCTCGTATGCCATGTGATTACCAACTTTCCAAAGGTCTTTGCCTAGAAGCATAGAATAGGTGATCAATTGCGCTCGGATCTCTGTTATTTCCAATATGTCATTCTTATGAAGTTCAAGGAAGACAAGGTTTTTCTTATTAAGAAAGTGAGATAGGGGCATGATCTCGTCTGTGTCCATAAATTCTTTGAAAAAGTCCTTAAAAGCAGTCTTGTCCCCATCAACATTTCTGAGGACCCTTCTCCAGTTGTCAAATTGGTAGTTTTGGTAATACCAAGGGCTTACATGTGCTGCAAAACTGCCATAATGAAGCAAAAGGGTGACTAAGTTTGCTTCCTCATCACCTTCAGTATATTTCATTAATTGGAAAAACCGGTCCCTTACACTTTTCAAATATTCAATTATTGGATTTGCAGAAAAATCAATAAGATGAGAAATATTTATATTACCTAAGTAGGAGCCATCAAGATTATATTTATGGTCCTCAATTTCCCAAATGAGTGATTCGTATTGCCTAAGCAATTCTGGATTAGCAATAAACCCAGAAAGGAAGGTGTATTTTTCTGTTTCTTCTTTGGTTCTATACTTAGTATCAGTTTCCTCTTCGGGGCTACTATCTTTTATTCCCAGTTCATTGTCAATTGAATCAATTATGCCATTAATGGAAAGTAAGTCTATAGTTTTCTTTAAGGTAGGAACTGACCTGTTATAGTTGTGAAACCTAACGTAGAAGAATCGCATTACCCTGAAAAACTCATCTTTGTTAAGGCTGTCATTTTTATCTTCATAATAGTAGAACAGTGACCAAAGCAAAACCATATTATTCCTATCATCATTTTTGTTTTTGTCTTGATAATTTACGAACCAGTTAGCATTGCGTTTCGTTGCTTTATTAATATAGTTCCAAATCAGATTGTAGTAGTTGTCAACCCAATCAGAATAATTGTAAAGCGATTTAAAGTTTCCTTTTTCGTTTTCCAGATATTCTAATACCCCTATATTTATTTCAATGTTAATTAGGGTCAAAAGGTCATTAAGCTTTGTACTACTATATTCTGCATTTATCAACTTGTTTTTATAAAGCTCAAGACCTGCTATACAATTAATAAATTCATTAAACCCCACATCAGCATTTTCATTTTCGTCCTTCCTTAACCAGAAGAAATCTTGCCAAGTTTCCCATTTTTTACCCCAATAGTTTTTAAGCCCGTTTAGGTCTGCGGTTTCAGAATAATCATCACGATGTTTCACTAATTCTATATCCTCAGTCTTAAGTTTACCTAAGAGGTCTGCTTTAAGGTTTTCATTTGTTTGAATTTGCTCTCCACGTGCATTCATGTAGATGTATAATTCTTCTCCCTGATCGCTAAGATTCGTGTCAAAGTACCAAAACTCTATAAAGTGTTGCACATAGTTTAAGAAGTCTTCGTTAAAGAGGTTATTCCTTTCAAGAAATTCGTGTATATGATTATAGTTACCTATGATTGATTGAACGGTCGGATCTAAGTCGTTTGAAGAAAAATACCAATACTGTTGTTTAATATCCTCTTTTGAATGGTTACTTCCTGATAAAATATATTTCACGAACTCATTCATGAATACATGGGCAGTATCCCGCACCTTGTAATCAACTTTTAAATCGCTATTTGTGTAATAATATTTCTCAAAAATAGACTTATCTATTTTTACACAAAGAGCCAGTAATATTAAATAGATAGTGGTAACTCGCTGTTGTCCATCTATCAGGAAATATTTTCCAACATATTCAGGATCATTGTAAGCGTATAAGAAGCCAATATTGCTTGCATATTTTTGTTTTTTGTAATATTGTTCAAACAAGGCTTTGATTTCAGCATCATCAGTTTGAACTGGAACATTTCCTTCTTTATATTTAGTATAGTCTTCCAAGATATTTTCAAGTAACCCAATGGTTTGCTCTTCACCCCAAACATAGTCTCTCTGAATTTCAGGAATGATTATTTGGTCAATGTAATTATTGACGAACAAATCTCTTATAGAATACTTTCCTGCTTTCATTATATCATGTCTCCTTTTAGTTCATTAATCCTTTTCTGAATGACTACCGTATGATTTGCAATATCTTCTTTACTCCAAGCCAATAAATCACCTGGTTTATCTTCGAGTATTGTCTTACTGAAAACATTGAAGGTATGCAAGGGTACAAACCTGCCATTTTGCATATGGCGAAGTATGTCATTTCGCTTTTCATCAAAAAAACCGCAACCGATAGAAGCATTTACTGAATGAGAAAGTAATGCCATGTTGCCAATCTCATTAAGCGGGCCAACTGATTTCAATGCATCATAATAGATTTGTTTTTGGCTATCATCTCTTTCTGGTAATTCAAGAACTTCTTTTATTTTTGAATCAACTATTTCTTTTCCGCCAAGCATGTCATAGATTTTTACTTTTTGATCTTGAGTTAAAATCTTTCCTTTCCCCTCAGGACTTTGAGGGAAAATATGCTCAAGTGTCCAATCTAATTTTGAGAAAGTGTAGAAATTGAACTTTATCTCCCTTACTTCATTTCTACCATTATCTGAGTTATCAATTTTTGGAAATACATTTAAAGCAAGTAATACATTGTGAATACCTTCATCCGATTCTCCGTATTTCAATGAACCAGGTTTATCAGAGAGTTTTTCATTCCTTAATTGAATGAGTTTTTTAATTAAATCACTTTTATTGCTTTTAAGATTGCCTTGTAAAAATTTCGATTTGAAGTCCATTTTATTACCTCTGCTATAAAATGCGAAACCTAGGAGGTTATATATTTCAGGTGTTTCAAACCAATCAAGCAGTATGTGATTACATAAACAAATCTCATCAAAATAAAGATTCACATTATTTGAGCTATTGTTGAAGAAATTAAAAAGAGGATAGTGTTTCTCAGATTCTTTTTTTGATGGTTGATATCCATTTAAAATTGCCACTAGTGAAATCAAGCCTTCAAAACCTTCACCCGCACTAAAAAAGAAAGAACTAAAACTTAATTCATTTGATTTAGATGCAATTTCATCCCATTTACGACCAATTGAAGATCTCATTTCAAGAATTTCCCTAAAGTGCCTTTTATTCTCTGTTTCATTAGGGCTTCTCGATACTTTTGTAAGCAACAAGGCCTTGATTAAATCAACTTCGGTTAAAGGAACTTTCTTGCTGTTTAAATTTTTAAAAACCTTTTCACCAGGAATGTGAGACTCAACAGAATTAACTATAATCATTACCTGATTGATAACATAATCATAAAACTCTTCAATATAATCTTCCTCTTTTTGAGCAAGCTCATTAATAAAATCATTTATTTTATTTGCAGCTTGATGAAAATAAAAAACGTCTTGGTTATTTACTGATTTATGATCTAAAACAATTCCTTCTTCATTCCAATCTTGTGCAATAAATTCATTAAACTTTTCCTTTTGGTAGATATGGTCTTCAAATATTGAAGGTCGGATGGCATACTTTAATTTCTTGTCTGAAATATTTCCTTTATCCTCCAATTTTAAATTGAAAATTGAAAGTAATATTGATAAGGTAGTAAGCCTTTGTTGCCCGTCAATTACTTCCATCACATTTTCTCGCTTACTGATCGTGATATACTGCAAGTAGTATTTTTTTTTGCGGTCTTTTAGAAATGCATTCTTTAAGTCGTTTAACAAAATAGGAACCGGATCGTTATTTGTTTTGCTGCCCCATTTATAGCCACGCTGATAAGCAGGAATATTAAATGCCACTGCATCATATTGGTGTAAACAACCTTCATTAGTAGTGTCATTGAAAATATTTTTTATAGAGTAGGTAAGTTCTGCCATAGTTATAATTTTCCATTTCTGTTAAATGAATAGTATTTGTTGTTTGCCAAAATAATATGGTCTTGCAAGGTAATATCTACCAATGCAATTGCTTTTTTAATTTCTTCGGTTATTGATAAATCACTTTCACTAGGTTCGGCCACTCCAGCAGGGTGGTTGTGTGCCAATATGATTGAAGTAGCTTTTGCTTTTAATGCTTCTTCTACAATTTTACGAGGGAAGGCAGAGGCTTGTGTAAGTGTTCCTTCGCCTAACTCTTTGGCAGAGAGCACTTCGTTCTTAGCATTCAGAAAAATGGCATACAACACTTCGTTAGCTTTGTGGCCAATGTTTGCTCTCAGCATTTCTACCAAGGCACTCATTTTTGTAATCTGTTGCTTATCTGTTACTAAATTGCTTTTGTGGTAATAGGCAAAGGCTTCTCTAAAAATAGCCAAAGTCAATGCAGAGGCTTTGCCCATTCCTTTTACTTTTTCCAGTTCCTCCAACGGTGCATCCAGCACTTGGGCAAAGGAGCCAAACGTTTTAATGAGTTCTTTCGCTTGTGGTTTCAAATCACCTTGTCTGAAAATAAACGTCAATAGAAACTCCAGCACTTCATATTCATGAAAGCCATCAAAACGGTTTTTCTCAAACCGTTCCCGTAATCGTTCTCTATGTCCTTTCTTTTCTTCCTGCATTAATGTCTATATCCTTTACGCTTCGGGCACATATTGCACCAGTCGCACGTTTTACAAATTTTATCTTGCCTTGCGTCACGTTTAAAATCTGCCTTTGTAATACCTTTTATAGCAAAGCCAATTTCTTCTCTTGCAGTTTCCAAAGCAGCCGGAGCAGTCTGTACCGCTAGTCTTTCATTTTTATCGGTGTCAATAAAATGGATGAGTGCCTTTTGGGTATTGATACCTAATGCTTCTTGAGCCGCAATGGTATAGAGTTGTACCTGCAATTCATACTTGTGCATTAGTTCATTGTCAGGCTTTCCGGTTTTGAAGTCAATTACTTCCAACACGGTTTCGTTTCCATCCTCTCTCTTTATCATGTCAATAGAACCTGCAATGAGTGCATTATTAAATTCCAATTCAAAAGGTCTTTCTGTTTTCACTGATAGTGAAAAGTCTTTCTCCCACATCTGCACATACTTGGTAAGGCTTTTCATGGCACCTACTTTCAACCGGTCTGTTACAGAATCAGAAGCATAACGCAAATAGAAATGTTCATCAATTACTTTGGCAATCTTAGCCTTGGTTGGAATTTTGCCAGTGTCTTCAAAATCTTTGTGCAAAAGGTTAATCACATTATGCACTTGTTTACCAAACCCCAGAGCCGGAACCAATTCAGGATTGAAACCATAAATGAAACGCATTTTATAATCGTAACCACAATTTAAGTAGTATGCTAATTCGCTGTAACTGGTAGGGAAACGAATTTCTTCTGAAACGCCATCAATCTTACAAGGCTTTCGTTTTGTTGGGTCTGCAATTTGAGTTGTGATAAAATGCGTTTCCGGAATTTCGTTAAAAAAGTGTCTTCTTGGCGACCTTCTTGAACCGCCAACTTTATACTCGGCACTTGTAATGAAAAGAAACTTTTTGGAACGGGTTATTCCAACATAATAAATTCGTCTTTCATCTTCCTGGTAATTTAGGAAACGGTCGCTTTCAAATTTAGTAATATCCAATAGTGTAGGTCCAAAATCGGGCTCCCGATTTCTTCCAAAATGACTTGGCATAAATACTACCGGAAAGCCAAGTCCTTTAGTTCCGTGCATGGTTAATATTTGCACAGCATCAATTAAGCCTGCCATCTCGTCGGTATTGCCGCTGTCGTAAGCATTTTCAGCATGTAAGCGAATAAACCAAATAAAATCTTTAATACTATTAAAGGTCAAGTATTCTCTTGAACCTTCGTAGTCAGAAACGGCTTGGCTTAAACGGCCAAGGTTGAAAAGCAACACATCGTCTTCAGCCTCGTGAAAACTTTCGGCAGAAACGCCAAGTAAGGAAAGGATATTGGCATACAAGCCTTGTAATGAAAGTCGCTTTTGTGCTTTCGTAGCTTCCTGAATGGCTAAAATTCCGTTTTTGAGTTTATTAAAAGAAATAGAAAAGTCGTTTGGAAGGTTGTCGTGAATTTCATGAAGGAAAGTGTCATCATAAATAACATCCTTGTCGCATTCTGAAATGAACGAAAATATTTTGATGATAGAAGAAACTTCATCGGTGTCGAACAAACCTCCTGTTCCGGCATAAATAACTGGAATGTTGGCAGCTTGCAATGCTTCGATGTATGGTCCTGCTTCTCCACCAACCGAACGGAAGAGAAATGCAAAGTCGGAATACTTTAATTTTCGTGTAGCATCTCCTTCAAAATATTCTTTGCCAACTAATGTTTGAATTTTTTCAACAATCCATTCTATTTCTTCTTCCTGTGTTTGAAAAATAAGTTTGTATAAATCGCCTTTATCGGATTTTACACCCTTGTCTTTTATTGATTTCTTTAATCGCCCTGGGTTATTAAGTTTAATTAATTCGTCACCGGTTTTTACAATGGCATCGTGGCTTCTACGGTTAATGTCCAATTGATGAACTGCCGCTTTTGGATAACGCTTTTGAAAGGTGATGATGTTTTGAACATCGGCACCTCTGAATTGATAGATTGATTGGTCATCATCACCAACCACGCAAACATTTTGTTTGCTTGAAATAAGTTGAATAAGTTTTTCCTGAATAGGATTTACATCTTGGTATTCGTCAACAGTAAAAAACTTGTATTGGTCTTGAAGTTTCTTTTTTACTATAGGTTCGTTTTCCAAAGTATCAACTGCAATTCTTAACATGCTAGAGAAATCAAGGAATCGTTTCTCTTCAAGTTTTTGTAAGTAGATTTTATATGCTTCTAAAAAACTATTAGATAGAATTGAATCATCCGTTAATCCTTCTTCCCGAAATAAGTCAATATCCTTAATAAATGTTTTAAATACCCAATTCTGAGTATTTCGTCCAAAAGGCTTTTTGTGTCTTTTTAGCAAGGAACCACTTAGATGGTCAAAATTAATATCACGCTTAATGGATGATAAAAATGCTAGCCTTCCTACTTCATCAAGCATGTCATAAGCCCGGTATTTAGGAATGAAATCTTGTAATATTTTAAACGCAAATGCGTGAATCGTTCCGATATACATGTCCCCAATATCAGGCTGCTTGCCAAGTAACTCCTGAATTTTGGAACGAACCCGAAACTTTAATTCTTCCGCTGCATTATCAGTAAAAGTAAAAGCAACAATCTGCTCTGGCTTTGCCACCCTTTTGTAAATCATGTAAGCAATTCTCTCAGAAACAAACTCAGTCTTACCGGAACCAGCACAGGCAATAATTTGGAGGTTACCTTTTAGTAATTCCGGTTTGGATTCGAATAGTTTTGAGTTAAAGAATGGCATAAAATAATTTCCTAGTTTAAGGCTTTAATTAGTTCGTTGGCTAAAAAAGGCTCTTCTGGTTTTGCGAAGAGTCGGCTTTTTGTGTCTGGCCAAAACCAAATGTGCTGTTTGTGCAGCTGGCTGAATTTGTTTTTAAAAAAGTGCGATGGCAAAAAATAAAAAACATAGGGTAGGTAATGTGTATCGGCTTTCTCGCTGTGCCGTTGCAATATGGTCTGTATGATTATGTTCACCTGTCAAAATGGTTTGTCTTTGTTTTATGGTTTAAATTTAAGGTCGCTCCTGTCGTTGTTGAACCGGCGATAATATTGGCTATAACTTCTTTTTCCCGCAACCAATCCCTAAAAACCTACAACAACACCTCTAAAGTAATCCTTATTCACCAAGTTTTTTATTTCCCTACAAAATTAAAATGAAGCCACCGCTACTACCACATAACGCAATTAAAGCCAAATTGAAAAACTACCGCCCAGTGGATGCCGGATAGGAGTGGAAAGTACGGAACGAACAACTGATTTTCAGTTTTTTTTTGTTGGTGAAAAAAGCAACGAATTCGAGGTAGATAGTGTTCGGTGAGAATCCCGAACACGGGAACAGCAGTTTTATTCTAGTCATAATTGGAGCTAGCTATTTTGCTTTATTGCCTCTGCTAATTGTTTTGTTTGATTTTGTCTCGAAATAATAAAAAGTAAATATTGATTGATAATTTCCTTGTTCTTGTTCACCTCTCTTTTCTCAAAGAAATCGGCAGATTTTACGTTGTCCAAATTCTCAAATTCTGGAAACAATTTTGTCGCAGAATTTTTTAAAATTTCTCTTGAAACAAATGATTCTATAAATTCAAAAATATTATTCCCAATTTCATGACCGTATTCGCCAACATTGGAAAAATTGTAATAGGACATTGGAATTAACGACTTCATGAATGACAGACCATTAGCAGACTCGTACTCGATGAAAACTTTTAATTCATTTTGGAGAAGTAAGATGTCTCCATACTTTTTAATTAAATTAAACATAATATCATTTTTCTCGTCATCAACATTTTCAAACAAGTCGTGAATAGGCAGAGATTGAACTTTCGAAATAAATTCTTTCGAAATAATTTCTAAATCAGCTATGGGCTCAAATATGAACTCTTTTTGCGTGCTATAACTTCGAAAACATTCATGAATGATAAATGCTCCATGATTTATTCTTTGGCAGTTTTTAATAATAAAATTAAGAGTAGCTATTTTAGATGAAGTATTTAGTTTTTCTATTAATTCCAAGGTCAACCTTATTGGCCGATGAAATATCCGGCCTTCTATTGCTGTGTCCTTGGAGAAATGTGGCAATATACATAGTACTTTTGCAACATTAATCCTACCGAGGTCACTTAATTGATCTTTAAAATGAACAAATAAGGTAAATATAATTTCTTTTGGAAATTCAATTAATCTATTTAATTCAGTTTGTATTTCGGAATAATCTTTTGTGTTTAAGCTATTTTGGATTTCTTTAAATTCAGTATCTGAAATATCCCTTTCACCAATCTTAAATTCAATGAACCGATCAAAATACTTTTGAACCCAATCCTCTGATACTTAAACAAATCTTCTTGCTTTTCATTTCGATAATTTTGCCACCCTACATTAAAAATGTTATTCGATGGAAACATGAAATCTATAGCTCCCTGAATGGAACCTAATGCTTCTCTATAGCTATTAATTTTTTCCTGAAAATTCTTGCCTATGTCTTCTTCTTTATTGCTGACTCTATAGCTGTTTTGCTCGGACGGGTTTGAAAAAAGGTGATATTTAAACAAGATTAATTCATTAAAAACGAGTGGTAAAAAAATCCTTATTGTTTCAATCAAGATAATATCAAATAGACAAACTTCATTTTTTAAACATTGATGAGAAAACGATACAGAATTCATAAGTCTTTTAGAATCTCTAGGAGTTCTAATAAAACTATCATGCAGTGATTTAAAATGCCTCACAAAATCGTTTTGATATTTGTCAGGCAGTTGAATTTTGTTTTCATCAAGCCAAACATTTAATAGATTAATTGTATAATCAAATCGTTCCTGATTATTTATAAATGGGATTCTTAAAGGAAGTTGAACGATTTTCTCTAAAAAATTCTTCCCGTCTGTAACATCACCTGTCCCATAATTTTTTGCGAGAGCTTTTGAAACTATTTCATCATCAAAAGCAATGACGTAAATTAATTTGTTAAAATCTGCTGTAAGCTTAATTATTTTAAATAATGATTGTATTTCAAATGTATCTAGCCTATCAACGTCATCGATGAATATTACTAAAGGCAGTGCTACGTTTTTTAATACATTATTTATTTTATCCTTTTTTGTATCAAAAGAATCATTCCCTTTTAATAATGTTCCTATTGTCTTTGATGCCCCTTTTAGAGGATTACTTATATCTACCTCAAGTCCCATAAAAGAAACCTTGGGTAACGAAAGATATTGACTATAATCTTCTAATAGTTTACCTAACTCTTCAATATTGCTTTCTAGTTTTTTATCGCTTTTAACTCCCTCCAAAATTTTGATAAATAATTCTTTTAATAAAATGTCTTCTGATTTATAACGCCAAGGATTAAAGTAGGCGGTAAAAAAATATTTATTTTTTAATTCTTCATCAAGTAATTTAATAATACTTGTCTTACCTGCACCCCATTTTCCATAAAGACCAACGACACTGCAATCTTTATCTTTTATGTTACTTATTTCAGAAGCTAAGGCTTGAACAAATGTTTTTCTGTGAAGTCTATCTTCTGAAAATAAAGAAATGGGTTTATCGTTTTCCATTACTAAGAGTTAGATGAATTATTAAAGCTTATAAAAATTGCTTACAACTTTTTTATTTCCGCAACCAATCCATAAAAACTTGCGGCAATGCAGCTAAAGTAAGTCATATTTGCGAAAGTTTTTCTTGCCATATAAATCTAAAACGCAATCGATGCAATACCACATAACGCAATTAAAGCCAAATTGAAAAACCACCGCTCAATGGATGCCCCGAAATTATCGGGATCTTCGACCGGATAGGAGTGGAAGGCCCGGAGCGTAGCGAGGACCTGCAACGGATAGCCGGTACTGAAGTTGATGTGCTTTATACTGCTGATAGCCCATTATTTTTTTATTTTGTTTTGGATATTCGGGTGGCTTTGTAATGCCGATTTTTGCCTGCGACCTTTACGGGGATTAAGTAGTAGATTTGGAGGGCAATTCCGCCTGTTTTTAAAACAACTCCATTTTGCCAACATGAAAAAAATACTGATTGCTTTACTTGGCTTTTGTACTGCCTCCGCAGCAAACGCACAAAACTTTACCGGTGGTTTTAATTTTTCGTTTCCTTATAAAGATAGTCTGCAGAGTTCTTTTTTGCCCGTGTTTAAAACGGCTCCGCTCACCCTGGCGGATAAGGTAACTACGGCGGGTAATAATTTTGTAGTGAATAACCAGCCGTATAAATTTTGGGGTGTAAATATGGTGGCGGCGGGTGCGTTTCCGGATAAAACGGATGCAAGCGGTATTGCGGCACATGCGGCTAAGATGGGCATCAACCTGGTACGTTTTCATCACCTGGATAATCCTTCGTGGACGGCGGCGGGGAGTTTGTTTATTGGCGGACAAACTACCCGGAGCCTGAACCCGGCCTCGCTGGACAGGCTGGATTACTTTATTTACCAACTGAAGCAGCATGGCATTTATACCAATATGAACCTGAATGTGAGCCGCACTTTCAATAGCATGGATGGTGTGCCGGGTGCAGATTCATTATTGGAATTTGGAAAGGGCGTTACCATTTTTGATCCGCAACTGGTAGCGCTGCAAAAGGAATATGCGTTGCAATTGCTGGGGCATACCAATGTGTACACCGGCTTAAAACTAAGCGACGACCCGGCCTTGGCAATGTTGGAAATAATTAATGAAAACTCGTTGTACGGCATGTGGAAGGATGATGCGCTGAAACCGCAGGGCCAAACAGGCGGCTGGCTTACCTGGCGCCATAGTAAGATGCTGGATAGTATGTGGAATGCTTATCTGGTGAATAAATACAGCAGCCAGCAGGCGTTACAAGCTGCCTGGCAAACGGGCAATACCACTGCTACGGAACTGATTGCGGGTGGTGGTTTTGAGGGCGCATCGCCCAATACCAACTGGCAACTTGAATTGAACAATGGCGCTGTAGCCAGCTTTACGCAGGATGCTACGGTGTGGCATAGTGGCGCAAAGTCTGCTAAAATAACTATCACCGGCGCCACCGGGACCGACTGGCATATTCAGTTTAAACACGTGGGTTTTAGTTTTAAAAAAGACAGTAGTTATAAAATAGTTTTTTGGGCGAGGGCCAATGCGCCTATTACGAGGTCTGTATCGTTAATGCGCAATGGTGCACCATACACCTGGTTTGCCGGCAGGAGTGTGAATCTTACTACCGCCTGGCAGCAATTTAGTATGACGGTGATACCGACGGAAGATGTGATCAACGACGGACGCTTGTCGTTTGGCATGGGCGCTGCTAACGGCACGGTGTGGATAGATGATGTGTCTTTCAGTCAGCCGCAACGGATTTCATTTTTGGGCGGCGAAGATTTGGGCAATTTAAATATTCAACGCAACCTGTATAGCCAGCGAAGTGATTTTTCGCAACAGCGGGTAAAAGACCTGGCCACATTTTATATTACGCTGCAAAAAAACTTTTTGGAAGACATGCGAAATTACCTGCGCAATACCCTCGGGGTAACAGCACCTATTACTGGTAACAATGCTTTCACCGGCATACAGGAAGGATTTCAAAACGAAAATCTGGATTATTACGATGATCATTCGTATTGGGATCATCCGAATTTTCCGGGTGCTGGCTGGGATCCCAACAACTGGACAATTGCCAACACGCCAATGGTAAAGCAAAATAATTTTGATGCCATACCGGGAGCATTTTCTGGCATTCCACTCAACAACAAACCCATGACCATTAGTGAATACAATCATGGGGCGCCCAACAGGTTTAGGGTTGAAATGGTGCCTGCTATGGCGGCTTACGGCGCTTTTCAGGGTATGGATGGTGTGATGTTTTTTGACTACAACGCTGATGTGCCATCAAGCTGGGCAGCAGATGTATGCAATAACTTTTTTTCCATTCACCGGGATCATTCGGTGATGAGTTTGTTTCCGGCAGCGGCCTTTGCCTACCGCAATCAACTGATTGCTGAGGGTATTCCGTTTTTGGTAAACTATAGCGAAGATGATATTTACAATTCGTACCAGAAAGATGCCACCGGTCGCTGGGGAAAGTACACGCCTTATGATAAAAAGATTCAGCTTTCGCAGGTAGTGAGGGCAGGCACTTATCATGATGCAGCGGGGTACACTGCCCAAACTTTACCTTCGCCACAAAATGCAACTTATACTACCAGCACAACTGAAACGCAGTTGAATACAACGGATGGTTTGCTTACAACCGTTACGCCCAAATACATCAGCTTTGCAGGTTATTTAAATAATGCTGTCAATAAGGCGGCGGGTCCGGTTACCTTGTTATCTGCAAATGATTTTGGCGCCATAACCTGGGTTTCTCTTAACAACAAAAACCTAAGCTTGGGCGAACCAAGTTTTATTGCCATTGCTGCAAAGCAACAAAACACTGGCATGTCCTGGGCCAATGGCAATACCACGGTGAATACCAATTGGGGTGCTGCTCCTGTCAGTCAATACCCGTTGAATGTAAGTATGCGTTTCAACCTGCCGGGCAGTTGCCTGCTGGTGCATACATTGAACACCCAGGGTCAGCGGATGGCTACTAAAAGTATTGTGGCCAACACGCCCAATACTTTTGATGTTATTTTTGATGAGTCAACTGACCACACCCTGTGGTATGCGCTGGAAGTACTGGCCGCCAATGCAACGGAGTGGACGGGGGCCGTTAACAGCGACTGGTTTAATGCCGCCAACTGGTGCTGTGAGCTGGTGCCGGGGCCAATGAGTAAAGTGGTAATTAATAATGGCAAGCCAAATTATCCGATGGTTTCGGCCGACGTTACCATCTGGAGTTTGCGGATAAATACCGGTGCTATTTTTAATGTGGCTGCCGGTGTTAAGGTTATGGCGCAGGGGGAATGATGATGCTCAATTGCGGCGGCAAATTGATTGCTTGTCGCCTACTTTGCAAAAGGCGGATTGTTCCGCATCTGATGACGTCATTTTGTAAAATCGAATCATTGCACTGCCTTATTTTTTTGGATATCCGGCTTCAGTGGTATTTTTATCACTTCATTTTCGGATGAATAAAAAAATAGTATTGTTTTGTTTTTTTTGATTGTTACACTAGCTTGTTTTTTTGCTAGTGCTGCTATTTGCTTCTAATATCATTAAACCAAAATAGGCCAAAGATCTATGCCGAATTCTTCTTTGATAGCTCGCAAATACGATAGGTGGCAGTAGTCGTCATTTAGGGCATCTCTAAAACTCATTTTTTTATTTGACCTCACCTTTAATTCCTCTCCCCCGAAAATTCGGGGTCTTCAACAAAAGAGAGGAAAAGCTAAGTTTTTAGAGATGCCCTTTAATCAATAAGGGTTCATTCTTGTGCAGATATTCGATTTCTCCATTAAAATTTAATTGAAAGTGATGAAACAAATGGGTGCCATTGAGTACTTCTGTAGTCTCCAGTTTCAAAAACGTATCCTTTATTAACTCCAATATACTTGTTTTCCCCGTTGCACTTTGGCCGATCAGACAGATTTTTTCCAAAGGTTTGCCGGCATTTATATGGCCGGTTGGATAAGTGAAATCAAAGTTGATATTTTCCAAATGCCTGTAAGATTCTATATTTAACGTTTTAATCTGCATACTTTCAATGTATTGAACAAATATACTAATCTTCGAACGTTCGTTAAAATTATTGAGGTCGCCTGGCTTGCAGACAACGTTTGTGTTACCGCAATATCAAAGGCTAAACTTGCGGCAATGCAAATAAAATAAGTCTTATATGCGAAAGTTTACTTGCGTTATAAATCTAAAAGGAAATCGATACGAAACATATAAGACAAAAAACCAACATCCGAATCTATCGGATAAAAAACCACAGCTAATGGATCATACGAAACAATCTAGATTTTCGACCGGATAGGAGTGGAAGGATAGTGACGGTTGGCTCCCCGGTCAGTACCGAAGGTCAGACCGGGTTGCATCGGCATTTGGTACCTGAACTAGAAATACAATGTATTTATCCTTATTGATAAAGTTGAAAAACAATGTTTGGCTGCAAACTGATTGATGCTTTTTTCTAAGGTTTTGTTTTACGGAGGGTTCATTTGTTTTTGTAGTATGATTGGTGAAGACCCCGTTGGGATA
>Ga0209181_10006206_pt1 | contig 16865 bp, 13 predicted proteins | sample MAT05_FD_187208 | JGI IMG/M metagenome (GOLD analysis project Ga0209181, IMG submission 187208) | Freshwater microbial communities from Lake Fryxell liftoff mats and glacier meltwater in Antarctica - MAT-05 (SPAdes) (version 2) | ecosystem: Environmental > Aquatic > Freshwater > Ice > Liftoff...
ACACCAATTTTCGTCCCGGATGGCTTTGGTAGGCCGTCCTGAACGGGGATATAATATCCTTTGGTAAAGAATACTTTTTGGCTGGTATGTTGTTTTTCAAACCCATGACAATCGTCTTTTCAATTGCCCAATGTACGGGATTTTTATAATACTACAAATAAATTTATTATTCTGATTTTGAAATATTTATTCGTGTGTTGTTTTGTTTAATGTGGTTTAATTTATTTTTAATTTCGTTCAACGCTTGGATGTGCGCATGTGCTGCCGTGCGTGGGCTTTTGAGCGTTGGCATTTCGGCGGCATTGGCGCACATCCTTTGTTCTGTGTATTGTATTATCGGGTCTTTACTTTTTTTTGAAGAAGTCGGAAGTCATTGCTGTTGAAGTATAATCAATTATTTGCCAAGGGGTTCCCTTATTCTTCCACGATGGGCTAGCAAGGTGATAAAATGCTGTGGTATTAATTGTGGCGCTGCTATATGATAGTCCAATTATTTGGGTAGTTCCTGACATGCATGATGCTATATTAATATTATCCATTGGGGTCGGTATATTCCACGAAGCATCAACCAAATTCGTCGTGATTAAATTCGCATTCCCATTAGGTATTGCAGGTATTTGAACGACACCTCTAATATGTTCTTTTCCACTAATTACATAACAAGTGCCAAGATGGTCAAAGTAAACAGAATATGGACCTGAACCAATATTTCCCAATTTTCCTAATTTCGTAATTAGGGCAGGTGTGCCGTTAGTCCCGGCAGGACAAGTCCCCAAATTTTCAACCCGAATCAAAACATCATTATAAATTCCATACAGTTTATTATCAATAGGGTTGTATTCAATATTCTTAATGAATTCATAGCCCTGTGCTATTCCCAATTTTACGCTTTGCCCAGTCGTTAAATTTACATTATAAAATGCGGTACCACTTCCACATGCGCTTTGATAGGTCTCAATGGCAGTTACAATTCCTTCGTTTTGACCAGAAGATTGAGAATATTTTCTTGCAATCCCATATACAGAGGTGCCAATACCGAGGCTTCTTGGGTTGCTTTCCAAGCCTGTATCGAAATCTATATCTACAATTTGATGTCCTCCGCTACTATTTAAATTAATAGTGAGTCCGTAAATTTTTGGTTTGTTAATATTGTATAATTGGTAAACATACCATGAGATTAATAATGTTCCCATGATACCCAAAGCGATGAAAATAGATTTTTTTTTCATAATTGAAGAGTTAATTTTTAAAAGAGTAGGTTGATAATACCATATTTCAATCCTCACGAGCAAGTGGCGTGAAAATTTCTTAAAAACGGGTATAATCAACATTTTACAATCAATAGCCTAATTGATGCTCAATCAACAGCCCTTGGCTGCACAGGCTATTTTTTTAGCCGCCCACCAAACAGCATATTGTACCTTTTTGATGGGTCTTAATGAATTGTACCAAGAAAAATCCCTTTTACATTCATCACAATTTTGAGGAATTGTATTTCCGCTTGGTGAATTCGATTGTCCTCCATGCCAAGAAGCTAGGAATAAGACAAATGTCAGGAATGCCAAAATGTACCACATATTTGATGATTTTATCAATAAGTCAAACCTAAAAGGCTTCACTTATCAAGTATAGTTATGAAAAATTATTCTTGAGAAAGGTAAGGAATTATTATTTCCGCAATCTCTTTTGGGCGATTAACTCCGCCAACTACAATAGGCATAGTACTACAATTACCTGTACCACTACAAAAGCATGAATTTCCCACTGGTACGCAAGTATAAAGAGATCCAGCGCTTTTACAATCCCCTGTACACCAGCGAGGTTCTTCTATTGAAACCCACGTTATCGGTTTGCCATTTTGCCTTCTGATTTTAAAATTAACAGAAGTATAAACGGAATCGCTTTCTTTTGCTATTGCAGTCAACATGATAACTCCATCATTTTGTGGCTCTTTTTCTGAGTGCAAGAATATTGTATCAATTCGTGCTTCGGCAGAAAATGCTAATTGTAATGCTTTTTTTAATTTTGGTAAATTGCTGTAAGTAAGTTGTGGCTTACCATCTATGAGTTCCCCAAGTACTACCTCATTAACATTTGAGGGTTTCGGTTTATCGCAAGATGTCAAGAGGAAAATAGTTGCAACTGCCAATCCTAAAAGGCTGAAAGAAAAGAACTGATTCTTCATATTTCTCTGATTTTATTCCCTACTCGTATGGCTTTTCGGTTTCGCCCCGTTTTTTTAGTGGTTTCTGGACTCCACTTGTATTATTCTATCTTTGGTTGCACAGAACGTGGGGCTTGCTGCCAGTGCAACGTTTAGGCGGCATGGGCAGTAAGCCATTGTTAGCACCATTTTATTATTTTTGCGTTTCGGTGGCTCACCTGCCAAGCCTGACCACCGTCCGCCAAAACCGCTGAAAATCAATATTTTATATCTGTCGCATCGGGCTTTTTGCCAAAACCGAAGCGCGATCTTCCGGGCGCATAGCCCGAACTTTTGCCCGCCAAACCTGCCCGCTGTCCGCCAAAATCTCTGACAATCAATATTTTATATCCGTCGCGGCGGGATTATCTGCCAAGACCGAAGCGCGGTCTTCCGGGCGGATGCCCGGAACATTTGCCCGCCAAGCCTGACTAATGTCCGCCAAAACTTGCTGACAATCAATATTTTATATCTGTCGCGGCGGGCTTTCTGCCAGGCCCGGAGCGCGGTCGTTCGGGCGGATGCCCTGTCGAAAGTCAATATTTTATATTCGACATCGCGCGCGGATATTTCCAAAATCGAAGAACGGTCTTTCGGGCGGCTCCCCAAATCAAAACCCGCCAAGCCCGTTCTCTGTCGCCAAAATCCGCTGACAAGCAATATTTATCGCACTCGTTGCGGTCGGATGCCCCGCTATCCGTGCCGCGCTCGGTTACCCCTCTTGTTGGTACCAACGTCGGGCATTTGCGAAGGCAGGGAATTCGTTGCTGGTCAAGCCCGGTACAAATGACCAATTGAAAATATAAAGTTGAAGATAACAACTAAAGTTCAATAGTAAACGTCCAGCCCCGAACTGAAGCTGCCACATTGCTGATGCTGAAGATTTCATTGTCCCGCCCTGCTTTTGCAAATACTTTTGTTGTGTGCAGGTTTTATTTAGCCGCAGCCTTCCTTGTGTTTTGTTCGATGTCAATGAACACTTTTATGCTTTCTGAACATGCAAGTAATAATATAAAAAATATAATACCAACTGCAAATACTCCAACTGGCAAAACCCAAGAGCCTTCACCGTGTAAGTTTGTAAATAAAACTATTGCAATTATCAATGCTAATATTCCTATTATCCATGCGATGGAAGCTAAAGCTCCAGTAATAAGTGTCAATGCTGGATACCGTTCATTTATATTAACTGTCCTTTGGGCTATAATTTCAGGTTTAGAAGAAGCTACATCTGAATTTGATGATTGAAAATTCTCAAAGTAAGCGTCCCAGTTTTTAAATCCTTGATTGATAGCAAACTCTTCAAGTTTGCTTTGACATAATTGGTTTATTGGCTTTCCTCTACTTTTTAATTCCATAAATGCATATACATTGCCAAGCTTCACTCGGCCTTTGTAATCTATTATAATTTCTTCAAGTGTTTTGTCACTTTGGTCTTTGAAACCTTCAATTACTTTGCTGTAATTACTCATAAGATTGTTTTTATTAGTGAATGATTAAAGATTTTATTGTCGAAATTCAAAAGCAAACGAATTAATGATAAGGAATAATTGTCGAAGTGAGGCATTTAGAAATATGGCTGAACCGTTACGTTGTTTGAGAAACTTGCACACAACGTGATAATATGCGAACCTCGCACATCTAACGCACAAAAGTGAAAAAAGTATCAAAACACGGATGCCCCAGACCTTTGCCCGCTAAGCCTACCCGCTGTCCGCCAAAACCTGCTGAAAATCAGTATTTTATATTCGTCGTCGCGCTCGGTCTCCTCCTCCTTCTTGTTGGTGCTAACGTTATGCTTCCCGAATGTGCGACGCTTAGGAAGCATTTTCGGGAAGCGATTGTTGGTGGCTGGCTTATTATTACTTGAAAGTCGTTGTCATTTTATTTAAAACAAACTCAAGTTTTTTTAAGGTCAAAGGCTTGGATTTAAACACAGCACCTTTTTGGGACACTATCAAATACTTCGCACAGCACTAAGATGAAGGGTTGTTCACGCGAGGACACAGCCTCCACGCGAGCAGGCAACCTTAATCGCATGGGATTTCACAAATATTGGATATCATATTAGGTAATCCGAGATAACACATTGTTCCCTGAGGCAGTGTTATATAATTGTCGGTTACAGTACAGCCTACGCCAAGAATATCAGGATTCAAGATTGCTCCTAACTTTTTTTCAGCATCCTTTGAAAAGTAGATTCGTCGGTCTACGCCTAATTGAAACGCACCAATTGCATATCTCCCTCCGGAGTTATGGATAGTGCCAACCAATGTTGAAATTGGTACAGTCGGCAATAAATCAACCTGAAATATATGGGCAGTACCCTTAGATAGGGTACCATAGTACAAAATAGTACTATTGGGTGAAAACTCGACTCCATAAGCGTTTCTTGTAACGCCTTTTGTAGTCGGCAAAGCAATTTTTTTCAAGCCAACAATATCAATTATTCCTGTTGCATTATCAAAAGGATATACTAATACGTTCTTATTGGCATGATTTGCGAGGGCAAGTAAATGGCCATTTGGGCTTCCTTTAAGATATCCAATATCCCTTACTGGTATATTCATTGAAGTATCTGCCACATATTGAACTCCTGCCGAGTTTACTAAGAAAACCCTAAACGTTCCCTGTCCATTATTTACTCCACTACCTGAGATTAGGCCATCTGTTCCCGTTTGCAAAATTGTTATTACCCAAAAGTCTTTGCAATTCTTATGCTGAACAGCAATGACTTTTTCCGCCGGCGAGAAACCTATTGTACTCGGCAAAGTGATTAGCGAAGACAATGGCGTAAATACCCAAGATACAATATTTAACAATCCACCATTTATATGATTAAAGGGTGGTACAGGTTGTGATGAACCATCTATTGTAAAAATATAGTATTGATTACTATTGCCGGGATCAGGAACAATAATTGCAGATTGCGTAGAAGATGGATCGCCTAATAGGGCAGGTATAAAAGGGGATAAACTGGGGATTCTTAATACATTATTTACATCCCAAACATTTACCCCATCAGTATAAAATAGCAAGTGCCCATTTTTGTCAGAAATGGAAGCACAGCCTTCAAAGGTATTGATTAAATATCCTGAAGTAGGGGTAGGCGGATTAGTCGCATTGGCATTGTAAAAATTCAAGCCAGCACCTTTGCCGAATACCCAGTTTTGGTTGATTTTACTCATTTTAGACTTTATTTTAGGTTGTTACAACATTTTACTTCTGCTCAAATTTATCCAACCTAAGATATAAGTACAGTTATTTCTTTTTTAATAATATCATCACTGTGAATTCTATGGTCTGAATAAATTAAAAAATCTCCGCCTATTTTTACTTCTTTTTTATTTACTTTTTCTTTTAAATTTATAAAATCTCTATTCTCAACACAAATTTTACCATCTATTAGATACAACCTTCCTCTTGCAACACCAGGGGTATTAATGTTAATATTCCAGCAACCTAATGGCTGTGAATACCAAGAGTTATTGTCATTAAAGGAATAGGTATCTACAAATCTTGTTGCGACATCTTGTATTTCAAGTACTTTAACAGTATTGCCTGAATACAGAAATCCTCTATAATACATTCTTAAAGAAAATTTTCCTACTGAAACCCCCAAATCATCAAAATCTCCAAATGAACTTCCAAAATCAACAGAATTAAAAAAATTATTTTTTATTAATTTATCTGATATATGACTATTAAAATTTTCATAATCTCCTATTATCTTTCCAGTGTCTAAATATTTTTTATAATCACTTAAAAATAAGTCGTGAGAATTTTTAACTGTTTTTAAAGAGGTATTATAAAGGTATTGATTAGGGTTATTTATGCCAGAAGGGGTATATCCTAAATTATCAACAGACAAATATCTTAAACTACCGAAATAATTCTCAATGGAAGTTTTGTCAATGTTTTTCAATCTTGGGATCATAAACCTATCATATTGAAATTTCAAAGACTGAGTACTACCTTCAAGCCAATTAAGCATACAATATGCGCCAAATTTATATCCAAGATTCCATTCGTGTAAAGGTAATTCTAAAATAAATTTTTCTTCTTCATTAAGCGAATCATAAATTTTATTAATTTGCTTCTTTATTGTTGATAATCTTACATCTAAATCAGAATAATTAAATTTTGCTTCATTTATTATTAAACCATTTGCTTTATTATCTAATACTATGTTTGAAACATATTTCCCTTTTATCAGGGCCTCGTCAAATCCGGGTCTTTGATATGATTTATTTATGAGGGATGGTTTTGTTAAAGTATTAATCTGGATGTTTTTTATAACCATTGCCTCAGAAACTGCATCATTATCATCCTGAGAAACTGTGGTATTAGTAGTTGGCGCTTCATCTTGATCGGGAATTGGGTCTTCCTGATCTGGCACTGGTTCATCAGCCCTTTTGCTACCAATATTTTTCGATTTTATCTTTTTAATATCCCACCTCGACTTGTGCCCCCCCCGTGGCACTTTAACTTTTTTTGAACCTTTCTTTGTGAAAATAGAAGCCTCATCATTCATGATACTTTCAACTACCCCATAGGTGACGGGGTCGTGGTATGCATAATTTCTTTTTATGAGTAGGTCGCCTGGCTGAATATCAAAATCATCATTGGAATAGCCTTCGCTGGGTAGTGATTCAAAAAAATCAGCTGCGCTTTCGCTTGTCAATTCAGGAAATGCCTCATTAAAGTATTCCAATAAGGATTCTATTGTTATAAGCTCAGGTTCAAAATTTTTTATATCCATCATTTTTGAATGTTGTGATTGAGTGGAGGCTATTGTTTGCTTTTGATAGGGTTCTAAGAGTTGATTTATATCGAGTATTCCATTTCCATATCGGTCTTTGTCATTTTGCTTGTCAATTACAGTAGGCATGCAGGCTGCACTTAATTTGCTTTTCACCTCTTCGATAGACATTGGAATGCCAACTGCTTCATAAAGCAAAGCAACCGCACCAGTAACAAAAGGTGCTGCCATACTCGTTCCAGTTTTATAGGTCAATTCTCCTTCCGACTGATTTTCATAGGGCGAAGATGATTTTGCCGCAAGAATTCCAACACCAGGGGCCGTTAGAAACGGCACTTGCCTTCCATCCCAAGTAGGGCCTACGCTGCTAAAAAAGCCAATTTCATTATCTCTTGGGTTTATGGCTCCAACAGATATAGTATGCTTCCCATTACAAATAGATCCCGTTGTCATTGTATGCTCCACTTGATATATCGGAAACTTGCTTTGGCTATTAAGGCTACTAGAATTATCTCGCTCTATCCATGCTTCTAATTGCCCTGATATTATTTTTTCACCTTTCAACACAACCTTCCATTTGCCAAAAGGTGCATTTTCGTTAAGAATAATTAATACTTGACTTAAAGTGGTATTGGGTTCATTGTCTCGACTATAATACTGACCTAATTTATTGCCATTATTATCCAAGATCTTTACTTTACCAATAGTTCGATTTTGTAAAACAATTTCATCATCAGGAGATATTAAGTCAACAACAACATGATCTGATGACTCATACCAAATTTCTATTTCGTTAGGTGTTTTATCATTTTCCGAAATGAGCCATTCCAATACTAGTTCCTGGCCTTGAAGCAAATGACCTTTACTATGTGTTCTGCCTGTAAAATAATTGCCACAACTTTGGACAACTGCTCTATTCGGTTTAGATGTAACTAGATAATCAATGGCTTGTTCAATGAGCGAGCGGCCCATGTGTGCATCTCCATGACTACCAACGCTCAAATTAATGACAAGTGCTTGTGTATTGGCTATTTCGTCCATAAAATGAATGGCATCAAACACCCTTGATGATTCGCCAAGTCCCATCAAATCTTTAAATTTTTCGGTAGCCAAGTGTACCCCGATTAGATCAGCATCCGGTGCAACTCCGGGCACTCCAACTGCGCCATTTCCAGCGGCAATATCCAATACATGAGTGCCGTGCATCCCTTGATGAAAAATATCACTCTTTCCCGGATGATAACCCAATGCTTGAAAGGGTTGGCCATTGGACAATGCCTCATTAATCTCCTCCTGATAGTGTATTCTACCATACCCATAGCGATTCGTGCCATCATAATCGGCACCCTGATCCCAAAGCGCCATAAAACGACTATCGCCTTGTAGATCTAAAAAATTAGGGTGTGTAAAATCAAGCCCCCAGTCGGCTAATCCTATGGCAATGTCACGTCCTGTTAAATGGGTCTCTGGCCTTCGCGTTGAGGCTTCTGTATCGTCATACTGTATTGTTTCTACAAATTCCTCAAAAATGGGCGGGTCAGGGGCAAAAGTTTTTGAGGCTTTCATACTGACGACATTTGGATCCTGTCGGATCAATTCTATATCCCCTCTTAGGATTCTGCAACTGGTAATATCACCTATTTGTGCTAAAATGCTGATATGCTTGGGAATCTTTCTTATGTCAGACAATTTAATAAGTACCTCAACAGTATCATCTGGTGAGCCTTTTGATAATACTTCCCAGAGTAAGGCATCCATTTTGTGTCGACTAAGTATAAGTACACAAGCCAGATATAATTTTATCCGGCTTGTGTACTTGATTTTTGTTATTTTTTCATAAAGAATAAAAGCAATAAAAGCAACACTGCGGGATTTTTGGTGAGGTTACTCAACCCGCCATTATCAGAGGAAGTCCCACTTCCTGTCCCTAATAGCCCCCCTAATCCCAAGTCTTTTTGAACACTTGGTGATAAAGCAACACCTGCTAACAGCGGCAGATATTGTTGAAATCCTTTGGAGGTATCCACCCCTTTCATATTGCCTATGAATTTTACTGCCATCAAGGCAACCAGATTATCAACGAGGTTTTTTCCCACTATAGCTGGAACTGGATTGCCATCAGCACCTAAAATTGGATTATTATTATCATCAACAAATACAAGGGCTTTAGTAGCATCGACCGTGTATGTTCGTTTTTTTGTAATAGGATCTTCTTCTGAAGCAGTTAAAATTGCCATTTTACCAGTCTCCAACTTTGGACGAAACAAAAATGAGGCAATGATATCATTCATTTGCTCATTAGCCTGTTTTACCTCTGCCTTTTTTACTTCGTTTTTCACATTGGCCACTTCGACTTTTGCATCTGCAAAAGCGGCTTTAACGGCTCCTGTGCTAGCTGGCTTTCCATCTGACTTACCGCCTCCACGTCGCCTTTCCTGGCGGCCTTCTCTTCGACGGGATCTCCGGTCTTGACGTTCTTGCTGTCTTCTCTTTTGACTTGCCCGATTTTCAGATAGATCACCTGACTCGTCGTAGCCCTCTGATGCTTCATCATAACCTTCGCTGAGTTCCTCATCGAGGTCTTCATCAAAATAAGATTCGTAATACTCCATAATTGAAAGAGTTTAAAAAGTTAAAAAATGATTGATTGGGTAAGTATATCTTTAAGACGAATCGCACGAAATTAACTTCGCGTTTAATGTCTCAATGGCATAAAATACCCATTGAATTTATTTTTGTGTTATCTCAAGCCAGGTTGCCTTAGACAAAGCGGGCAAAATATATTGATCAAATAACGCTCGATCTAATTTAAAATAGCCGGGTGCTCCATCCCCCCTACACGTTGGGCAACGATTGTCTCGCCCCCAGCATTCATCGCAGGCACCTAATGCTTGGGCTAACTCACTCAAGTCATCTAAGGCATCATTCAAATCATCTTTTTGCGCTTTGGCAATAGATGTTATTTTACGAAGGCGCAATTTCAATTCCTTCACTTCGTCTGAAGAAGGACTGTCTTCGTCCTGCTGTTTGAACAATTCGGCATATTGAGCCAATTCTGGTTGTTCGGTAAGTACTCGTTGCAAAAGTTGTTCGTATAGTGGGTTGTTGGACATAAGTATTTATTTTGTACTATTTGTTTTGTTGAATGAAGGTGGGTTTCTGAAAACTTTGGTTGCATCAGGTTTTGCTAATAATCTTTGGCTAAATTGTTGATTCATTTGTTTCAACTCCTTCATTTGTTGTTCCTCGTTTTTTTTATTAAGAAGGTATTCACATAAGGCATCCTTTACTGCTTGGCCTTCACCTGGGGTCTTGCTTTGAATTTCTTCGTGGGTAAGAATCATGTTGGGCTCTATATTATACTGCTTCATAAGAAGTTTAAGAAGACAAACTAAAGATTCGATTTGCTTCTCGGTTAAGATATCCCAATATCTTTCTGTATTACTTTTATTATAAGCTTTGGTTAAATTGGGAATTTTTGAAACCAATTCCCTGTCTTTCAAGTCTTTATACAAATTATTATCTTTATAAAGATATGCCAAACCGACAACTTCAATTCCTATTGAGTTATATGTTTTGATTTTTTTTTGACTAATTCTATCATCATCATTATTTATATGGGATGTCGCATTTTTTAATGAAACAGCTTGAAATATCTTGCCATCCTCATTTCCACCCTCACCTCCTCCAATATAGAAATGTGCGCCTTTTTCACTTTTTATTGCACCTTGTATATTTGAGCCGGCTGTTCTATGGAGGACAATGGCCTTGAATGTTGTCCCTTGGGTAGGCTTAGAAATTACGCTACTGTTATCTTTCCGAATCATTTTATTGCCTTTAATATATCCATCATCTTCAATAAAAAGATCGCAATTATTGGTTTCACTATTAATAAGGGTGTCAAGTGGGCATTCTGCTTCATTATTACCAACCAATTGCTCCACCAACCATTCTACCTGCATATCCAAATCATCTGAAAAAGGAAGGGATTCAGAATAAGAAGCAGGAGGAATGATATTGTTTTTGCCCATAGCTTTCAGGGTAGACTGGGCTACTTCAATCATTGTCATCAAGTATAATTGAGCAGGAATTTGTGCCTTACTACCATTTATTAATAGTGGTGCAGTACCATTTCCAACGCCCATGGTGCCCAATGCCATTGCGGCTTGTGCTTGTGGGTTTTGCATGAGCGCAAGCATTTTACCCATTTCGGGCAACGGTCTATTTTGCCCTGGTTGAGTAATAAGATTACCGACCGCCCCTGCAACTTTTACACCGATCGGCCCGGCAAACGCACCGACTACTTTAAGCCCCCCCTTAACTAAAGCAGGGTTATTTTTGGCAAAATTCAATGTACTTTTCCCAATAGTACCGACTGTGTTCAAAACACTTTCAGCATATTGTTCGGGTAGTTGGTCTATAATATCTTCAAGCAAATCTTCGAGTTCTTCCTCAGAAAGGTCTGGATATGCATCACCAAGAAGGTAAATAAGTGCATCATAGAACTCATCTTCAGTCAATTGATCATCGTAATCATAGATTTCTTCAAGCATAATCCTCTATTTTGAATTGTGATTGGTTTTGGTTAATTTTTTTCTATTTGCCACCAACGTGAGCACTGCTTGCGTGGCCGCGCTTAGTCGGCCATGAAAAGTAGTGCATTGATGGCAGTATATTTATATTTTCGAGGATTTTCGAGATTTTTTTGTTGCAGGAATCTCTTTCTCCTTTTTATTCTTTGGACAGAATGCACACCAAATTTGAGGTTCAATATTAGATCCAAGCAATTTTTTTCGCCACTCATTTAATTTTATCTTGAAAATAATAGATTCGGTTTCAGTTAGTTTTTCGAATGCCTGCCGCTCAAATAACAAGACAAGACACATTTTCCTTATCCTTCGCCTTTCTTCGCCAATACTGACTTCCCAGTTGTTTTCTTGCAAATACTTAAAAGTTGCAAGTGATTGGTCTATGACATAATTTAATTTTTGAAGAGTTCCTTTTTTAACAAAGGCAACAGTATCTTCATTTATCGCGTCAGAAATCTCTAATTTATATCGCCTAAAATCGTCATCTTTTGATAAAGTGACTTTTCTATCGGTATTAATAAATTCATAGGTAGGCATAATATATTCGTTAAAATACTTTTCAAAATACCACTTAGACCTATTTCCAAACTCAGCGTCATCTTTATTTTCTTGGCACCATTCATTATATTTTTGATATGAGTCATTAAGCTCTGGTTTGAAATCAATATTTATCATTGATACTGCATTATCTAAAAATTCTAAATATTTTTGATTGAACTGATACCAATTTCCTTCATTGAGAAAGTATTTATCTTGGTTTACATAATCTAAAAAATATTTTATTGGCTTTGTGAAACTCTGTCCAAATGAATTTTCGATTTTTACTTTTAATGCTAATATGTTTTCAACATTAAATTCTATTTCTCTTTCTTCCAATTTAAGTTTAATATTTTCAAAATACAGATTATCGTTTATCTCAATTTTATGTCGATTGCAAAGCAAATATTTTATATAAAAATCTCCACGAAACAAGAAGCCGACAGAATCAGATTCAAGCATTTCAGCCATATCGACATCCTCAGAAAATTCCATAATTTTACTTCCAATCTCATAGTCTAATTGATCTATTACTACTGGGTCAACAACCTTTTTCGACGTAGGTAAGTCAAAAAGAGATTCTGTAAGTAGCGCATCATTAATAAAAACAAGCAAATTAGGCAAATCGTTAATGTTATATTCTTCAAGAGTAATGCTAACTGAATCACCACAACTAATAAAATTGCCTAATACACCCTCATTCACCGTTCCTCCCTTTATATTTACAATGGCCTCACCGCTTTCAGGCTCCAAAGTTGAATTTGAAGCGAATGTATTTAAGGTTTTCCTTTTATTACCTCCAAAAGAATTAGCATTTAATAACGTAACATTATCTTTATTTATTACTTTTTGTGCAAATCGTATCCCAAAGTCATATTCACAATACTTCTTGATTAGAAAATGCGTTTTCCCAAGGCTAATTACATAACAAATGTCGTCATTTGAAAAAATGATTGCCCCGTAATAATTTTTATTTTGGAGGTCTTCGTCGGGATTATTTTTCCTTTCATCACTTATCCAGTCAGAATAATAATTTATCCACCACATCTCGTTAATGTCGTAATGAAGAAAAAATGCAACTTTGAAAGACTTGATTTCAAGATTTTTCTCCAACCTTAAACCAATTCTTATCAGTTCAGATGATAGAGGAATTTCTTTATTTTTAGGAATTCGGTATATATTAAATTGAGGCATTTAATTTTGTTTTTATTAGATTTATGGTTGCCATCGTTGCGCCGGCTTTGTGAGTTGACTGTTAGATTGTTAGATGGTAAGTGCAGCAAGCCTTTGATGGCAGTGTAATTATTGGTCATCCATTGGAATGTGTTTTTCTTTGCAATATTTTTCTACTTCAGTGTCGTTCATAAAGAATTTATCGCAAAATTCGGTCAATTCTCGTTCCGTTGCTTGTAAATATTTCTCCGATGCTGTCATCAAGGTTTCAACGTGTTCAATGAACTTTTCAAATTCTTTATTTATTTTACAAAGCTTGTCAATGGTCTTAAAATCTAATTCTCTGTACTTTGCTGGATATAATATTTTACTTTCATAAGGGTTAGCTTTAAGTTCAATAATTCCGATACCAAAAGATTGATTGAGCCTTTCCATTTCTTCGCGTAACGAGTCGCTAATTTCAAATGCAACCAAATACCCGAAATTTGCCCAACTTGAATTTGAAACTGCTTGAAAAAAGGTTTTTTTTAACTCATAGTCAGAATTAATCTCCCTCTTGATTTCGTATGAGGTTAGTTTGAATGTATCTACTCTGCTAATTGCCTTTAAAAAGGTTTGGCTTGCTTTTGTTTGTAAGTTCAGGAATTTAATGCCAACCATATCTGGATGTACCCATTTTTGATGATTGTCCTTGCTATTTTGTGATTGTTCATGAAAAATGGTTTTTGAATACGTCGAACTATTTTTTAGGTATGAACTCAGCAAAACATGCAAATCTCTTTCATCATAACTTTCCTTTTTATTTGACTTTTTGAGTTCAGTCGGATTTATATTTATTATTTTATCTAATTCAATATTTTGTTCGTTTTTTGCCAAATAGTACGAAAACGTCGCACCGTTTTCTTTTATTCTCTTTATCCTGGAATCCCCATTTCTGATAAAATCTCCCAACAATGCAGAGATTGTTGATGCGGGTGTTTTTGCGTCCTTAAAATCATAATAGTTCTTAGCAATTATATGTTTGTATATTTCCATATAATTGGTAATGGCGTTTATATCCTCCAAACTTTTGAGAATTGCCTCTTTTATAGTCATTATTTGTTATTTTTTCAATTACTGCCATCGTGGGCATGGAAGCTGTGCTGCCCTGCGCGGGCTTTGAGCGTTGGCTTTTGGGCAGCATAGCCGACCATGCATTGTTCTGCGTTTATTTATTCGGCGCATTTAAAGAATTCATTGATTCATTATCCAATAAAATTTTCTTTTTTACCATATTATCAACAAGGCTCAAAACTGCCTTCCGTATCTGATTCATTGTCCTGTCAAAATCTCTTGGGTCACTAATCCCGAAATTCTTTTCATCCATGATGGCAGAATATCTTGATAAATGGTGAATTACCTCGTTACTGAATTCATTTATCAAGTCGTTTTTTTCTCCGTCCTTATAGTTTTCTAAAACAATTCTAATACTATCAAGAGCATTGTATATTTCATTTTTGCCAATCAGTTGCAAAATATACTTTTTATCGATTCGATAAAATTCTGTTTTTTCCCAGATTTTAATTAACCAATCAAAATTAAACTGAGTTAGATACTCATAAGTCAAATAATCGAGTAGAAGTTTTTTAGTAAAAATGGGTTCTTTTTCTGGGTTTTCATCCCGAATAAGGATATAGTTTAAACGATGTGCAAGCACTTTACGAAGTTTTTTGATTATCATATCATTACGATTCATCAAAAAAGTATAATGCGTGTTTAATAGAAATTTTCTTGAAAATGTTTCATTTATTGCGTTTCTCGCAACGAGTCCATTGCTTATTCCTACGGTAATATTATTTATACTAGGTATTTGGGTGCTGTGAATATCAGGCTTTAAATACTCTATGTCGTTTGCTTTATTTTTAAATTTATAATTTTTGGGCAAACCTTCAATAATGTGAGAATTTATGAACGAGAATAAAAAACCCTGATAATATCTTGATTTTGAAATTCTATATACTGCTCTATGCGAATATATAATGAAAAAAAGCAATGATAACAACACAAACCATTTTAACAATTCACTATCTTTTGCTTTTTTTGTTGCTAAAAATTCATCTAGAAAATTTTCACTTTTTAGTGCGGGGACTTGCTCTTTAATCTTGTCAAGTTCTCTTAAAATTTTTTCTTGAACATCTTTCTTAACTTTTTTATTGCATACGAGCATCGCTTTTACTCCAATTGTTTGAGCACTGCGTGAGTCGATTGGATAATCGCTGCTTTTAAAGTCAGTTATTGGCTCTTTGCCGTATCGATACCCAAGTTCAAATAAAATTGATTTATCTATACTTGCTAAACCAAATTCAGATCTTCTTTTAAGTCTTTGATTAAATTTTTCCGTGAATCCTGCCGTGTAAAAAAGAATTTGATATTCATCGCTATCCAATTTTTCAAGTGCAGATGTTAGATTATCATCAATCAACGGCCTTGAAAAAACGATTCCATTAATTTTACCCAATATTTGACGTGCCATAAACTGGGTTGAACTATTTTTTGCACCTGCACAAATTGATGAACATTGCAATAAATTTTTCAAACATGAATCTGGGCTTGCCATTAAATTTATTTTATCAGAACGACAAACAGAATATTTTGCTGATTTTTTTCTATAAATAATATGTAAGTACTCAGTATAGAGATCAACGACTGGAACAACATCTTCATTTTGATTTTTTAAATCATCTTCTTGTATGAAACCAAACGAAAAATCATTCCCTGAAATCATGTGGCTATTATCATCACTTCCATTCGTATTTTTAATAATGTACTCATTTTTGTTTAACCTATTGGCAATGTCAAAATATACGCCCGAAGAATCCCCAGATAAAACTGTATATTTTTGACTATTCCAAATCTGCAGATTTGGTGTTAAACCAATGTTGTTCAGCGCAATAACCGCCAAAACACAAAGGGCAAGGCAGGAAATGATAAAGCCGAAATAAATTTTAATCGGATTTTTTATTTGAATTTCTTCTATGGGTTGGTTCGTTTTATTCATCTGCTTTTTTTAAATTTATTTATTAAACTCGATTACTGCCGGACCTTGAATATAAACATCCATACCCGAATCTGTTGTGATTAGAATTATCGATGAATTTGTTTCAGGATATATTACCGTAGCGTTTTTGTACTCTAAAAGTTGCCCGGCAATTTGTGTCTTTACTGTTCCCGTCCTTCCAGTTACGGATTTATAACTTAACTCATCTTTCGTTCTTTCTATATAATGGCAGGAAAAAAGAACACAGCAAGCGAGAGTGGCAAATATTTTCATATTTTTATTTTTTTATTTCGCAGAACAATTAGTTTAACGTATTTTTGCGTATAGCAAAATTATCGTCAAACGAGAGTTGGACGACTCGTTTATACTATGGATTTTACTATTTTACCCACATTTTTATAGCGGATTCGCGGGGTGTTTTTTTTATTTTTTTGCGCTTCGGGGTATTTTTTAGCGGATACAGCGGGCCGTTTCACCTCAAAATAGCCACCATCAGATACTCCGTTTGTGTTTTTGGGGATGTTTGGATGGAAGTGGGAGCCTAAGACCCACAACAAGCACCGT
>Ga0209181_10006207_pt1 | contig 16856 bp, 6 predicted proteins | sample MAT05_FD_187208 | JGI IMG/M metagenome (GOLD analysis project Ga0209181, IMG submission 187208) | Freshwater microbial communities from Lake Fryxell liftoff mats and glacier meltwater in Antarctica - MAT-05 (SPAdes) (version 2) | ecosystem: Environmental > Aquatic > Freshwater > Ice > Liftoff...
GGCCCCATCGTCGGTTCTGACGGCAAGGAACTGCTGGCCAAGGACGCTGTGGCCGACGACAAGTTCCTGGGCGGCGTGAACTTCTACGTCAAGGGCGTGGACGGCAAGGTGCCGGCCGGCAAGTAGGCTTTTTTAACGGCGGGCCTCACTGCCCGCTTTAGGTCCGCTTCGGTGCAGACCCGGAAAAGGGCTGCCGCGCAATGTGCGTGGCAGCCCTTTTTCTTTTGGGCCACCCCGCGCCGGAAGACCGGAGTCAAGCCGGTGCTGTTCTGCGCCGTGTGATGCAAGTCACGCGCGACACACTTGAAACACTCTGCAGCCGCGGCAGGGGCCAAGTGAGCCCGGCCGCCGCGCTCAAGTCCGCCCATGGGCCACCGATATCCCGCAGATGACGAATGGGAGGGCGGCCCTGCAAGTGCCCGCTTCTGTTTGTCCTTGAACCGAATCGAACTCCAAGGACCTTGCCCATGGCTTCCATTATTTCCGTGCTGAGCACCACTCAGATCGCCGGCCTGTCGACCGCTTCGATTGCCGCTTTGAGCTCGGAAGATTGGGCGGCCTTCAGCAGCGCACAGATCCAGGTCCTGAGCACGGCCCAGTTTGCGGCCATCTCCACCGCTGGCGTGGTGGGCCTGGGAAGCACGCAGATGGCGGCCTTCTTGCCGACCACGCTGCGCGCCATGGAAACCGCCGACCTGCGCGTGTTGACCAGCACGCAGCTAGAAGCGCTGGATTCGACGCAGATGGCGGCCTTCACCAGCACGCAGGTGCGCGCGCTGACCACAGGCCAGATCAGCATGCTGACCAGCGAAGACCTGAACGCCTTCACGACCGCGCAGTTTGCGGCGCTGACCACCGCCCAATTGGCCAGCCTGACCACCACCCAGGTCAGCACGCTGGAAACCGCCGACCTGGTGGCCATGGGCACCGCCCAGTTGCGCGCCCTGGGCACGGCTCAAGTGGCCGCGCTCGACTCCGACCAGCTGCCCACGCTGGGCACAGCCCAGTTTGCGGCGCTGAGCAGTGCCCAGGTTGCCGCCATCACCACCGCGGCAATCGCGGCCATGGAAACGGCCGACCTGGCCGCGCTGACCACGGCCCAGGTGCGTGCACTCAGCACCGACCAGATCGTGGCGCTGTCCAGCGACCAGCTGCCGGCCTTCACCACCGCGCAGTTCGCGGCGCTGTCGACGGCGCAGATCGCATCCATAGAGACCGCCGACTTCGCCGCCATGCAGACCGCCGACCTGGCGGCCCTGTCCAGTGCGCAAGTGCGCGCGCTCACCACCGACCAGATCGTGGCGCTGTCCAGCGACCAGATCACCAGCTTCACGACGGCGCAATTCGCCGCGCTCGGCACGGACCAGATCGCCGCTATAGAGACTGGCGACTTCGCCGCCATGCAGACGGCCGACCTGCGCGCACTGGGCAGCGCCCAGCTGCGGGCTCTCAGCACCGACCAACTCGCCGTCCTGGGCTCTGACCAGTTGGCCGCTTTCAGCAGCAGCCAAGTGGCTGCCTTCACCACGGCTCAGCTGTCGTCGCTGTCCAGCGACGACCTCAACGCCTTCACCACCGCGCAATTCGCCGCGCTGACCACGGCGCAGATCGCTGGCCTCAGCACCGACCAGGTGTCGACGCTGGAGACGGCCGACCTGGCCGCGCTGGGCACAGCGCAGGTGCGTGCCTTCACCACCGACCAGATCGTGGCGCTCACCAGCGACCAGTTGCCCATGCTGGGCACGGCGCAGTTCGCCGCGCTGAGCACGGCACAGATCGCTGCGATCGAAACCGGCGACATCGCCGTCATGCAGACCGCCGACCTGGCTGCGCTGACCACCGCCCAAGTGCGCGCGCTCAGCACCGACCAGATCGTCGCGCTGTCCAGCGACCAGCTGCCGATGATGACGACTGCGCAATTCGCCGCGCTGTCCAGCGGCCAGATCGAAGCCATCGAGACCGCCGACTTCGCCGCCATGCAGACGGCCGACCTGCGCGCCCTTTCCACCGCCCAGGTGCGTGCGCTCACCACCGACCAACTGGCCGCCCTGGGTTCTGACCAGATGGCCGCCTTCACCACCGCGCAGGTGGCCGCGTTCACCACGGCGCAGGTGTCTGCGCTGGGCAGCGACGACCTGAACGCCCTCAGCACGGCCCAGATGGCCGCGCTCACCACGGCCCAGGTGGCGGCGCTCACCACCGACCAGGTGTCGACGATGACGACCGTCGACCTGGCCGTGCTGGGCACTGCGCAAGTGCGCGCACTCAGTACTGACCAGATCGTGGCGCTGACCAGTGACCAGATGCCCATGCTGGGCACGGCGCAATTCGCCGCGCTGAGCACGGCGCAAGTCGCTGCGATCGAAACCGGCGACATCGCCGTCATGCAGACCGCCGACCTGGCTGCGCTGTCCAGCGCACAAGTGCGCGCGCTCAGCAGCGACCAGGTCGTCGCACTGTCCAGCGACCAGCTGCCCGCCTTCAGCACGGCGCAGTTCGCCGCGCTCACGACGGCGCAGATCCGGGCCATCGAGACCGACGACTTCGCGGCCATGCAAACGGCCGACCTGCGCGCGCTGGGCAGCGCCCAGCTGCAGGCGCTCAGCAGCGACCAGCTCTCGGCCCTGGGCTCCGACCAACTGGCCGCTTTCGTCACCAGCCAGGTGGCTGCGTTCACGACGGCGCAGCTGGCTGCGCTGTCCAGCGACGACTTGAACGCCTTCACCAGCGCCCAGTTTGCGGCCATGACCACGGCCCAGATCGCCGCGCTCACCACCGACCAGACCGCTGCGTTGCAAACCGCTGACCTGGTGGCCTTGAACACGGCCCAGGTGCGCGCGTTCACCACCGACCAGATCGTGGCCCTCACGAGCGACCAGCTGCCCCTGCTGGGCACGGCGCAATTCGCGGCGCTGAGCACGGCGCAGATTGGGTCCATAGAGACCGGCGACTTCGCCGTCATGCAGACGGCCGACCTGCGCGCCCTGTCCACGGCCCAGGTGCGCGCACTCAGCAGCGACCAGCTGGCCGCCTTGGGCTCTGACCAGATGGCTGCCTTCAGCACCGCCCAGGTGGCGGCACTGACGACAGGCCAGGTGGCCGCGTTGAGCAGCGACGATCTGAACGCGTTGACGACGGCGCAATTTGCCGCGCTGACGACGGCGCAGATCGCCAGCCTCACAACGGCCCAGATCAGCACGCTGGAAACCGCTGACCTGGCGGCGCTGGGTACGGCCCAGGTGCGCGCGCTCACCACCGAGCACATCGTGGCGCTGGGCTCCGACCAGCTGCCGATGATGACAACGGCGCAGTTCGCGGCCCTGACCACCGCGCAGATCGCTGCCATTGAAACCGCCGACTTCGCGGCCATGCAGACCGCTGACCTGGCCGCGCTGGGCACGGCCCAGGTCCGCGCACTGACCACCGACCAGATCGTGGCCTTGAGCAGCGACCAGCTGCCGGTGCTGACGACGGCGCAATTTGCGGCCATGAGCACGGCGCAGATCGCCGCAATCGAGACTGCCGACTTTGCAGCCATGCAAACCGCCGACCTGCGCGCCCTGAGCACGGCCCAGGTGCGCGCCATCACGACCGATCAACTCGAAGCCCTGGGCTCCGACCAGATCGCCGCACTCAGCAGTGGCCAGGTGGCCGCACTCACGACGCAGCCGCAAATTGCCAGCCTGAGCAGCACCGACCTGAATGCGCTGACCACCGCGCAGTTTGCTGCGCTGACCACGGCGCAGATCGCCAGCCTGACCACCGATCAAGTATCGACGCTGGAAACCGCCGACCTGGCTGCGCTTTCCACGGCCCAAGTGCGCGCGCTCACCACCGACCAACTGGTGGCATTGACATCGGACCAGTTGCCGACGATGGGCACGGCGCAATTCGCAGCGCTGTCCACTGCGCAGATTGCAGCCATCGAAACCGCTGACTTTGCAGCGATGCAAACGGCCGACCTGCGCGCCCTGGGCACGGCCCAGGTGCGTGCGCTGAGCACCGACCAATTGGCGGCGCTGGGCTCCGACCAGATGGCCGCCTTCAGCACCGCGCAAGTGGCGTCTCTGACGACGACCCAGGTGGCTGCCTTGAGCACAGACGACCTCAATGCGATGGGCACGGCACAGTTTGCCGCGCTTACCACAGCCCAGGTTGCCGCGCTGACGACCGACCAGGTCGCGGCGATTGAAACCGCCGACCTGGCCGCGCTCAGCTCGGCGCAGGTGCGTGCCCTCAGCACAGCCCACATCGTCGCCCTGTCCAGCGACCAACTGCCCACCCTGAGCACGGCGCAATTCGCCGCGCTAACGACGGCGCAAGTGGCTGCGATTGAAACCGCCGACTTCGCCGCCATGCAGACCGCCGATCTCGCCGCACTGGGCACGGCCCAGGTGCGCGCGCTCACGACCGACCAGGTCGTGGCGCTCAGCAGCGACCAGCTGCCGATGTTGACCACGGCGCAATTCGCAGCCCTGTCAACGGCCCAGATTGCCGCCATCGAAACTGCTGACTTCGCGGTCATGCAGACAGCGGACCTGCGCGCCCTGGGCAGCGCCCAGGTGCGCGCACTCACCAGCGACCAATTGGCTGCTCTGGGCTCCGACCAGATGGCTGCGTTCAGCACCGCGCAAGTGGCGTCGCTGACGACGGCGCAAGTGGCCGCGCTGGGCAGTGACGACCTCAACGCGCTGACGACGGCGCAGTTTGCGGCGCTCACCACCGCGCAGATCGCCGGCCTGTCCACCGACCAGGTGTCGACGCTGGAAACCGCGGACCTGGTGGCCCTGTCCACCGCGCAGGTTCGCGCCTTGACCACGGCGCAGATCGTGGCCCTGTCCAGCGACCAGTTGCCGGCATTCACCACGGCGCAATTCGCCGCGCTGAGCACAACCCAGATCACTCCCATCGAGACGATGGACATCGCGGCCATGCAGACTGCGGACCTCGCCGCACTCGGCACGGCGCAAGTGCGCGCGCTCACCACGGACCAGATCGTGGCGCTGTCCAGCGACCAGCTGCCCATGTTCACCACGGCGCAGTTCGCGGCCCTGAGCACGGGCCAAATTGCAGCCATCGAAACGGGCGACTTCGCCGCCATGCAAACGGCCGACCTGCGTGCCCTGGGCAGCGCCCAAGTGCGGGCGTTGACGACCGACCAGCTCGCAGCCCTGGACTCCAACCAGATGGCCGCCTTCAGCACGGCGCAGGTTGCCGCGCTCAGCACCGCTCAAGTGGCGGCGCTGGACAGCGACGACCTCAACGCCCTGTCCACGGCGCAGTTTGCAGCGCTCACCACGGCACAGGTCGCCAGCCTCACCACAGCGCAAGTCAGCACGCTGGAAACCGCCGACCTGGCGGCCCTGTCCACGGCGCAAGTGCGAGCGCTGACCACCGACCAGATCGTGGCTCTGTCCAGCGACCAGCTGCCCGTGCTGGGCACGGCGCAATTTGCCGGGCTGAGCACCGCGCAGGTGGCCGCCATCGAGACCGCCGACTTCGCCGCCATGCAGACGGCCGACCTGCGTGCCCTGGGCACCGCCCAGATGCGGGCGCTGACGACCGACCAGTTGGCGGCCCTGGGCTCCGACCAGATCGCGTCCTTTTCCACCGCGCAAGTCGCGTCGCTGACGACCGCCCAAGTGGCCGCGCTCGACAGCGACGACCTGAACGCGCTGACGACTGCGCAGTTCGCGGCGCTCACCACCGCGCAGATCGCAGGCCTCACCACGGCGCAGGTCAGCACGCTGGAAAGCGCCGACCTGGCCGCCCTGGGCACGGCCGCCGTGCGTGCCCTGACCACGGCGCAGATCGTGGCCCTCACCAGCGACCAGCTGCCGATGATGGGCACGGCGCAGTTCGCCGCACTCACGACGGCACAAGTTGCAGCCATCGAGACCGGTGACATCGCCGTCATGCAGACCGCCGACCTCGCAGCGTTGACGACGGCTCAAGTGCGCGCGCTGACCACCGACCAGATCGTGGCCCTGTCCAGCGACCAGTTGCCGACGCTCACCACGGCGCAGTTCGCGGCACTTGGCAGCGGCCAGATCGCAGCCATCGAAACCGACGACTTCGCCGCCATGCAGACGGCCGATCTGCGCGCCCTGGGCACGGCCCAGGTGCGGGCGCTGACGACCGACCAGTTGGCTGCTCTGGGCTCTGACCAGATGGCCTCGTTCACGACCGCGCAAGTCGCGGCGCTGACGACCACCCAGGTCTCGGCCCTGGGCAGTGACGACCTGAACGCGCTGACGACGGCGCAGTTCGCGGCGCTCACCACCGCGCAGATCGCAGGCCTCACCACGGCGCAGGTCAGCACGCTGGAAAGCGCCGACCTGGCCGCTCTGGGCACGGCCGCCGTGCGTGCACTGACCACGGCGCAAATCGTCGCCCTCACGAGCGACCAGCTGCCGATGATGGGCACGGCGCAGTTCGCCGCACTCACGACGGCACAAGTTGCAGCCATCGAGACGGGCGACATCGCCGTCATGCAGACCGCCGACCTCGCGGCGTTGACGACGGCTCAAGTGCGCGCGCTCACCACCGACCAGATCGTGGCCCTGTCCAGCGACCAGTTGCCGACGCTCACCACGGCGCAGTTCGCGGCACTTGGCAGCGGCCAGATCGCAGCCATCGAAACCGACGACTTCGCCGCCATGCAGACGGCCGATCTGCGCGCCCTGGGCACGGCCCAGGTGCGGGCGCTGACGACCGACCAGTTGGCTGCTCTGGGCTCTGACCAGATGGCCTCGTTCACGACCGCGCAAGTCGCGGCGCTGACGACCACCCAGGTCTCGGCCCTGGGCAGTGACGACCTGAACGCGATGGGCACTGCGCAGTTTGCAGCGCTGACCACGGCCCAGGTCGCCAGCCTGACGACGGACCAGGTGTCCACGCTGCAGACCGCAGACCTGGCCGCGCTGACGACCGCGCAGGTGCGTGCCCTCACCACCGACCAGATCGTCGCCCTCACCAGCGACCAGCTGCCGATGATGGGCACGGCGCAGTTCGCTGCGCTCACCACGGGCCAGATCGCGGCTATCGAGACCGGCGACATCGCCGTCATGCAGACCGCCGACCTTGCAGCGCTGACGACGGCTCAAGTGCGCGCACTCACCACCGACCAGATCGTGGCCCTGTCGAGCGACCATTTGCCGATGCTCACCACGGCGCAGTTCGCGGCACTCGGCACCGGCCAGATCGCGGCGATTGAAACCGCCGACTTTGCCGCCATGCAGACGGCCGACCTGCGCGCCCTGGGCACGGCCCAGGTGCGGGCGCTGACGACCGACCAGCTGGCGGCGTTGGGCTCCGACCAGATGGCCTCGTTCACGACGGCGCAAGTGGCCGCGCTGACGACGGCCCAGGTCTCGGCGCTGGGCAGTGACGACCTGAACGCGATGGGCACCGCGCAGTTTGCGGCGCTGACCACGGCCCAGCTCGCCAGCCTGACGACCGACCAGGTGTCCACGCTGCAGACCGCAGACCTGGCCGCGCTGACGACCGCGCAGGTGCGTGCCCTCACCACCGACCAGATCGTGGCCCTCACCAGCGACCAGCTGCCGATGATGGGCACGGCGCAGTTCGCCGCACTCACGACGGCGCAAGTTGCGGCCATAGAGACCGGCGACATCGCCGTCATGCAGACCGCCGACCTTGCAGCGCTGACGACGGCTCAAGTGCGCGCGCTCACCACCGACCAGATCGTGGCCCTGTCCAGCGACCAGTTGCCGACGCTCACCACGGCGCAGTTCGCGGCACTCGGCACCGGCCAGATCGCAGCCATCGAAACCGCCGACTTTGCCGCCATGCAGACGGCCGATCTGCGCGCCCTGGGCACGGCCCAGGTGCGGGCGCTGACGACCGACCAGTTGGCGGCTCTGGGCTCCGACCAGATGGCCTCGTTCACGACGGCGCAAGTGGCCGCGCTGACGACCGCCCAGGTCTCGGCCCTGGGCAGTGACGACTTGAATGCGATGGGCACCGCGCAGTTTGCGGCGCTGACCATGGCCCAGGTCGCCAACCTGACGACGGACCAGGTGTCCACGCTGCAGACGGCCGACCTGGCCGCGCTGACAACCGCGCAGGTGCGTGCCTTCACCACCGACCAGATCGTGGCCCTCACGAGCGACCAGCTGCCGATGATGGGCACGGCGCAGTTCGCTGCGCTCACGACGGGCCAGATCGCGGCCATCGAGACCAGCGACTTTGCGGCCATGCAGACGGCCGACCTGCGTGCCCTGGGCACGGCGTCGATCCAGGCGCTCAGCACCGACCAGCTCGCCGCCCTGGGTTCCACGCAGTTCGCCGCCTTCAGCAGCACGCAAGTGGCTGCATTCAGCACGGTGCAGGTGGCCAGCTTGGGCACCGAGGACCTCAACGCCTTCACCACGGGTCAGTTTGCGGCCTTCACGACAGCGCAGGTTGCCAGCTTCACCACCGACCAGGTGGCCGCGCTGGAAACCGCCGACCTGGCGGCACTGACAACCGCGCAGCTGCGCGCTTTCAGCACGGCCGACATCGTGGCCCTCGGCAGCGACCAGTTGCCGGCGTTCACCACGGCGCAGTTCGCCGCGATGACGACCGCGCAGATCAGCGCCATTGAAACGGCAGACATCGGCGCCCTGGAAACGCGTGACCTGGTGGCCCTGGGCAGTGCGTCGATCCGGGCCTTCACCACCGACCAGATCGTGGCGCTCACCTCCGACCAGGTCGACGCCTTCACGACGGCACAGATCGCCGCCTTCACCACCAACCAGGTGGTGGCGCTGGAGACCATCGACCTGGTGGCCATCGGCACCGCCGAGATCCGCGCCTTCACCACGCTGCAGATCCAGGCCATGACCACCGACCAGCTGGACGCGCTGACCAGCGCCCAGGTGGCCGCCTTCAGCACCGCGCAAGTGGTGGCGCTGGGCACCGACGGCCTGCAAGCCCTGGGCACCGAAGGCATCGTGGCCCTGGGCACCGCGCAGTTGGCTGCACTCACCACCGACCAGTACGCGGCGATGACGACCGACCAGTTTGCGTCGCTGAGCAGCGGCGACATCACGGCGCTGACGACGGCACAGGCTGCGGCGCTGACCACCGACCAGATCGTGGCCTTCACCACCGACCAGATCGCGGGCCTGCAGACGGCCGACATCAACGCCATGGACATGGCGCAGGCGGCGGCGTTCGAGACCGCCGACATCGCGGTCATGAGTTCAGCGCAAGTCGATGCCTTGATCCTGGCCTCGCCGATCGTGCTCGACCTGGACGGCAACGGCGTGCAGACCCGTGCCGCCGCCAACGGCGTGCACTTCGACTTGACAGGCACTGGCAACACCAGTCAGAAGGTGGGCTGGACGGGTGATGGCGATGCGCTGCTGGTGCGTGACCGCAACGGCGACGGCATCATCAACGACGGCCGCGAGCTCTACGGTGTGGCGACACAGAACGCGCAGGGCCAGCGTTCGGGCAACGGCTATGCGGCACTGTCCAGCGAAGACAGCAACCAGGACGGCAAGATCAACGCCAAGGACGCCAACTTCGGTGAACTGAAGCTGTGGGTTGACGCCAACCACGACGGCAAGACCGACGCCGGCGAGCTGCGCGGCCTGGTCGAGATGGGGGTGGTGGAGCTCAACCTTGACTATGCGCTGACGGCCAAGGTCGACAAGGGCAACTACATCGGCATGGTGTCCGACTTCACCAAGACCGACGGCTCGCGCCACGAGATGGCTGACGTGTGGTTCGGCAAGGAAAAGGCCGCGCTGCCGCCGGCGACCGACTTGCTGGCCGCGCCACAAGCTGACCTGCTGGCCGGGCCTGCAGCCGCCGCTGGCAAGAGCGGTGAAACGCACGCGGCCACGCTGGTGCCAGCGGCGCACCGCAGCCTGCTGGATGACGAGACGAGGCAGAACCTGCTGCTGTAGTTCTGCGGGTTCGCCTCATGCCGGGGGTGCTGCCGAAAGGCGGCACCCCCGGCGCTTTTTTTAGCGCCACCTTTTAGCGCCACCTTTTAGCGCCACCTTTTAGCGCCACCTTTTAGCGCCACCTTTTAGCGCCACCTTTTAGCGCCACGTTCCCGGGCTACTTCCACCGATTGCGGCCGCCTGCCTGCGCGTCCAATGAGCGGGCAACGCCACCCTGGCGTGAAAGACGCATGAACATGGCAACAGAGCGCACACGGCTGCTGGTTGAAGGCTGGCGGGGGATCAATCATTCGATCGCGATGGTCAACCAGCACCAGCTGCTGGCCTGGACGCGCACGCCCGGTCTGCAGCTCTTCCACCAGGACGCGCCGCTCTTCCTGCCGCACTGGAACGCGGCCACCCACGGCGCCGGCTTTGACGCCGCCGACACGCAGACCATTGCCAACATCCCGGCGCCAGACGGCCAGCCGGTGGACGCCGTGTTCCGCATCCATTCGCCCACCACGCTGCCCTCGGCACGGGCTGACGGTGCGCGCCAGCTGACCTATGTGGTCACCGAATTCGGCCTCTCCGCCAAGAGCTTTGCAGCGCCCGTGCCTGACCCCACGGTGTTCACGGGCGAAGGCCGCAGCGTGGTCACGCCCACCGCCTGGTCGCGCCAGCGCCTGCTGGACTTTGGCCTGGCTGAAGAGCATGTGCACGTGGTCACGCACGGCGTGCAGCTGCGCACCTTCACGCCGTCCAACCCCGCGCAGCGCCAGGCCGAAAGGGCAGCCCTGGGCTACAGCGACGAGCATTTCGTGCTGGCCAACGTGGGCGTGGCGACGTGGAACAAGGGCGTCGACCTGCTCATAGTCGCCTTCGCCCGCCTGCGGCAACGCTTTGCACACGCGCGGCTGATCCTGAAAGACCACCGCAGCCTGTACGGCGTGAGCGTCGACCAGGTCTTCAAGACCTTGACCAGCACGCACCCCGGCCTGCTGACGGCCGACGTGCTGGCCAGCATCTCCGTCATCGCCACCAACCTCACGCAGCTGCAGTTGCGCGCGCTCTACAACGTGGCCGACTGCTATGTGTCGCCCTACCGCGCCGAAGGCTTCAACCTGCCGGTGGCCGAGGCCATGGCTTGCGGCACGCCCGCGGTGGTGACGGCCGGCGGCGCCACCGACGACTTCTGCATGGGCCCCTGGGCCACGCGCGTGGCGGGCCGGGAAGGGCGCACGCCCGACAGCCAGTTGCCCGGCGGCCGCTACATAGAAGCCGATGCCGACGCGCTGCTGCACGCCATCACGCAGCGCCTGGAAGCGCCCGCTGCCGCGCAGCGCCTGGGGGGTGCCGCGTGGACGCATTGGCGCCAGGGCATGGACTGGGGTCCTGCGGCCATTGCCGTGCTGGACCTTTGCCTGCAGCGCAGCACTGCCGCACCAGCAGTCGCCGCACAAGCACTCGCCACACCAGCACTCGCCGAGGCGGCTTGACCATGGCCAGGAGCTTTGCACTGGCCTTGATCGACACCGACCAGCACCGCCTGGCGCACCAGGCGGTGAGCCAGTGCCTGAAGGCGATGGAGTTTTCGCAGTTGCTGATCTACACCGACCGGCCACAAGCCTTCGGCGGCCTGCCCACGCTGCCCTGCCCCACCATCCGGTCCATCGGCGACTACAACCGGCTCGTCACGCAGACGCTGGCCGAACACCTGCAGGCTGACCATGTGCTGGTGGTGCAGTACGACGGCTTCATCCTGCATGCCGACTGCTTCGAGCCCGAGTTCATGCAATTCGACTACATCGGCGCGCCGTGGCCCGGCCAAGGTGTCGGCCCCAACCCCGCACTGGTCGGCAATGGCGGCTTCTCGCTGCGCTCCAAACGCCTGGTGCAAGCCGTGGCGCGGCTGCCCTACGACACCCACGCAGAAGCCGAAGACCTGTTCATCTGCCGCACCGCGCGCCCGCTGCTGGAAGCGCACGCGAAATGCCGCTTTGCCCCGGTGCCGTTGGCGCAGCGTTTTTCGGTCGAGTACCCGGCCGTGCCGCACCGCACCTTCGGCTTCCATGGCATCTTCCACCTGCCCGCCGTGTACCGCCACGACATCGGCTTCCTGATCGACAACCTGTCGCCGCGCCTGCTGATGGCCCGCGCCGGCTACCTGCTGCCCGGTCTGCAGGCGATCGGGCCGGAGGCCGTGCACCTGCTGCAGCGCCGCTTGCGCGTCCTGCAAGCCGCCGAGCCGCAGGCCACTGCGGCCTGAACCCCGCGGCTACTTCAGCCGCACGATCGCTGTCATCGAGTCGGTCAGCGCATATAGCGCTTCACCGCAGCGGCACTGCAGCCGCACGTGGTCGAACACGCTGCTGCGGCAGCGCCAGCACTGCAGCGGCAAGAGACCGCGGCGCACCACATCGACTGAACTTGCGCGCTCGAAGAGCGGCGCGATGTCCGTCAGCGGCGCCGCCACCGCAGCAGCCAGGCCCTGCAGCGCAGCGCCGCTCAGCGCCTGGCCGGTGACGAACTGGTGCTCTGCCGCCAGCAGCAGGTGCAGGCTCGCCGCCGTGCGGCCACTGGCCAGCACCTTGGCGCGGAAGGCCGGGTGTTCGGGCAGCGAGGTGTGGATGTCTTCCAGGATGTAAGTGCCGCCGGCCTTCAGCGCCCGCAGGCCCTGCAGCAGGCAACTCAGCTGGTGCAGCGGGTCGTGGCTGCCGTCTTCCAGGATCAGGTCCACCTGGCCTGTCAGCGGCTGCAGCAGCGCGCTGATGGCTTCCGGGTTGCCTTGATCCAGCTGCACGTAGCGCACACGTTCGTGCTGCGGCCAGTCAGTTTGTACGGGCAGGATGTCGACGCCGATGATCTGTGCGTCCGGAAAACGTTCGAGCATCCAGCGCACGCTGCCGCCGTGGAAGACGCCAAACTCGATGATCAGCTTCGGCGCTGCAATCTGCGCAAAGAGCGAGTCGTAGGCCGTCGTGTAGCGGTGCCAGTAGTGTTTGTCGGATTCCATCGGGGTTTGATGCGCACCGCCTTGCAGGCGCTCCAGTTCAGCTTGCAGCGTGGCCCAGCCCGCAGGCAGCGGCGCGTCGGCGGGTGTGGCCACCAGCTCTTCGTGCGTGCGGCCGAAGAGGTCCACACCTTCTTTCAGGCAGCGCTGGATGTGGGCCGACTGCCTGAACTGCGGCAGGTTGAATTCCGAATGAGAAAAGCTCTCGACCTTGCGCGCTATGGCCTCTACCGACGTGAAGTAGCTCAGGTGCCAGCCCGCGTTGAGCACCACACGGGCGCCCGCCGGGTGGCGGCGCACTTCGTCCAGTTGCACCTCAGCCAGCGCGCTGTCGCGGATGGCGAAGGCGCGCTGCCAACGTTCGGGCTTGCGCCAGTTGAAGTTGTAGTAGTGGAAGGCCATGTCGAAGAACAGCGGGCCATTGCTGGCCGCGTACAAGGCCTGACTGTCGGCCAGCAGCGCGGGGTCGGGGATCTCGTCCACATCGGCGCTGATCAGCACGAAGGGCGCGCCCAGTGCCAGTCTGAAGGCCTCGGCCTGGCAGTGGTTGCGCTGGAAGGCCTCGTTCCACCACACATGTTCGTTACCCTGCGGCGTCGGGTGCGCCGCTTTCCAGACTGCATCGACCGGCGGGAAGTGGTCGATGGCCAGGAAGCTGATCTTGTGGCGGTACTTCGCAAATACCTCGCCGTGCTGTTCGAAGTAGAGCGCGGGCTTTTTCAGGCCCGTAAAGGTCTCGCGCGCTTCGGTGATGATGAAGTGGTCCACAACCGGGTCCAGCAACGCCAGGCGGAAGGCTGCGACTTCTTCACCGTTGTAGGGGAAGGCGTCGATCAGCAGCGGTTTGTGGGCCATGGTGTTCAAGCCGCTTCAGCCACAAGTGCGGCTACGGGTGTCGGCACAGCCACCGGCGCCTGCACCGGCGCCTGCACCAACAGTTCCACCGGCTTCAAGTGACGCGCCAGATGGCGGTTGAAGCAGAACAGGTTCTCGCCGCGGAACACGATGTCAAAAGCCCCTGTGCCCATCGCTGCCATGAAGCCGCTGGACGAACCCTCGAAGGGCAGCATCCAGTCGTGCAGCTCAATCACCACCAGAGAAAACGCGGTCAGCCAGTCCAGGTTGCCGCCGTCGAAGAGGTGCTGCTCGCCGCCTTCGATGTCGATCTTCAGGATGAAGGGGTAGCAGTCGGCGTCGTGTCTTTGCAGGATCGTCGCCGGCGACACCGTGGGCACCCGCACCGAACCCGTGCTGCCGACGCGAAAGCCCCAGTCCGAATGCCCCGGGTCCTGCAGAAACATGTGGCCGTCCTGGCCGCTGATGCCGCCCTCCACCACCTCCACCGGCAGGCCGTCGGTATTCAGCCGCAGCAGCGTGCAGTTGCTGCGCTCAGGCTCGACGCAAACGATGCGCGCTTCGCGGTACAGCGTGTGGAAGTACACCGCGCTGGCGCCGATGTTGGCACCCGCATCGATGATCAACGGGCGCTTGCCGGCCTGCTGTTCCTGCTTTTCCTTGTACTGCCCCAGCAGCGCACGGCCCTGCGGCCAGTGGCTGACGCGGTAGTCCTCGTTGAGGAAGATCTGGTCGATGACGCCACGGTCTCCAACCGAGTCGGGGCGGAAATAGACGTTGCGGTCAGCGCCATGTTTTTTCCATTGGAACTGCGAAAGATTCATCAGCGGTCCTGCGGTGTTGAAGTGGGTCGGTTCGGCGTTCAGCGCAACCACTCGTTGACGCCGCGCCCCAGCGACAGCAGCAGCGCATTGAGCTGCTGCCCGTCGTGCAGTGCGTTGACGTAGCTGATGCGCAGGTTGTAGTGCTCGCCTTCGGTGGCCATGACGTCGAAGAGGCTGCGGCGGCCGAGTTGCTGCCACTGCTGCAGCGTGAAGTTGCGCAGCTGGTCGGTGTCGCGCAGCAGCGCGCCGGCGCGGCGCAGGCGGTCGAAGCTGGCGATCGTCTGTTCATGCACTTCGGCGACACGGAAGCGGCGCGCTTCCACGGCGTCGGCCAGTTGTGCGGCCGCCGCGTCGGCACGTTTCTGCGCCGCGCTGGACGCGGGCGCCAAGCCTGGGCTGAGCAGCGGCAGGTTGACGGTCAGGCCGAGTGAATAGTCGCCCGCCCGGGTGTTGCCGACGTTGCCGCCGGTGCCCGCGCGTGCGCCGCCGGTGACGGCCCAGCTGAGTTGCGGCTTGCCACCCGCGACCACCGCCTGCGCGTAGCTCTGCGACGCCAGCGCCTGCGCGCTGATCTGTGCCACTTCACTGGAGCGTTCGACATCCGCCACCAGCTGTTGCAGTCCAGGCACTTGCAGCAGCACGGTGGACAGGCCTTCCACACCCGGCAGGCCGTCGCCCACCAGGCGACGCAGGCGGAAGTCGATCTGCCGCGACTGCGACTGCGCCTGGGCCTGCGCCAGTTCAGCCTGCTGCAGCGACTTCTTCGCCTGCACCAGTTCACTGGCGCGGCCGCGGTCGGCCTTGACGATGGTGTCCAGCGCTTCCACAAGGCACCCCATCTTGCGCACGTACTGTCCGTACACCAGCACATGCTGGCGGAAGCGGCTGCGCTCCAGCGCCAGCGCCACCGTGCTGAGTGCCAGTTGTTCGCGCGCGCTCAGGCTGCCCTGGCGTGCCGATTCGGCCATCTGCGTGCGCCAGTCGGTCAGGCGGTCGGTACGGCCGCCGTCGTAGAGCAACTGGCTGACGGTCAGCGAAGCCCGCACCTGCAGCGCCGACATCTCGTTGACGCCGTTGCCGCGTGTGCCGCCCGGCCCCACGCCGGCAGACAGGCTGGCCTGCAGCGCCTTGGCCGCGCGTGCTTCTTCAATCTCGAATTCCGCCGCCTCGGCCAGCATCCGGCTGGCGCCCACGGCGTGGCTGCGCTGCAAGGCTTCACGCACCAGGCTCTGAAGCGTGACACGCGGGTCCATGGGTGCTGGGGCTGTGGCTGGGCCTGCAGCGGCTGCGTCGGCAGCCACTTCGGGGCGTTCTTCATCCACACAGCGCGCAGCCACCGGCCGCATCACCAGGCAGGTGGCAATCAATACGGTGGCACCGGCAACGAAGTAGCGGCAGTCTGGCATGGCTGAATGGGCTCCGAGAAGGCCCGCCATGCCAGGGCATCACGGGCTCGCCAGAGTCTGCCGCCGCAGCCGCGGCCTGATCGCCGGAGTAAGCAGGGTCTTTGCCGGACTATTCAACCGCCCGCTTGCACGCCAAACCACCAGGCCGCGCCGCTGAAGGTCAGAAACGACAGCACCGTGCTCGTCATGATGATGCGGGCGATGCGGCCGTTGTCGGCGCCATAGCGCTCAGCCAGCAGCGACACGTTGCTGGCGCTGGGCAACGCCGCCGCCAGCGTCAGCACCATCACCTGAAAGCTTGACAGCGGCGCCCCCAGCGCGCGCGCCGCCAGCCCCAGCGTCAGCACCAGCAAGGGGTGCAGCAGCAGCTTGACCAGCGCCACGGGCAGGTAGTCACGCACGAGCGTGCGGCCCCTTGCGGCGTCGCTGTGCTGGCTGGAGCGGAACAGCACCGCGCCGATGGTGAACAGCGCCACCGGCGTGGCCGCGTCGGCGAGCATGTTGACGATCACCTTCAGCGGCCCGGGCAAGCTCAGACCCGCCACCGAAAACGCCGCGCCCACGGCAATCGACCAGGGCAAGGGATTCGACAACGCACCGCGCAATGCACGCCGCGCCGACGCCAACGCGCCCTGCCCCGCCGCGCCGTGCAGCTGCGCCACCGCCAGGCAAAGTGAGCTGGTGATGAAGAGGTCGGCCAGCATCGAAGAGATGACCGGCCCCGCCGCCTGCGCCCCCAGCAACGCCACCAGCAGCGGCACGCCCATGAAGCCGGTGTTGGGAAACGCCGCCACCAGCGCGCCGAAGGCGGCGTCCTTGAGGTGCACCCTTTTGTTGAGGCTGAAGGCGATGGTGAACA